>Ga0180215_1005566_pt1 | contig 10697 bp, 8 predicted proteins | sample eDN3rd37CBELigBY_FD_128871 | JGI IMG/M metagenome (GOLD analysis project Ga0180215, IMG submission 128871) | Enriched backyard soil microbial communities from Emeryville, California, USA - eDNA 3rd pass 37_C BE-Lig BY (version 2) (version 2) | ecosystem: Environmental > Terrestrial > Soil >...
CTTGCTCTAAAAAAGGCTGTCTGAGTTATAAAGTGTACCCTATAAAGAAGGGCATTTTATTAAGCTCAGCAGCCTTTATTTCGTTCATCTTTAAAATCTCTCTCGTAATTTCATTTGGATCGTTGTAGCAGGGCAACTACTAACACAATTTCCTTAATATTCTACTAGTCTTTTTTTATCGATTAAATACTAAAAGTCTTAAAATCGCTAAATATTCTCTTGCATAACTTTGAAGCTTAATGACACTAGGAGTCTTCGCAGCAAGTGGATATCCTTTTATTCCGTTTGCTTCTGCATTGTGAATCGCCCTAAAGAGGTGATAATCATTGCTTACGATAACTGCTTCTTCAACTCCATATAGCTCTTTTGCATATTGTAAATTTTCATAAGTGGAGGTTGATTTTTCTTCAAGCCAAATTCGATCCTCGTCAATACCATTTTTTACAAGATAATTTTTTACAGCCTGTGCTTCAGAAATTGAAGCTGTTGAACCAATTCCTCCCGTTGTGATGGCAATTGTTTCTGGGTTTTCTTTTAAATATTCAAGCGCCACCTCTGCTCGATTTCGAAGTGATAAAGACAGCTCTGTTCCATTCACCTTTGCACCAAGTACTATTAAGTATGGGACACCACTTGGAGGAGTCATGTCAGCAGTCTTTTTGATTTGATAATACGTAAAGCTAATATAGGAAACCATGAGGATGATCAGTATTAGTATAGGAATTATTAATTTTCTTTTTATCTTCATATGATTCCTTTCTAATTTTTCAATCTATTAAAATAATAGTATCGTTTAGAAATAAATGTGTCAAATCGTCTCTAGTCGCCTGTTTTGGATACGAAGTAGATGGACATTTTGAAAATGACCGAGATCAAAAATGTTTATAAAACCAGATTAGATGGACATTTTGGAGGATTACAATGAATGAAATGTTCCTGAGAAAGGGTAGATGAACATTTTGGAAGCAAATAACCATTAAAAAGTTCATGAAAAGGGAGTAGATGAACATTTTAGAAGCAAATAACCAATAAAATGTCCATGAAAATAAAATTGACGAACATTTTGAAAGTCAACAACCAATAAAATGTCCATGAAACTAAAGCTCATGAACATTTCAAAAACAATCCACCATCAAAATGTCCATGAACACAATTTTAAATGTACATTTGCCAAATTCCGCTCAAAAAATATACTCAAGCTTCGAACCAATACAACAAAAAAACATCGCCCATTGAAATGGACGATGTTTCATCACCTTACACTTATAAAATTTTATAGCTCTATATCATCCAATTCCCACCAAGTGAAGCCATCTTTCTCCAATAATTTAGAAGAGGCTTCTGGTCCCATAGAGCCAGCTGCATAATTTGGAAAATCAGCTTTCTTGCGCGACCATACTTCCGAGATTTGGTCGACAATCTTCCATGATAATGCGACTTCTTCCCAATATGTAAAGTTCGTTGCATCTCCTCTTAAACAGTCAAATAATAATTTTTCGTAAGCTTCAGGTGTATTCATCCCGTCAATGCTTTTGTTTGAAAAATTAAGTTTTACTGGGGTTGTTTCCATACCTTGTCCAGTTTTCTTCACATTTAATAGCAGCGTAATTCCTTCATCTGGTTGAATATGAATGACTAATAAATTAGGAGCAAGTGTATCATTATTTTTATAATATAAATTCATTGGTATGTCTTTAAATTGAACAACTATTTTTGTTGATTTGGACTTCATTCGTTTTCCAGTTCGAATATAAAATGGAACGCCTGCCCAACGGAAATTATCGATCATAAACTTCCCAGCTACAAATGTTTCCGTATTGGAATCAGGATCTACATTTGGCTCGTCTCGATATGCTGGAACACTTTTTCCGTTGATTGAACCTTCGCCATATTGCCCACGAACAAAATATTCTTCAATTTCTTCATCCTTTAATGGACGAAGTGCGCGCAATACTTTTACTTTTTCACTTCGGATTTCATCTGTTGTTAATCGAATTGGTGGTTCCATCGCAAGTAAGGCCACCATTTGCATCATGTGGTTTTGAACCATGTCTCGCAATGCTCCATTATGATCATAATAGCGAGCACGTTCCTCAACACCGAGCATTTCACTTGATGTTACTTGAATATTAGATATGTATCGATTATTCCATAAAGGTTCAAATATCGCATTTGCAAAACGAATTACCTCAATATTTTGTACCATTTCTTTTCCTAAATAATGATCGATCCGATAGATTTCCTCTTCTTTAAAAGCAGAGCGAATCCTCTTATTTAATTTAATGGCACTTGGTAAATCATGGCCGAATGGTTTCTCAATAACAAGTCGTTTAAAACCTTTTGTATCAGTTAAGCCATCTTTCTTTAAATGTTCAGCGACTGTTCCGAAGAACTCAGGCGACATCGCTAAATAAAAAATTCGATTACCTTCCAAGTTATATTGAGCGTCTAGTTTATCTGTTAGTATTTTTAACTGACGGTAAGATTCGGAATCATTGACGTCATGGGATTGATAATAGAAGTGAGAGACAAACTCATCTAGTTTCTCAGATGATTCCCCAAAAGTTTCAACTGAATCCCGTACCCAATTGCGAAAATCATCGTCATCTTTTAATCTGCGAGCTACACCAATAACGGCAAAACGCTCAGTAAGATGTCCTTTTCGAAATAGGTTATATAAGGAAGGGAATAATTTCCTTTTCGCTAAATCTCCTGTCGCACCAAATAGTAAAATTAATGCAGGAGTTTCACTATGATTCACCATGATACACCACCTTGTCTGTTTTCAATACCTTATTTTACTAATATAGCAAAATAATAGCAAATACATATCTAAATAATTTTAAAGTACCTATACAAATTCAGAGAAATCAATGAGATATTGAAAAATACATAAAAAAAACTGATAATAGATAATTATAATGTTGAACGTTTGGAGGAAGTCTTTTGGAAATTTTATTTTTAGGTACAGGGGCAGGGATGCCTGCTAAATATCGAAATGTTACATCGATTGCCGTTAAGCATTTGAATAATGGTGCAGTGTGGCTTTTTGATTGTGGGGAAGCAACTCAGCATCAAATTATACATACATCGATTAAGCCAAGGAAAATAAATAAAATTTTTATTACCCATCTCCATGGGGATCACATTTTCGGATTGCCTGGCTTACTAGGCAGCCGCTCCTTTTTAGGCGGAACGGAAAAATTAACGGTTTATGGACCAGAAGGAATTAAATCTTTTATTGAAACGAGCCTTTTAGTAAGTCAGACTCATTTACGGTATGAGCTTGAAATCGTCGAAATTCAAGAAGGAATCATTTATGAAGATGAAGATTACATTATAACAGCGAAAATGCTTCAGCATGGTATTTTATCGTACGGGTATCGAATTGAAGAAAAAGATAAGCCTGGCCCACTACTAGTTGATCGATTATTGGAAATGGGAGTAAAACCTGGTCCGCATTTTCGTTTGCTTAAAGAAGGAAAAACAGTGGAGCTTTCAGACGGAACCATAATCAATGGACATGATTTTCTAGGACCTGCAAAAAAAGGACGGGTTCTTACAATACTAGGAGATACTCGACCAACTGAGAATAGTGTTCTTCTCGCTCAAAATGCAGATTTACTCATCCATGAGGCGACATTTAATAAAGATGCTGAGGAAATGGCTTTTGAATATTTTCATTCCACAACGGTTCAAGCTGGAATGATTGCAAAAGAGGCAAATGTTTCTAAACTTTGTATTACTCATATTAGTTCACGGTTTGAAAGACATGAATGGCAAGAACTTGAGAAAGAAGCCCAAGAAGTATTTCCAAATACAGTCATTGCTTATGACTTCCTTAATATCGAAGTGAAATATCGTTAAAAAGAAAGGGAGAAGTTTCATCTCCCCTTTTCCTATGAAAATATTATAGCCATCCTCGTTTATACTGAATCGGTGCTTCAATGGTTACACCTAATTTTTGGGCTGCTGTATATGGCCAATATGGGTCTCGTAAAAGTTCCCGACCGATAAAGATTAGGTCGGCACGCTCGTTTTGTAAAATTTCTTCTGCATGAAGCGGATCTGTAATTAAGCCAACAGCACCAACTGCAATTCCTGCAGATTCTCGAATTTGTTCAGCCAATTTTACTTGATACCCTGGGTATGTCGGAATCGTAACATTTGGAACAACAGCACCAGAGCTAACATCAATTAAATCTACACCTTGTTCTTTCATCCATTTTGCGAAAACTTTATAGTCTTCAACTGTTAAACCATTTTCGTGATAATCATTGGCAGAAATTCGTATAAATAATGGACCGTCCCAAACATCTTTCACCTCATCTATTACTTCTCGTAATAATCGGTAACGGTTCTCTGCACTACCACCGTATTCATCTTCCCTATGATTTGTTAATGGTGATAGAAATTGGTTAATTAGATATCCATGAGCTGCGTGAATTTCAATAATGTCAAACCCTGCTTGACGCGCTCTTTCAGCTCCTTTTTTGAAAGCTTGAATGACATCTTGAATTTCATCTATTGTTAATGCTTTTGGTACTTGATAATGCTCATTAAAACGAATCGCGCTAGGTGCGACAATTTCTTCTCTAACAGTCGCTTTTCTTCCGGCATGAGCTAACTGAATGGAAGTGATCGATCCATTGGTTTTCATTAAACGAACTAACTCAGCTAAACCTTCAATATGTTTATCATCCCAAATGCCTAAATCTTGTGGAGTGATTCTTCCTTGTGGGGTAACCGCTGTCGCTTCTACCATGATGAGCCCCACTTTTCCTACTGCTCTAGATGTATAATGGACGCGATGCCAATCTTGCACGATTCCATCTTCTTCAGGACATGAGTACATACACATTGGACTCATGACAATCCGGTTAGGTATCGTTACATTTTTTATTGTATATGGTTCAAATAGTTTGACGCTCATACTCATCCTCCTAACTTCACTAACATTTTTAGTATATCAACTCACTGATGGAATGAAAAAAATTATGCACTTTTGAGAATAAAGTAACGTCTGTGTGATTTAGTGAATGACAATTCATTTTTTTGTCGTTAAACTATTACTATAGTGAACATATGAATTCAAACGGGGAGAAACAGATATGGCTGAATGGAAAAATTCAATTGCAAAAATTACATTACCAACCCCATTTCCAGTAGGAGATGTTAATGTGTTTTTAGTAAAAGGGGATACATTGACTTTGTTTGATGCTGGGGTTAAGACAGAAGAAGCTTGGAATCTCTTCAAATCAGAATTACATTCGTTAAATTTGACACCATCAGATATTGAACAAGTTGTTCTAACCCATCATCATCCTGATCATGTTGGATTACTAGATTTTTTACAAGTTGATCGCATTTTAGGACATGAATATTGTGATCGGTGGATTCGTCGTGATGAAAAATTTTACCCAGAGATCCGTTCGTTTTATGGAGATTTGTTTACATCTTATGGGGTTCCTACTATGTATCACGACAAAGCCTTTAACAGACTCTTAAAAACATTAACTTTTTCTTGTACTCAATCTTTAACAAATGTTTTATCAGAAGGGATGAGAATTCCTGGATTAGAGGATTGGATAGTTCTTGAAACATTTGGGCATGCACAAGGTCATTTAAGCTTTTGGAATGAGAAAGAACGTCTCTTAATTGGTGGTGATCATATTTTAAGTACGATTTCATCCAATCCAATTATCGAACCGCCACTTCACATAGATATGGAGCGTCCAAAACCATTGCTTCAATACAATGAGTCGTTAAGAAAAATGAAGCAATATGAAATTATAGAAGTGTTGGCAGGGCATGGAAATGAAGTCAAACAGATTTATCCTTTAATTGATAAAAGGCTCGCTCGCCAACATGAAAGAGCGATGAAGGTTAAAGAAATCATTAATGGAGACCGATTAAATGGGTTTGAAATTTGCCAAAGATTATTCCAAGACGTCTATGAAAGAGAATTAAGCTTGACGATGTGGGAGACAATTGGTCAACTCGATTATTTGGAATCATTAAATCTTCTAACATCTGAAATCGATGAAAATGGTGTTCTTTATTTTCAATCAGTTTAATCATTTTAGGAGTGTACCAATTTGATAAATAAAAAATTAAACGGAAAAATAGTTTTAATTACAGGGGCATCGAGCGGACTAGGAGAACAAATGGCTCGTATTTGTGCTCAAAACGGTGCTCATCTAATATTAATTGCACGAAATGTTGAGAAGCTTTGTGCCATGAAAAATGAGCTCGAGCATACATATAAAGTCCGAGTGTCCATTTATAAAGCTGATCTTGGAAACTTACAAGAGATTGACAATGTCTTTACTATTATTTTTAAAGACGTACAGAAAATTGATGTTGTCGTGAATAATGCTGGGTTTGGTTTATTTAAACCTTTACTAGATACTTCGATGAACGAGGCTTATAATATGTTTTCGGTCAATACACTTGGTCTGATTGCAGTAACGAAACAAGTGTTACCGATGATGATTAAATCAGGCGGGCATATTATCAATATCGCTTCACAAGGAGGGAAAATTTCCACTCCAAAATCTAGTATTTATTCCGCTACAAAAAGTGCAGTGATTGCATTTTCCAATAGTTTACGGATGGAAGTTGAGTCGTATGGTGTTTATGTTACAACTGTAAACCCAGGTCCGATAGAGACAAATTTCTTTCAGATCGCTGATCAGTCTGGGAATTATTTAAAAAATGTAGGTCGTTGGGTTTTAAATAGTGAGGTTGTAGCAAAACGAATAGTGAAAAAGATGTTGACTCCTACAAGAGAAATTAACATGCCATATATAATGAATGTAGGGAGTGTATTTTATACATTATTTCCTTCGCTCGTTGAAAAATTAGGGAAAAACGCATTTAATAAAAAATAATTTCAAGGGGAGGAGATTGTCATGGGGAACACTTATTTTTTTACGGGGTATCCAGGCTTTATTGCCAACCAATTAATCTCTCATTTGTTTTTCAATCATGAAGTAGATGAGCTCTATTGTTTAGTTTTGCCAACCATGAAAGATAAGGCAGAAGAAGCTAAAAAGACCATTTTACAATCAAATGATTTTCCACTTGAACGATTCCACATCATTACAGGTGATATTACTCAACCAGGACTTGGAATAGATGAAGAGACTAATAAGCAATTGAAAGAAAAAATTACATATGTCTTCCATCTTGCGGCAATTTATGATTTAGCTGTTCCAAAAGACATTGCTTATAAAGTCAATGTTGAAGGCACAAACAATGTGAACCAATGGGTAAAACAACTAGAACAATTAAAGCGATATGTTTATTTTAGTACAGCCTATATTGCAGGAAAACGGGAAGGAAAATTGCTTGAAACGGATTTGATCCGTCCTGACTCTTTTAAAAATTACTATGAGGAAACGAAATTTGAAGCTGAAGTTTTAGTTGATGAGTTAAAATCAGAAGTGCCTGTTACCATTATTCGTCCAGGTATCGTAAAAGGACATTCAAAAACAGGAGAGACTGTTAAATTTGATGGCCCATATTTAATCTTAAATATGCTCGATAAATTACGAGGAATGCCATTTTTCCCTTCGATGGGGAACCCTGAAGCGGTCGTGAACCTTGTCCCGATTGATTTTATCGTTTCAGCCGTTTTATATTTAAGCCATGCGGAAGTAGGTGTCGGGAAAACATACCACTTAACCGATCCGCGCCCTTATCGAGTTACTGAGATTTATTCCATGATTCTACAAGAAATGCTGAAAAAATCTCCGAAAGGAAAATTACCAATTTCTTTTGTAAAAGCATTTTTATCATTTTCTTCTATTCGAAAATGGTTGAAAGTCGAAAAAGAAGTGGTTGATTACTTTACATGGTTAGGTTACTTTGATTGTACGATTGCTACGAAAGATTTAGCTGAAGCTGGGATTCAATGTCCAGATTTAAAAGATCAAATACCATCTATGATTCAATTTTATAATCAACATAAAAATATTGAGCAATATCATCTTCAAATCCGATAATAAAAAAAGGAAGGGGTGGAAGTGATGAACTCTATAGAGGCAATAAACCCTGCAACTGGGGAACGGATTGATACCATTATAGAAACATCAGTTGAAGAAATTACACCTATGTATGAAAAAAGTCGAAAAGCATTTCAATCTTGGAGTGCGCTTTCTATTGATGAGCGACTTGCGTACTTGAAAAAACTAAAAGATTTAATCGTAAGAGATATGGATAAGTATGCCAAAGTGATTGTAGAAGACAATGGGAAAGTTCCAGTTGAAGCCATTATGGCGGACCTCTATCCTACCATTAGTGCGATTGACCATATTTTAAATCACGCCAAACAAGAGCTTAGTACTCGTAAAGTGAAAACTCCTATTTTATTAATGGGAAAGAAATCATTTATTGAATATATGCCTCGCGGAGTCGTTCTCGTTATTTCGCCTTGGAATTATCCATTTCAGCTTGCGATGGTGCCTACAGTTAGTGCGATTGTAAGTGGGAATACGGTGATTATTAAGCCATCGGAAGTTACTCCACTCGTTGGCAAATTCATGGAGAACTTGTTTTTAGAAGCTGGATTTCCAGATGGTGTCATTCAAGTCGCTCACGGTGATGGAAAGATAGGGAGTGCGCTCGTTCAAGCTAAACCAGATTATATTTTCTTTACAGGGTCTGTTCGAACAGGAAAAATCATTCAAGAGGCAGCAGCAAAGCATTTGATCCCAACAACATTAGAACTTGGTGGAAAAGACCCATTCATTGTATTTGAAGATGCACACCTTGAACGGGCTGCTCGTGGTGCAGTATGGGCTTCTTTTACGAATTCTGGTCAAGTTTGTATGGGAGCGGAACGAATTTTTGTTCAACGCTCGGTTTATGACCAATTTTTGCAACTCGTGAAAAAGGAAACGGAAGCATTAGTTTTAGGATCAGATGAAAATGCAGATATTGGTGCCATGACTTTCCCTACTCAAGTCGAAATTGTGAAAAGGCATGTGGAAGACGCATTGAGTCATGGAGCTCATTTAGAATTGGGGGTACCACCTAAAGAATGGAATCCAAACTCGATGTTTATTCAACCAATCATTTTAACGAATGTTAAACCCGATATGGTGATTATGAAAGAGGAGACATTTGGTCCAGTGATGCCGATTGTTCTTTTTGATACCGTAGAAGAAGTAATTGCACTCGCTAATAGTACGGAATATGGATTAAATGCGAGTGTTTGGACGAAAGATTTGAAAAAAGCTCGCTTTGTTGCAAGTAGGCTTGTATCTGGTGCCGTCGTTATTAATGAAGCAATCGTCTCCATCGTAAACCCATATTTACCGTTTGGTGGTGTGAAGGAAAGTGGGATCGGAAGTTATCATGGTGAGCGGGGGCTAACTTTATTCTGCCACGAAAAAGCGATTGTTGTTGATTCTGGTAAGAAAAAATCAGAATTACAATGGTATCCATATAAAGGCTCTTACCTACAATTTCTCACCCTTTTCCAAAGTTATTTTAGCAAACGAAGAAACTGGGGAGCATTTTTAAAAAGTTATATGAAATTAATGAAAAAATAATTTTTATAAGTTCCAATTTGTATGTTCATGTTTGGTTTGAAAACGAAATGGACAGCAAATAGGGACTTTTTTTGTAAAAAATTCCAGTTGTAATCGAACGTATATTCTTGTATGATTATGAATAGAATATAAACGAACATTTGTTTGTGTGGAGATGAAGATATGATCGATTACAGCAGCTTGCCTCATCAGCATATTTTATGTATCGATATTAAAAGTTTTTATGCTAGTTGTTCAGCTGTTATGGAAGGGAAAGACCCATTGAATTGTTATTTAGTCGTCGTTGGGGATAAGGAACGAGAGGGGAGTATTGTGCTTGCCGCTTCTCCACGAATGAAAAAAGAATTTGGGATTAAAACGGGAAATCGCTTGTTTGAAGTTCCGAAAGATCCACGCATTGATATCGTAGAACCAAAAATGGCGACGTATTTGCGAGTTTCAACAGAGATTACAAGGCTTTTTCATCGCTATGTTCCAAAAGAGGCGATTCATGTCTACAGTGTTGACGAAAGCTTTATTAAATTGGACGGAACAAAGAATCTTTGGGGGGATGTGTACAAAACCGCCGAAAAAATTAAAGATGAATTGGAGCGGGAGTTTCAGCTTCCTTGTGCGATTGGCATTGGTCCGAACATGCTGCTTTCTAAGCTTGCCCTTGATTTAGAGGGGAAAAGGAAAGGAATCGCTGTTTGGACGTATGAAGATGTTCCAAAAAAACTATGGCCAGTAGCTCCACTTAGCGAAATGTGGGGAATTGGTCGTCGGTTAGAGAAAACGTTAAATGGCATGGGAATCTTCTCTGTCGGCCAGCTTGCCAATTATGATTTAGCAAGGCTTGAAGATAAATTTGGTATTATGGGAAACCAACTTTACCATCATGCATGGGGTGTCGATTTATCAGAAATTGGCGCACCAATTATGGATGGTCAAATTAGTTTTGGAAAGAGTCAAATTTTGCTACGCGATTATAAAGATGTAACTGAAATTAAGCATGTCATTTTAGAAATGTGTGAAGAAGTTGCACGCCGAACGAGAAGTCATAAAATGGCGGGAAGAACGATTAGCTTTGGAATAGGGTATAGCCGTGAAGAATTAGGTGGTGGCTTTCTTCGTTCGAAATCGATTCCTGAGCCGACC
>Ga0180215_1005568_pt1 | contig 10691 bp, 5 predicted proteins | sample eDN3rd37CBELigBY_FD_128871 | JGI IMG/M metagenome (GOLD analysis project Ga0180215, IMG submission 128871) | Enriched backyard soil microbial communities from Emeryville, California, USA - eDNA 3rd pass 37_C BE-Lig BY (version 2) (version 2) | ecosystem: Environmental > Terrestrial > Soil >...
ACCGGATCGTGCTGGAATGAGCGAGGTTTGGGCGAAGCTGCGTGCAGATCAGTGGCAACCGATCCGGACCATGCTGCCCACGGCGGTGATCGTGGGGATCTCCCTGTACCAGGGAGAAATCGCCTCCGGTTGGGGAATCTGCGTATTGATGGTGCTGGCGGGTGCTTCCGGGCTACGCATCCGGAATCCGATCTGGTGCCAACTGGGTCTTCTGGTTGCGGTGGCGGGCGATCAGGGCCAGTTCCGGACTTTACGCTTTCCCGGAAGGACCGGCACCGTGCCGGTCCTTCACGCACGTTGGAGCATCGGCTGGACACCGTGGTCCAGCACTGCGGGGCCTGACGTTGAAATACGCGGTGGTTGCCCGCAGCGAAAATCCGGCCGACATCATGCCGGCCGGATTTCCTTTGTGGTCATCAGTCGGCGGCGATGGCCTGCGGTTCGAGGACATGCTGCAGGAACTGCCCGGTGAACGATGCCTCGATGCCGGCGACATGTTCCGGAGTGCCTTCGGCGATGATCATGCCGCCTCCACTGCCCCCTTCCGGACCAAGGTCGATGATCCAGTCGGCTGATTTGATGACATCGAGGTTGTGCTCGATCACCAGCACCGTGTTACCGCCATCGGCAAGTCGCTGGAGGACACCCAGCAAGCGTTCGATATCGGCAAAGTGCAGACCGGTGGTCGGTTCATCGAGGATATACATGGTGCGCCCGGTGGCCCGGCGAGAAAGTTCGCCGGAAAGCTTCACACGTTGCGCTTCGCCACCTGAAAGCTGGGTGGCGGGTTGGCCGAGCTTGATGTAGCCGAGGCCGACATCTTCCAGCGTTTGCAACTTGTTCTTGATGGCCGGCACATTCTCGAAAAAGGTGTTGGCCTCGGTCACCGTCATGTTGAGTACATCGGAGATCGACTTGCCCTTGTAAAGGATTTCCAGGGCCTCGCGATTGTAGCGGGCACCATGGCAGACCTCGCACGGCACGAAGACATCCGGGAGGAAGTTCATTTCGATCTGGATGATGCCTTCGCCCTTGCAGGCTTCGCAGCGACCACCCTTCACGTTGAACGAGAAGCGACCCGGCATGTATCCGCGAGCCTTCGATTCCGGAAGGGAGGCAAAAAGTTCCCGAATGGGGGTGAACAGACCGGTATAGGTGGCAGGATTCGAACGCGGCGTCCGGCCGATCGGATTCTGGTCGATTTCCACCACCTTGTCGAGGTGTTTCACCCCCTGCATGTCATCGTGTTGGCCCGGTTTGGTGCGGGCGCCGTGCAGTTCCTGTGAAAGTCTCCGGTAGAGGGTATCGGTGATGAGAGAACTCTTGCCTGAACCGGAAACCCCGGTCACACAGATAAAGGTTCCGAGCGGGAAATCGACAGACACATCGCGAAGGTTGTTTTCCCGGGCACCGATCAGCCTGATGAACTTGCCGTTTCCTTTCCGGCGCTCCATGGGCACCGGAATCGAACGACGACCGCTGAGGAAATCACCGGTGAGTGATCCTGCAGTTGCCATGATGGCTTCCATTGGTCCTTCAGCCACCAGGTGTCCACCGTGTTCTCCAGCGCCGGGACCGACATCGACAATCCAGTCGGCGGCACGCATGGTGTCTTCGTCATGCTCGACCACAATCAGGGTGTTGCCGATATCGCGAAGACGTTCAAGTGTCTTGATGAGCCGGGCATTGTCACGCTGGTGCAGGCCGATGCTGGGTTCATCGAGGATATAGAGCACCCCCATCAGGCTGGAGCCGATCTGGGTGGCTAGGCGGATGCGCTGGGCCTCGCCACCAGAGAGGGTATTGGCGGAGCGTTCGAGTGTGAGGTAATCGAGACCGACATCGACCAGGAAGCCGAGGCGCTCGTTGATTTCCTTCAATACCTGCCGGGCGATGAGGAATTCCCGCCTTGTGAGAATCGCATCGTTTTCCGCAATTGCCGGATCGACATTGATTTCGCTGAACCAGCGTTCGGCTTCACGGATGGGCATGCGGGAGATGTCGACAATGTTCTTTTCGTGCAGGGTGACAGCGAGGATTTCCGGCTTGAGGCGGGCACCGTGGCAGACGGGACATTCTCGCCGGGTCATGAAGTGCTCGATGTCCTCGCGCACACTTTCGGAATCGGTCTGGGCGTAACGCCGCTTGAGGTTGGGAATGACACCTTCCCAGACGACATCATAGGTGCGTTTGCGACCGCTCTTTGAGGCGTAGGTGGCCTTGACGGTTTCTCCGCCACTGCCATACATCAGGATGTCGATGGCCTCCTGTGACAGTTCACGTACCGGCACATAGAGGGAGAAATCGTATTTCTCGGCCACGGCTTCGAAGAGTGCCGCGAACCACTTGGCGGAATCCATGCCGCTCCGCATGAACGGCACGATCGCACCCTGCGCGATCGTGAGATTGCGGTTGGGCATGATCAGTTCGGGATCGAATTCCATCGTGGTGCCGAGACCGGAACATTCCGGGCAGGCACCCTGCGGGGCATTGAACGAGAAGTTGCGCGGTTCGAGTTCACCGTAACTGATGCCGCAATGCGCGCAGGCGAACTGTTCGGAGAATGTGAGTTCTTCCCCGTCGACAATCTGCACAATGGCAATACCGTTCGCCATGCGAAGGGCGACTTCGAGTGAATCGATGAGGCGGACGCGGTCAGGGTGCTGTTCGGCGTCTTCCAGATCCTCTTCATGGTGAATGACGAGGCGGTCAACCACGACTTCGATGGTGTGCTTTTTTGTTTTCGCCAGCTTGATGGAGTCGTCCATCTCACGTGTGACCCCATCGATCCGGACGCGGACGAATCCCTGGCGGCGGATTTCCTCCAGGACACCAACGTGCTCGCCCTTGCGGTCACGAATGACCGGACCGAGGATCATGATGCGGGTGCCATCCGGCAGTTCCTGGATCTGGTCGGCCATTTGCTGCACGGATTGCTTGGTGATGGGCCGACCGCAGTTGGGGCAATGTGGATGACCGATACGGGCAAAGAGCAACCGCATGTAGTCGAAAATCTCGGTGACTGTGCCGACCGTCGAGCGCGGATTACGGCTGGTGCCCTTCTGGTCGATGGAGATGGCGGGGGAAAGCCCGTCGATATGATCGATATCGGGTTTTTCCATCTGCCCGAGGAACTGCCGGGCATAGGCGGACAGCGATTCGACATAACGACGCTGACCTTCGGCAAAGATGGTGTCGAAGGCGAGGGAGGATTTTCCTGATCCGGAAAGTCCTGTTAGTACAACCAGTTTGTCACGAGGGATGTCCACGTCGATGTTCTTGAGATTGTGTTCGCGTGCGCCGCGGACGCTGATAAAGTCGGTTTGCGGCAAGATGCTACCCTCGGTTTCGACTGGAAACGAACAGAACAAGCGTGGCGCCAGCGGGGGCCACGAACCGGTTTCGAATGAGATTCTGGGGCGACCGTACAACTTGAACATTTGATCGCATCTCGTATTTTACCACGTTGTGCCAGGTTGGAAAGACTGTCTTATACAGATCGGATTACAGGTCCGGTGTCGCCAGAAAACGGGATCGATGACTTGCGGGAATCGAAAAAAAGCGGCGCGGGAAAATTCCCGCGCCGCTGTCCTCGAGCGTTAATCCGGTAGCCGCGGCTATTTGGCGTTGCCAGGTTTTCCCATGACCACGCCATTGACTTCGATATTGTCGAGTACCGCGGTACCTTCTTCATCCATCACGATTTCGATCGCATCGATGATGTCGCTGGGGCCAACTGGCGGGAAGGCATAGCCCGGGGCGAAGGCGACATGCGTCCAGCCGCTTGCCGCTGGAGAATGCACTCCATAGACGCAGCCGAAGAAGTGTGTCACCCCGTCTGTCGTGGAGACATTGAAGCGGGGGGCGCCAGCACCGCAGTAACTGTCGTCACGGATGTCAAAACCCAGCGATGTCAGGGTTTGCCCACTGAATCCCGAAACGGTGGCCCCGCCGGCCGCCTCCGAGGACGTTGGACATTCCTTGGTCACCACCAGGGCATGATTGGATTTACCGGCGTCGGGCAGGCCTTCATGGGTGACCCAGGCGCCGGTGCCGCAATTGAGCCCGTTCGGATCATAGGACCACGGCTGGGTCTTGCCTCCACTGGCCAATGCTGTGCTGCTCGAAGCGAGCATTAGTGAGAATACAAGTACGAACACAAACTTGAGACGGGTCATGCGATTAATCCTTCCGTGATTGGTTGATACACCCTACAGTAACGAAGGACCCGTGACTGGTGGGCCTACGCCCAGGCAATCCAACTTGTGAAGGATCCGGCATCCCGGCGTCCGCGGATACTCATCCAGCACCTGCCAGGATTCGTTAGGATTCATCCAGGCGCCCGGAAGCTGCCGCATTTACACATTGGCTACGCCACTCATATCCCCAAATGATTATGCCGAAAACTGCAACTTTTCCGGGCCCCTTTGCATGGAAGAAGATCGGCGCATGACAGCATTGTTTTTTCGCTTGCGTAATGATACAGCATACTGCTGAAATCACCACCTCTCCGGGCGAAGTTCGTGATGGATTGAGGTGTAGCGGCAGGGTTTTACCTACCATTCATTCATGATTAAAAGGATGAAGATGTTCGGGTAGATGTTCAGGTTTTACGCCAAGTTGAGATTGGCCCACAAACGTGGCCTGATCGGTGGCAGTGGGCAGCGCCCAGTGACTGACCAACACTACTTTTGCCATGATCAGCACCAATACGCCATTGGCCAAGATCACCGGGTAACCCCTTGCTGGCGATTGGCGGATCAGACACCGTTCTTTTCGTAACGAAGTCTCCAATCATGTGCTGCACTGGCGCATCCGCTCCTTATTAACTGAGGCAGGGTTGCAAAATCGGCGTTCGCCGGACATAATGTCCGGTACTGCCGGAGACCGGGAGGAGTACAGCCGTACTGCGTTGCCAGGGAGTTCGGGTCATCGATTGCAAGCCCGGATGAACGAAGCGGTTGGAATGTCGCCCGTGAGGTTTTGTGCCGAGGGACTGTGTCTTCAGGTGCAAACGGGAACGCCCGTTACAGCGCGTTGAGAGCGGATTGCCAAGGCAGTCCGAAGCGAGGTGGTACCGCGGGCTTTGCTCGTCCTGGCATGTTTGCCGGACGGGTTTTTTTTATTGTTCGTTCATGTCATGAGCACTGGAGCAGGTACCAATGACAGCGCAGTCAGCCACCACGCCGAATCCCATCGAGGAGTTCCCGAAGACCTACGACCCTTCCGCCATCGAACGGGGCCTGTACGACTGGTGGGATGAACAGGGGTTGTTTGCCCCGATCAGTGAAGAAGAAGCGGCTGGCAAGCCACCATTTGTCATGATCATGCCGCCTCCCAATGTGACCGGCGTGCTGCACAGCGGGCACGCGCTGTTTGTTGCGCTCGAAGACATCATGGCGCGCTGGCACCGGATGCTGGGCGAACCAACCTTGTGGCTACCGGGTGCGGATCACGCCGGAATCGCCGGGCAATGGGCCGTGGAAAAGGAACTCGCAAAGGAAGGACTCGTGCGCCAGGATCTCGGCCGCGAGAAGTTCCTCGAACGAGTCTGGGCGTTCATGGATGAGGTGCGACCACGCATCCGCGAGCAGATGAAACTGCTTGGTGCCTCAACGGACTGGAGCCGGTTCGCCTTCACCATGGATCCCGGTCCGGCCCGGGCGGTTCGGGTAACGTTCAAGCATCTGTACGACAAGGGACTGATCTATCGCGGCGAGCGGATGATTTCGTGGTGCCCGCGATGCCAGACGGCGATTTCCGATCTGGAAGTGAAACATCGTGACGAACAATCGTCGCTGTGGCACCTGGCCTATCCGATCGACGGCACGGACGAGCGGATCGAGGTGGCGACGACGCGACCGGAGACGATGCTGGGTGACACGGGTGTGGCGGTGCACCCGGACGATCCCCGGTACCAGCACCTGATTGGCAAACTGGTGCGGTTGCCACTGACCGAGCGCCTGATCCCGGTGATTGCCGATGAGCATGTGGACATGGGTTTCGGGAGTGGGGCAGTCAAGGTGACCCCGGCACATGACCCGAACGACTTCGAAATTGGCCAGCGGCACGATCTGCCATTCATCACCGTGATGAATCTCAACGGCACGATGAACGAGGTGGCCGGGCAGTTCGAGGGTCTGGCAATCGCGGATGCTCGCAAGGCGGTGGTGGCCGAACTGGATGCCCAGGGTTTCCTGGTGAAGGTGGAGCCGCATGTTCACAGTGTCGGGCATTGTGACCGCTGCGATTCCATCGTGGAACCGATGGTGAGCGAACAGTGGTTTGTCAGCATGCAGCAACTGGCCAAGCCTGCCTATGAGGCCGCGCAAGATGGCCGGCTGACTTTTGTGCCGTCCCGGTTCAAGGGCATTTACGACAACTGGTTGCTGAATCTTCACGACTGGTGCATTTCCCGGCAATTGTGGTGGGGGCACCGGATTCCGGTCTGGACGTGTGTGGATTGCGGGGAACGCCATGTCACCGTCGAGGAGACGATGGATTCCTGCCCCTCCTGCGGTGGAGCAGTGGAGCAGGATCCTGATGTCCTGGACACCTGGTTCAGTTCGGGATTGTGGCCATTCTCGACCCTCGGCTGGCCGGACCAGACGGATGATCTGCGGCGGTTCTATCCAGGTTCGGTGATGGAAACCGGGTATGACATCATTTTCAACTGGGTGGCCCGGATGGTCTTCCTGGGCATGGAAATGATGGGGGAGGTGCCATTCCACACGGTCTATCTCCACGGCATCGTCCGGGATGTCGATGGCCTCAAGATGAGCAAGACCAAGGGAAATGTTATCGATCCGATCGAGGTGACGGCCGAGTACGGTGCCGATGCGTTGCGGTACACACTGGTGACGCAGGCATCCCCGGGAAATGACAGCCGCCTCAGCATCCCGAAGGTGGAAGCCAGCCGGAATTTCGGCAACAAGCTCTGGAATGCCACCCGCTTTGTCCTCCGCAGTATCGAGGGACAGGAAATCGCCTGTGACGCACAGGGGCCGGTGCGACCGGAGGGCGATCTGGCACTCGCGGATCGATGGATCCTGAGCCGGCTGGAACGGGTGACGCAGGAAGCAACACGATTGCTGGAGAATTACCTGTTCGGGGAAGCAGGCCGGCAGATCAACGATTTCATCTGGTCGGAATTGTGCGACTGGTACATCGAAGCAGCCAAGGTGCGATTGCGCGAAGGTGACGAATCCCGCGCGGTAGTGGCACAAACACTCACTTACACCATCGAACGATCATTGCGGTTGCTGCACCCGTTCATGCCATTCATTACGGAAGCCTTGTGGCAGCAGGTTCCGCACCAGGGCAAGACCATCATGATGGCTCCATGGCCAGTGGCTGGTGAACTCGATCCTGACGCGGAAACGGCATTCGGGGCATTGATGGACCTGGTGCGCGGGATTCGCAATGCCCGCACCGAGGGCGGGGTGGAACCGGGCCGCTGGATCAGCGCCAATATCTGGGCAGGCGACCTGACAGCCGACCTTGAAGGCGCACGTCGTGAACTCGGCTCGCTGGCCCGGATCGCGGATGACCAGTTGACCTTCCATTCCGGCGACCCGGTGCAACAGCAACAGGCGCTGACCGTGCTTTCCGGCGGGGTGGTGGCATCCCTGCCACTGGCGGGGATGATCGATCTCTCGGTGGAACGGGAACGCCTGGTGAAGGAACTCGAAGAAGCGAAGATGGAGCGCGACCGGGCACAGGCGCAACTTGCCAACGAATCTTTCACCTCGCGCGCACCGGAAAAGGTGGTGCAGGTGCAGCGGGACCGCCTGTCGAGCGCACTTGAACGTATTTCCACGCTGGAAGCGAGAATCAGGGATCTTGGTGATGCATGATCGATCCTGGTTCGCACGGCACCCGGTTGAAGTCGGGTTTGACTTGCTGGGTTTCATCCTGCAGGTTGAGGTGGATGGCGAAATCGCTTCTGGCCGGATCGTTGAACTGGAAGCATATGGTGGACCGGAAGATCAGGCGGCCCATTCCAACCGGCTGAAGGCCGCGAAGCCGGTGCTCGGTGGTGAACCAGGACATTTGTACGTCTACCGGTCCTACGGTATTCACACGATGGCGAATGTGGTATCGCATGAACCAGGTCGCACCGGAGGGGTACTGATCCGGGCACTGGAGCCGGTGGCCGGAATCTATATCCAGGAACGGCGGCGGGGGACGACGGTTCCTCGCCTGCTGACCCGCGGACCCGGTGTGCTCACCCAGGCACTGGGCTTGACACTGGATGACAATAGATATGACGTCTGTGCGGGTGGGCGCATCCAGTTGCTGCTGGGTGAACCACCAGCGCAGGTGCTGGCGGGACCGCGCATCGGCATTTCTCGATCGATCGATCATCCATGGCGATTGTTCGATGCGGAAAGCCTCTTTGTTTCGGCGCACCGGCGTGGAGAGGAAATCACCCGCGATTCCATTCCAGAACTGATCCAGGCAGGCAATATTCCGTGACCGTACGACTCCTGACATCTGAAACCATTGGCAAGATCGCCGCCGGTGAGGTGGTTGAACGCCCCGTTTCCGTGGTGAAGGAACTGATTGAAAATTCCATCGATGCCGGCGCCACGGAAATACGGGTGGAGATCGAAGCCGGCGGGTCGAGCCTGATCCGTGTGTCCGATAACGGAACAGGCATGAGCCGCGAAGATGTCACGCTTGCACTGCAACGCCACGCCACATCCAAATTGACCCAGTTCGAGGATTTGGCGACGCTCCACAGTCTCGGTTTCCGGGGCGAAGCCTTGCCGAGCATTGCCGCGGTGGCGGATCTGGAAATCCGCACGGCGGAACCGGGCTCCTCCGCTGGATCGCGGTTGACGGCGGTGTTTGCCGGGGAACCAGTGGTTTCGGCGCATGCGGTATCGCCCGGAACGACGGTGACCATTCGCGACTTGTTTGGCAATGTTCCTGCCAGGCGCAAATTCTTGCGGCAGGCGTCCACGGAAGCCACCTACATCTCGCGGATGGTTTCGGCCTACGCGCAGCACTTCAGCGGAATCCGGTGGTCGCTCACGTCCGATGATCGGAAGGTCCTGGCAACCGAAGGCACCGGTGATGACTTGGCCGCAGCTGTCCAGATTGTCGGCAGTGAACTGATTGGGGAAGCGCTGGCATTGACGTCCGCGACCGGTGAAGCCGCGGTTCCGGGTGTGGCGGTTTCGGGTTGGGTGAGCAGCCCGCGAGTCACACGTTCGCACCGGCAGAACCTGTACTTCTTCGTCAACGGGAGACTGGTCCAGAATCGTTCGCTGATGTTTGCACTTGAGGAAGCATTTCACAGCCTGCTGATGATCGGGCGGCATCCACTCGGGATGGTCCGTATCGAACTCGATCCGGCGGAAGTGGACATCAACGTGCATCCGGGCAAGACCGAAGTGAAGTTTGCCGATGAGCGGCTCGTGTGCCGGGCTGTTTCACGAGCGGTCCACCAGGCGTTGCTGGTGCAAACGCAGGATGTACTGCCGGACGTGCGTTTCACACCGCAGCGACCCGCCGAAACCCGAATCCAGGCATTGCTGGACACCCCAGTTGCGCATGCGCCGGCGCCGGTTCAGGAAGAGCACCTGCGTCACTCACAATTGCCGCCGGAAGATCCCCAGCCCATGCACCAGCGGCATCAATCCGGAGTACCGGTGATGCGGGTGCTCGGGCAGATCGGGGGGACGTACATTATTGCCGAGGGACCGGAAGGCATGTTCATGATCGATCAGCATGCGGCTCATGAACGCGTCATGTACGAAAAGATTCTTGCGCAAATGCAGGGTGCCGGGGTGGATCGCCAGCCCCTGCTGGATCCCCTGGTGATCGAACTCTCCCCGGAAGAGTTGGCAGTTGTGGAGAAATCGCGGGAAGAACTGGCGCAGATCGGTTTCGATGTCGATTTCTTTGGCGGGCAATCGATCATCATCCGGCAAGTTCCCGCCCTGGTCACCGGGGTGGACATCGCCGAGCGGATGCACAAGATCCTGCAGGAACTGGCGGAAGGCGGAGTGGGGACAAGCTGGCTCGATTCGGTGGCGATCACCACGGCCTGCCACACATCGATCCGGGCCGGACAGGCGCTGTCGCTGGCTGAAATGCGTGAACTCGTGGCGCAACTTGAACGCACCCGGCAACCGCGTGCCTGCGGTCACGGCCGGCCGACCATGCTTCATATGTCGCAAACGGATCTTGAAAAGCAGTTTTCGCGGCGGTAAGGATCAGGCGTAACGACCACGCCAGCCGTGCCAGCGAACCAGCAACACATCTCGCAGGTTTTGCAGGGTGTCGGTCAGCGGATTGACCTTGCTGTGGGTTCCGTATGTCCAGGTGATCGGGATGATGGCAATGTTGCAGCCATGTGACTTCGCGATATAGAGCAGTTCGACATCGAAGGCGGTCACCCTGGGAACCGTAACGGTGCCGGCATCGCGGTACAGCATCGTCCGTGGCAGGATGATTTCGAGCGCCTTGCGATCGAAGAACTTGAATCCGCACTGGGTATCGTGAATGCCGGGAAGCAGGAGCAAGCGGACGAGACCGTTGAACGCGCGGCCCATGAAGTGCCGGTAGGCCGGTTCGCCGACCCGGTGGGCACCGATTCCTTCCCGGGATGCGATAGCGATGTTGGCGCCCTGGATAAGGGCTTTCTCGCACTCGAACCAGGTGGAGAGCGGGGTTGCCAT
>Ga0180215_1005570_pt1 | contig 10689 bp, 13 predicted proteins | sample eDN3rd37CBELigBY_FD_128871 | JGI IMG/M metagenome (GOLD analysis project Ga0180215, IMG submission 128871) | Enriched backyard soil microbial communities from Emeryville, California, USA - eDNA 3rd pass 37_C BE-Lig BY (version 2) (version 2) | ecosystem: Environmental > Terrestrial > Soil >...
CGCATTCGGCGCGGCCGTTTATTAACCGCCAGCGCATACGCAGTAACTCGTAGCGCCTCCATTCTAAATTCGGCATTCTGTACCTCCCATTAATCAGTCGTACAAGTCAGGATTACTGCTTATACTGAGCTGGGCATTCTCTTTTTCCAATGCTTCAACCCGCAGCCGCAGCTCCTTGTTGTCAGCCTCAAGGGTCATGTTACGCGCGATCAAATCCTCAAGGCGCTGATCGTTACTCATCCGTTTCACCCCCTCTCAAAAGCCCGTTCTCAGACTAACGTCCCTATCGACAACTCTTTTACGATTGTTGTATAAATCTCCTTGAGCCGTGGATCAGCTTCAATAACATCCATGCGGGAAGTATTTTTGAGCTGCGTCTTTGTGGCTCCCTGTATCTCCAACCGTTCGACTAGGTTTCGCAAACGCTTGTCCAAGTCGCAGCGCGCTCGATCTTCCAGCATTTCATAACTTTGGCGCCGTAATTCTTGATAGTTGCCGCCCAATCGGTACGATGCACCTTTCATCAGTCCGTTGATTTTATTCCGCCAGTTTTCATCACGCTGCAAAAAGGTTTCTTTGACAGCCGCCATTGTTCTAGCAGCCTCATTCAGCCCGGACTCAAGCGCCACGATCCGTCGTTCCTGTTGGACCGCTTGGTTCGCAATAGCTGCGATCACTTCGGCCGAGGTCATTGCCGGTAGCTGCTTGGAATTCAGTTCATCGCGCATCTTACCAAATTCAGCGATGTACATTTCCTTGAAGCGCGCTGCCTCTTTCCCGGTGTAGCCCATTACAAGAAATGCAAATCCTTGTTCAGTGATAAGATACTTAGGCATCGAGCGGCTTTGTCCATTGATATAATCTGACTCGGCGAAATTGCCGACTCGAAATTCTTCGCTACACTCAAGCTCTCGAATATCTCTGAGCACTCTAGCGTGCTCTTTTCCAAACGTCTCGGCCACCGTCAGGCTATCCGTAACTGGGCGGCCGTTCTCGATTCGCACTAGATTCATTTCCTTCCCTCGCTTTCTGCCAACAGTATTCCTTCTAGACTCCAATATTGCGTGACGATTCGCACAGGATCTTTTGATGTTCCCGAACCTTTCAAAGCAGTTGTTCGAATAACTTGAATTACCTCTGCGGAATCAGCGCCTCTCGCTTTCGACATATTGAACTCCTCCTCTCCCGAGATCTCGAATGTTGTACTTTTTAACCGGCCCCGACAGAGCGGCCAGCTCGTCAGGTTTGTCCAGCAGCTGATCGCATGGCAGCGTGGCGTGCTTGTATTTGTTGCGGTAGTTGTCATCATGTTCCAAGGTGTAATCTAAGGCTGACATTCAAATCACCTCGCATTATAGTTCTTACTTTCCTGCTCCTTAGACCACTTATCTAAGCTGGCCGAGCTGAACAAATACCTCGGGCTCCTGCTGCCATCTGCGCCGACAGTACGGTGCGGAATTCTCTTCGTTTTGCAGAGATTCCGCAGTGTGTACTCACTCATGTGAAGATACTGGCAGGCTTCCTGAAAGGTCAGAGTCGTATCTGACTGGACAGCAAGACTTTTAAGAATACGGCGTTCTGCTGCAGCCACTTCTTCTGAAATAATTGCGCGGATTGCAACTTCGATTGAAACATTCATTTGTTCACCTGCTTTCTATTAAAATTTTCTAAAACACTATTTTTCAATGATCTGAACATTTTGATCGAAAAGATACTCAACCGAGCAGTAAGGAAAAAACTCAGCCTTAATACTCATCGCCTCATCACAGAAAAACCGCGAACGTCCATGTATTTTGTCACTTACTGTAGCAGGACGTACTTGAAGTTTTTCAGCTAATTGTTTTACGGATACATTATTGCGAGCCATCTCTGCACGTAAATTCTGATATCTCAACGTCTCCCCTCCTCCCTTGAACGCAATTGCGTTCGGTGTAAGTCAAATAATAAACGCAATACCGTTCAATGTCAACAGATAAAAAGGATTTTATACGAAATTTCGTCCATTTCATACTTTACATTCGGAAAATGATAGGTTATTATTGGGGTGTATACGGAAAAGCGTATACTAAACTAATTGAAGTATGAGGTGCTATTGTGGATAGAAGAGCTGAGTTTTTGGCAAGATTAATTGACGAAAAGGGAAGCCGGAGAGCTTTTGCAGAGGAAATAGGTCTGCCACCAACCACTTTACAATCCATGCTAACTAGAGGTATTGGCAAAGCGTCTATAGATAATGTAATAAAGGTTTGTAAAGCTTTGGGTGTTAGAGTTGAGGATTTAGATGCTTTAGCAAACGGGGACGAGCCTGAAACTATTGCGGCTCACTTCGAAGGTGAAGAGTGGACGGAGGAAGAGCTTGAAACGATCGAGAAGTTTAAACAGTTTGTAAAATCGCAGAGAAAACAACAGGAGTGACGACTTTGCCATATGACGCCCTATTAATAGAGGCAGCGCAACAAGGAATACACATCTATGAGAAAAAGATGCCTACTCGAATCAAAGGTTTATACGCCGACAATATCGTTTGTTTGAATAATAGCATTCCGACGCGCACCGAAAAGGGCTGTGTACTGGCCGAGGAGATCGGTCACTACCACACTTCCAGTGGCAATATCCTTGATCAGTCCGATGTCCGCAATCGTAAACAAGAGCTACGAGCTAGGCGCTGGGCATACACTAAGCTCGTACCCCTTTCCTCGATTGTACAAGCTCATAAACTTGGAATCAGAAATAAGTACGAGTTCGCTGATTTTTTAAATGTCACTGAGGACTTTTTAAGTAAAGCTATTGAATTCTATATTGATAAGTTTGGTTTAATTGTTGAAGTAAACGGTCATCATATTTGTCTTGAGCCACTTGGTGTATACGAATTATTTGACCTTTAAAACTTGCGCTTTCCCGCTGCGAGGCGGTTTTTCATACATCTCATCAGAACATATGTTCGTTAGGAGGTACTACATTGGCAAAAGGTAGCATTGAAAAACGCGGCGAGAACACTTGGCGGCTGACCGTTGATCTTGGATCAAATCCAGATGGATCGCGCAACCGCCCACGTAAAACGATTACTGTCGAGGATAAAGCCTTACTGAAGACGACTAAGAAGCTGCGCGACTATCTGGAGGATCAACTCCACATATTCAAGCAAGAAGTCGAATCAGGTGAATATATAAAGCCGGGAAAAATGACCTTCGCCGCATTTGTCGAGGAATGGCGCAGTAAATATGCCGTTAAGAATCTGGCCTTCAAAACCCGATATTCTTACGAATCGAATTTAAAGGTTAGAATCATTCCGGCATTCGGTCACATGAAATTGGAGGACATAAAGCCGTTACACATCGCTGATTTTTTAGAGAAGCTTACCGAGGAGGGTGCGTCAAAGAAGATCACAAAGGATGAGAAAAAGGAAGGGCTATCGTCTGGATCTGTTCAAATGGCTTATCGAGTGCTCAAGAATATTTTCACTCGTGCTGTTAAGTGGCAAGTGGTAAAGAGTAACCCGGTATCAACTGTTGACAAACCGAAAGTACAGTACAAGCAGTTCATCCCCTATGACGAAGCAGAAACAGCTCTATTACTCCAAGCCCTTCAAAACGAACCTTACACATGGCGCATGATGGTCACCTTAGCCCTGACAACCGGCATGCGTCGCAGCGAACTACTTGGTTTGGAGTGGAAGCATATCGATTGGAAGGACGGTGTGCTTGATGTATCACAAACCCTAGTCCATGCGCTCAAGGGCGACATCATCGTGAAGGAACCAAAAACCAAAAAGTCTAGACGCAACATATCCTTACCTTCTTCAGTACTGGAGGAGCTGCGAGACTACTACGCACACCGCGCTAAGGAACGGGATCGGATGGGTAATGCCTGGAATGGTTGTAAAGACAAGGAAGGGAACGAGCATCATTTCGTCTTTTGTCACAACGACGGTACGCCATTCCATCATGAGCGTCCGTATCTATGGTTTAGAGCTTTCCTGAAAAAGCACGGGCTGAGATACATCCGCTTTCACGATCTACGGCATACCTCAGCCACACTTCTGATCAATCAAGGAGTTCACGCCAAAATCATTTCTGAACGGTTGGGACACGGGGACATATCGACTACCATGAACGTATACGGCCACGCCCTCCGGACAGCAGATCAGGCTGCAGCAGACAAGTTCGACAATATCCTAAATTTCAAAAATGTCCCCAATTCGTCCCCAAACACTAAATTAAACAATTAAAAACCCTTATAAATCAAGGAACAAACAGCCTCCACATGACTCGTCATAGGAAACATATCCACCGGCTGTACCCATTCCAGCTTGTAGCCGCTGGCGAGCAGCACTTGGCAGTCCTTCGCCAAGGTGGCGGGGTTGCAGGAGACGTAAACGAGGCGCTTCGGCTTGGCAAAAGCGACGGCGTCGAGCAGCGATCGCTCGCAGCCGGTGCGCGGCGGATCGACGACGACGACGTCGGGGCGGACGCCCTGCGCTACCCATTCCGGCAGCAGCCGCTCGGCGCGGCCCTCGAAGAAGCGCGCGTTGTCGATACCGCTCGCGCGCGCATTGTCGCGGGCATCCTGGACCGCTTCCGCGATCACCTCGATGCCGCGCACCTCCTTCGCATACGGCGCCAGCCAAAGCCCGATCGTGCCCGTGCCGCAATATGCGTCGACGACAAGCTCCTCGCCGCTGAGCGCAGCAGCCTCCTGCACGCTGCCATACAGCTTGACCGTTTGTTCCGGATTAAGCTGAAAAAAAGCGCGTGGAGACAAAGCGAAGCGGACATCGCCCAGCGTTTCCTCCAATTGCTCTGAACCCCACAGCACTATCGTTCTATCGCCGAAAATAAGCGAGGTTTTGCCCTTGTTCACATTTTGGGCAATCGTGATGACCATCGGCAGCGTTTCTCGAACTCGCTGCACAAGTCTGCGCGAATCCGGCAGTCGATCTACGGCAGTAATAAATGTGAGCTGAACCTTGCCTGTAGTCTGGCTAACACGGGCCACGATTGTGCGAACAGCGCCCTCGCGCGTCCGCTCGTTGTAGATCGGAATATCAAGCTCGGCGAGTATGCGCTTTACGCCCTCGATCACTTCATTCACGACAGGATGCTGCACCTCGCAGCCGCTAATATCGATAAGTCGATGCGAGCCCGCCGCATACAATCCCGTTACAAGCTCCTTGCCTTCACGCCCGACCTGAAGCTGCGCCTTGTTCCGATAGCCTCTCGGCTCGTCCATGCCGAGGATTGGCCGCATCGGAAGCTGCTCGATATTGGCGTAACGCCTGAACGATTCTCGTACAATTTCCTCCTTCGCCTTCATCTGCGCGCTATAGCTCATATGCTGCAGCTGGCAGCCGCCGCACTCGCTGTACACCGGGCAAGTCGGTTCGCGGCGCTCAGGCGAACGCTTCTCGAGCTCGACAGTCTCCGCGTTCAGGTAGCCTGGCTCCACCCTCGTAATCCGCGCTTTTACAACCTCGTCAGGCAGCGCGCCATCAATAAAAACAGCCTTCCGCTTGTAATAGCCCACGCCCTCGCCGTTAATGCCGATCCGCTTAATCGTTACCACGATCCGATCGCCGACGCGTACCTCTTCAGCGGAGACTCGGCTAGAAGCTGGAGAACCTTTTCCTATGCTGCTCGAGGGACTTCCTTTTTTATCTTGCTTGCCAACCTTGTTACCACTTCGGAAACTATCCGGTTTGCCGCTATGAGCGGACTTTATTTGATTGCCACTATGACCCGCTTTGCTCCCAGCAGCCGGCTTCACATGCTTTCCGCCATTGCCTTGCTTGCCCCCAGCAGCGGACTTCACATGCTTTTCACCATTGCTCAGCTTGCCTCTATCACCTGATTTCACACGCTTTTCCCCATTGCCGGCTCCTCCGCCTTTCTTCCCCTTTGGCGGCTGCTGGTCCCTCTTCGGCTGTTCCTTATCCTTATCCTTATCTTTATCCTTATTTAATTGCGATATATAAAAAGGTGTCTTCGATTCCTGCGACATGCTGGTTTTTGCTCCGTTTCTAATAAAATGGTTACCTTTATTATAGAGGGATGGCTGGGCAATAGCTACAAGCGGTGCAAGATCTCATCTTTCAGCCACGCCCCCCTTGCCCCGGCACAAATCGCCGTGATATAATACTGAACGAACGTTCAGTATAAATGTGTATCGGAGCGATTGCCAATGAACAAGAAACAGCTGCAAAGCGAGCAGACGAAGAAAAAAGTGGCTGAAGCGGCCAGAGTCCTGTTTGTTCAAAAAGGCTATAAAGCAACTTCGATTGAAGATATCGTTAGCGCGACGGGCAGCAGCAAGGGAAATATTTATTACCATTTCAAAAGCAAGGAAGGCCTCTTCCTCCACTTAATGGACGAGTGGGACTGGGAATGGGAGGTTAATTGGTATAACAAAGCCCATCTGTACAAAACAACAACCGAAAAGCTCTACGGCATGGCCGAGCACCTCGTCGCCGACGATTTAAATCACCCTCTAACGAAAGCGGCGGATGAGTTTTTTCATAACGAAGAGAAGACGTCGGAGGTTGAAATCCGGGTTGCCGAAATGGTCGCCAGACATCTGGAGTTCAATCAGAAGCTGCTGCAGGAAGGTATCGATAACGGTGAGTTCAGGCAAAATAATGTGGAAAGCCTCTCAATCGTGCTCGAGGCATTGTTTTTCGGCGTTAACCATATTTCTCGAAAGCTCGATCCGGCAAAAGCGCTGTCCATTTATAAAGATGCCGTTACCGTCTTCTTAAATGGGATAGCAAAATAATAACCGCGAGCGGCAAAGGCTTGCCGCACTGTTCATCCATCCTTCATTGCCTGATTCTTCATACAAAACGAACGTTCAGTATATAACCTTAATTTTATTTGGAGGCTCTCCACCATGTCTTTGCTTCTAAGGAACCGAGGAGCCATATTGCTTCTCATGATCAACATTTTTATCGTTTTTACTGGTATCGGTCTTATTATTCCGATTATGCCAAGTTATATGAATATGCTGCATATAAACGGAAGCATGGTCGGCATTTTGGTGGCTGCCTTTTCATTAACACAGCTTATATTCTCACCGATAGCCGGCCGCATTTCCGACTCCATAGGCCGTAAAAAAATTATTATCGCAGGCATGTTCCTGTTCGCCTTATCGGAGTGGCTGTTCGGCGTCGTCAGCTCAGTCCCGCTGCTCTTGCTGGCAAGAATGCTGGGCGGCATAAGCGCCGCACTCGTCATGCCGGCCGTAATGGCGTACACCGCAGATGTGACGACGGGCGAGGAACGCGGCAAAGGGATGGGCTTCATTAACGCAGCGATCACAACCGGCTTCATTATCGGTCCGGGCATCGGCGGCTACATTGCCGAATTCGGCATTCGCGCTCCGTTCTACGCGGCAGCAGGCGCTGGCTTGCTCGCTATGCTCGTAACGGCATTGTTTTTGCCGGAGGCCCCTAAAGGCGTCCATGCCCCTAACCTAGACGCAGCATCCAAGAAGCCTGAGAAACTCAGCCTGCTTCAGCAGCTAATGAGCTCCTACCGCGCGCCTTATTTTATAAGCTTGATCGTCGTTTTCGTCACTTCCTTCGGGCTCGCAAACTTTGAAACGGTTTTTGGACTTTTCGTCGATCATAAATTCGGATTTACGCCTAAGGATATCGCCTTCATCATTACGTTTGGCTCGATAGCCGGCGCGGTCGTGCAGATTACCATTTTCGGCTGGATTGTGAACAAGTTCGGCGAAAAAAAAGTCATCACGGTTTGTCTGTTCGCATCAGCGCTGTTCATCATCCTTACGCTGTTCGCGCATAAGTTCTGGCTGATATTTGCCGTTACTTTTATCGTTTTTCTCGCAATCGATATTTTGCGTCCGGCGATCGGAACGCAGATGTCCAAGTTTGCGAACGAGCAGCAGGGCTATGTCGCAGGCCTGAACTCGGCTTTTACAAGCCTCGGGAACATTATCGGCCCCATTATCGCGGGCGTATTATTTGATGTGAATATCAACTACCCGTACGTTATGGCGGGCATCATTCTGCTCTTGGGTTTCCTCGTTTCGTTCAAATCCAAAGAGACGCACTAATTCATTCTCAGCATGAAAAATGCCGCAAAGACGACAGCGCAATCGCTTCTCTCTGCGGCATTTTTGTTAAGATAAAGTTCGCATATAGCCTTCAGGCGGCTTGCCGACAATTCCTTTGAAATCCTTGATAAAATGGGCCTGGTCATAATAGCCGAGCTCCAACGCCAATCGAGCCCAGTCTAGAGCAGCACCGCTCTCCATCAGCTCCGCCGCCTCGTGCAGCCTGTACCGCTGAATGACCCACTTCGGACTGACGCCGATATAGCGGTTGAACAGCCTTTGCAGCGTACGGGCATTCGAGCCCATTTTGTCCGCGACATCCTGCACCCTCATCAGTTCCCGATTGGACGCTATCAAGTCTACCGCCACATTAACATATTCACCAAGCAGGTCCCGCTCCGGAAGCTTGCTCAGCAGGTAGGCATCGACCTCCCGCGCAAGCGCCTCCTCATCGTCTCCGGCGAGCAGCCGTTCCGTTATCGAAGGAGCCATCGAAGCAATATTCTCTCCAAACACTTCGCTCGCAGGCATCGACCTCTCCAGCAGTTGCTGAACCGATTTGCCCCAAAATGGGTAAAACCCTCCCGGCATAAACTTGACGCCAAGTACCGCGCCCCGCTCCTTCAGAACATGGACAGAGGTCATTCGAGATACGCCAAATACGTCCACGCCGCCGTCTTCAAACACCATATTGACATTCGGATGGGATAACACTGTCTGACTATAAGGCGCATGACCGGTTAAATCCCAATGGATAATCCAATAGTGCTTCACATGCCCGCTCAGCTCATTGGAGGGAAGATATCGCCTCAAATCAAACTTCGATTCGCTGTCGCGGTATTTCAAAATGCCCTTTCCGCCTCTGTTCCAATCCTTCGTCATGACGGGCCTCCTCATGGAGCCGAAGCTCAATTTTTCACATTTGCTTGTGCAGCACCGCAGCTTGTCGCATTTTTACAATCCCAGTTATTAACTAGCTTTTATAATAGGAAATGAAAAAATAATTTGCAAATGAAAAAACGATATGCACAAAGCATAAGGAGGCAAGCATGATTATGAGTTCGAAATTGCCATGGACAATTATCAGTTATATTGGCGCGTTGCCAGACAAAGTATGGGAGCTGCTGATCGAGCCGGAAGGCTGCAAACAGCTGTTTTTCGGGTGCGTGCTGGAGTCGTCTTTTGAGATCGGCGAGCCTTACGCCTACGTTGGACCGGGTGCCGATGGTGACCGTACCGTGCATGTATACGGCAACATCATCGCTTTTGAGCCAAGTAAGCAGATCAGCTTTTCAGAGCATCCCGGGCCTTCCTATTACAACAATCATGCGGAGCTCGAAACACGAGTAACCATTAGCTTTGAACAGGTTGGCAATAGCACAAAGCTGATTTTCGTCAACGACCAATGGCCGGACAATCATCCCAGTTATGAGAAAGCGGGAGACTCTTGGTCAATCATTATCAGCAATTTAAAAACGCTAGCCGAAACAGGTAAAACGCTGGATCTCGGCTGGTAGAACAAAAGACCGTCCTCTGCTCGCAGCTTTGATGCTGCTGGCCGGGGATGGTCTTTTTTGTGTTGGTATGCTCGATAAGCGCGTATTCGCTCTTATCTCCACACCACACTAGCTACTATGAGTCGTTAAGTGCGCCAGCGCGCTTATTACCATATTGGACGTGACCTGCACTTAAGCTACTCCCGCCCCGGCTCCACGGCGTCGCGCTGCGCTTGCTCCAGCTCAGCTGCGTATGCCGCCGTCTGCTCCTCCGTCCAGCTGAGGCGCTCGGCCATCGCCGCGATAACGGTGTACTTCCACTGCTTCACCTCTGCAATGCTGAAGAACATATTGCCTGTGCGGCGAATAAGGAAGTCCACCGGCTTAGCCGCCATCTCCGACTCGATCGCATAGCGCAGCTGCAGCGCAAGCACGAGCGGGAGGCCGTGAGCATCCGCCCAGCGAAGCGTCTCCTCGTCCGCAAGCCGGAACAGCTTGCCCGCATTGGAGCCGTACCGCTCTGCGATAAATTTCGCTTCCTGCTCCGTCAAGCCGACCGCCGTGCCGGCCGGAATTTGCCCGCGCACATATTGCTCAAAGCGCTCCGACCCGCCGACGTCGCCGCCGGACATCCGGATATCTTTCGTTCCGCCTGTGTTCAGTTGCAGGCTCCGTCCATCCTGGCGCAGCAGCTCGACCGCTTTGTCGACAACGGTTTCGGCCATTTTGCGGTAGCCGGTCAGCTTGCCGCCGGCGATCGAGATGAGGCCCGAATCCGAGACGAAAATTTCGTCGCGGCGCGATATTTCGGACGGCGATTTGCCCTCCTGTTGAATAAGCGGCCGCAGTCCCGCCCAGCTGGATTCCACATCCGCCGCCGTCAGGCGTTGATCAGGGAACATGAAGTTGGCTGCTTTAAGCAAGTAATCCCGATCCTCCGCCGTCATCGTCGGCCTTACCGTATCGCCTTTGTAGTTCGTATCCGTCGTACCGAAATACGTCTTGCCGTCGCGCGGAATCGCGAACACCATTCTGCCGTCCGGCGTATCGAAATAGACGGCCTGCTGCAGCGGGAAGCGGCTTCCGTCGAATACAAGATGGACGCCTTTCGTTAACCGCAGCG
>Ga0180215_1005571_pt1 | contig 10688 bp, 10 predicted proteins | sample eDN3rd37CBELigBY_FD_128871 | JGI IMG/M metagenome (GOLD analysis project Ga0180215, IMG submission 128871) | Enriched backyard soil microbial communities from Emeryville, California, USA - eDNA 3rd pass 37_C BE-Lig BY (version 2) (version 2) | ecosystem: Environmental > Terrestrial > Soil >...
GGGTAAGACTACCATTATGAAAGCAATCATGGCTTTAACACCGATAGACGGTGGAGAGATTCTGATTGATGGTGAAAAAATTCGTAAAGAAAGCTACGAAAAGATTACCTTTATCCCTGATACCATCACAATGCCTCCTTCTATGAAAATAAAAGATGCCTTTCTGTTTATGGCTGACTTTTATGGCGGCTGGAATCAGCTGAGGGCTAATGAACTCCTCCAATTTTTCCGATTGAATGAGAATGACCTTATTTCCGAACTGTCGAAGGGCAATACCGCCAAGGTGAACCTGCTGCTAGGACTATCATTGGATGTCGATTATATCTTAATGGATGAACCTTTTTCAGGGATTGATATTTTTAGCCGTGAGCAAATTGCAGAAGTCTTTACTAGTCATTTAATAGAAGATCGCGGTGTAATCATCACTACTCATGAAATCAATGATATTGAACATCTCATAGATAAAGCGGTATTGATTGATAATGGTGTTGTTTTGAGAGAGTTCAATACCGAGGAAGTTCGAGAACAGGAAGGAAAATCGGTAATCGATGTCATGAGAGAGGTGTATAAAGGATGAACCGGTTTTTAAAATTAGTCCACTTTGAGTTTCAACGATTTTTAAAGCTGTATCTTGTGTTAATGGGAGTCATTATTCTTTTACAATTCGTTGGTGTAATACTTGAGTCCCAAAACTATTTAAGCCAAGTGAATGAACATATTTATAAAGATTTAATGCCAAAGGAACAGTTTATTGAGCAATTTGGTACCTATTCATTTTTGCAGATTGCCCATTCTTTTTGGTTTATGGGCCCGATTGTTCTTAGTATTGCTGCATTAATGATTTATGTTTTTTTTATTTGGTATCGTGATTGGTTAGGAAAAAATACGTTTATTTATCGTCTGTTCATGCTGCCGACATCACGCTTGAATGTTTACTTTGCAAAGGCTGCAGTGATTTTGCTTTTTATCCTTGGACTTTTGGCCGTCCAGCTGTTATTAATACCGATTGAAAACAGAGTATTACAGTGGATGGTTCCAAATGAGTATTTTAACATGCTTTCAATCAATGAAATAACAAATATTGATTATTTAAGCATCTTATATCCACCTACTTTTATGGAATTTATTCTGTATTATGGGGGAGGAATGATTGCTGTATTCATTGCGTTTACAGCAATTTTGTTTGAACGTTCCTTCCGCCTCAAAGGGATTATATATGGCATTCTATATACTGGTTTATCCAGTGTCATTTTTATAGCTCCTATATTAATCAATCAATTATTGCTTGAAGATTACTTTTTCCCATTGGAAATATTTTTCATGGAAGTAGTTATGGGTCTCATTGTTTTAGCAGGTACCATATGGACTGCTCATTATTTATTAAAAAATAAAATAAGAGTGTGATAGGAGTTGGTAAAAATGAAGCGATATTGGAAAATTACCTTTCTTTGTTTCCTATCAATCATCGTCATTGGAACTTTTTACATTCAATCCAGCTTAGCTGGACAAAATCATCTACGAGTTGAACTGGAAAAAGTAAAAGGCAGCGAGAAAGAAGTAAAGGATCTCATTTTATATGGAGATTACGTCGTCGGTAACCTGTACCAAGGATTACAAATCACAAATGAGGAAACCATTCAGTTGAATCATCAATCGTTCTTACAAAGGTTGTCAACCGATCGGTTTGCCCCTATGTTTAGAGAGCTAATGAAGAATCACAAAGGATTTATGCGCAGCAAAGAATTAAATTCTAGCAGCTTTTATGAAGATGAAAACCTGCTGGCTTATGCGAATGTGAAAGGAGACTTTAATCGTTATCCGGCAAGTGAAATCACCTTTGATATTGACGTTTTCAATAAAAAGTCCAAAGAAACAAACTCTTTCGAGGTCAATGTTCCAGAACAGGAAAAGTACGGCTGGATGCATGTAGAAGATGTTCTTGTTGCAAAGGATGCATTAAAAGTAATGGTACGGGGATTTGAAAAGAATGGTAGAGAGGAATTACGCGTCTATACCTTTCATTTGAATGAGAAAAAATTAACAGGAGATGACACGATTCTTTCCTCTCAAACGGGTGAGAACAGTTGGACAGAAATCAGTTTAAATGGTAATCATCACTCCATTCAATCGCCAAACCATCATCTTATTATTAAGAGAGCGTATGAGGCCCAAGAGGGACAAGAGAATAGAGAGATGATGTCATATGCTGATGAATCAAAAATAGTTTCGAGTGAGATGTATCTATACGATTTAGAAAAGGGTCAATTGAAAAAAATGATTGTTCCTGAGGAGTTACTGCAATCATACGAGACCATTTCCATTTCTCAATCATCCATTTTCATTCAAACTCTAGCAGAGAATAGCTTAGAGGTCCATTCTTATGATATCGAAAAGGAAGCGTGGAGTGATAAACGGACATTTGCGTTACCACTTTTGAAAGCTGGAAGTGATCATCCTTTTATCAAATTAATGAATGGAAAAATATATACCATTTATTCAACGGATAACGGTCATACCTTATGGATAGGGGATTTACAAACAGGGGAATCCCTATATGAAGGGAAACTAAATGTGGTAAATCAAGAGAAAAATCACGAAGAATATCGAATCTATTTTAATGAAATAGAGCTGTAATGAAAAAAGTAAATAGCTACATGCAATGAAAGGATTTAAATAAAGGAGATGAAAATAAGAGCCTAGTTGCTTTTACTTTCACCTCCTTTATTTTTTATCTTTTATATTATAGGAATGATTCTATTTCCTAAAAAGTATATTTAAAAGAAGAATAGAAGATAGATAGTAGGTGATAAAAATGGAAGCTATTATCCTTGCGGCTGGATATTCCAGCCGGGCCAATGCCTATAAAATGACTCTGCCATTAGGACACTCGACTGTGTTAGAGCAAACCCTTTCTAAATTTGAAGGCTGTTGCAGAAGGGTTGTGGTCGTAGCTGGATTTCAAGCAGAAATCATTGAAGAGGAAATAGCCAAAATCAATCGGAAAGACGCTTATTCCTTTGGGATACAGCTTGTTTATAATGAACATTTTAACAAGGGAATGTTCAGTTCCATTCAAAAGGGCTGCAGGGTTGTAAATGTCCCAACCTTCTTCCTCACACCCGGGGATTGCCCGCTTGTGAAAAAAGAAACCATTCAGCTTCTGGAAAAACACAAAGGGAACGTTGTCATTCCAAGCTTTAATTTTAAAGGTGGTCATCCTATTAAACTATCAAGTGAAGTGGCACAGAAAATCCTCGAAACCCCTCCTGAAAGTAATTTGCGTATGGTCCTAAGCGGTTTTAAAAAGGAATACCTAAATGTACATGATCCAGGCGTATTAATGGATATTGATACGCCGGATGATTACCAAAAAGCGATAAACTATTCGTCATAGGTAGGCAAAGTTTCTCGAAAAACAACGAAATTCTTCACTGAAAAGTACTCATAAAATTTCTTTCTCCTTTATAAAATCGAAGAAAGAGATGGCTATTATTGATCCCTTTAAAAAATGAGTCGAAGGGTGTTGTTGAATGAGTTTGAAAGATATTAGCACCTCCGTCCCCAAAAAGGACCATAAAGGAAAAGTATCAGGCCAGCTTCCTTATATTAGTGATGAGACAGTAGAAAATATGGTTTATGGTGTTTTGTATCGATCACCTATTGCGTATGGAAAAATTCTATCTATCCAATTGCCAAACTTTCCAGAAGGGTATGAAGCGGTTGGGGCAGAGGATATTCCCGGACCCAATTATGTCAAGATTATCAAAGAAGACCAGCCTATATTTGCCAATGAGTGGGTTAATTATATTGGTGAACCGATTTTTATGCTCGTTGGAAAAGACCTGGATGTCCTACACCGATTAGTAGATGAAATAAAAGTAGAGTTTGAAGAACATCAAGCTATCTATACATTGGACGAAGCAATCGAACAAAAATCAACCTCCGCTTGTTTGGCAAGCTACGAATTCGGAGAGGACAAAGAAATCATTTCCTCTATCGAACAGGGAGCCTATCAAATCATCGAAGAAGAATATAACACAGGATACCAAGAGCATGTTTACCTTGAGCCGCAGGGAATGCTCGCGATTTATCAGGATGATGAAATTGTCGTCAAAGGATCAATGCAATGTCTTTATTATATAAAAAATGCGTTACTTAATGCTTTAGCATGTGGGGATGAAGAAGTCAGAGTCGTTCAAAGCCCTACCGGTGGAGGGTTTGGCGGCAAAGAAGAATTTCCTTCCTTGATGGCGTGCCACGTAGCGGTTGCTGCAAAGGCTGTTAAAAAATCGGTTATGCTTGTGTTTGACCGTTCGGAGGATATGGTTGTTACGACAAAAAGGCACCCAGCCAAGCTCAAATACCGAACGGCCCTTGACAGGGAAGGAAATATTTTAAGCATGTGTGTGGACATTTATCTTGAAGGCGGAGCAAATGCCGGCTTGAGTTCTGTCGTGCTGCAGCGTGCCTTAATCAATAGTGCGGGTGTGTATAAGATTCCACATTTTCATGCAAAAGGTTATGTCCTAAAAACAAATACCGTACCAAATGGAGCCTTCAGAGGCTTTGGTGCTCCACAAAGCTTTGCCGGAATGGAAAGTCATATCGGACATCTTAGTAAGCTGGCAAAGATGGATCCGCTTGAATATAAACGAAAATACCTCGTCCAACAAGGAGACCCTACGATTACCAAAGGAAAATTCCATGACCCGATACTAATGAAAGAAATGATTGAAGACTTGCTCTACACGTCAGATTACAAAAAGAGAAAAAGGGAGTTTCAACACTTCAATCAACACAATCACCGCTATAAAAAAGGAATAGGGACCTCATTGTTCCTCCATGGGTGCGGTTTTACAGGCAGCGGCGAAAGAGATCATATTAAAGCCACTGTAAAGCTAAATAAATCAAAGGATGACAAGGTATCACTGAAAATCTCGAATTCTGATATGGGACAAGGCATTTTAACGACGCTCTGTAAAATTGTCGCCAAAGAACTAGACCTCCCGTATGAAGAAATTTTATTCCCTTATCCCGATACAAAAGAGGTTCCCGACTCTGGTCCGACCGTAGCCTCTAGAACGACCATGATTGTGGGGAAACTGCTTGAACGTGCTGCAAAAAAACTAAAGACTCAGTGGCAAACAGGAGTCGAACAGGAAGTAATAGAAAACTATGTTCACCGTCAAATGATTCCTTGGGACGAGAAAACCTTCACCGGAGATGCCTACCCAGCCTATTCATGGGGTGTAAACATTGTTGAAGTGGAAGTAGATACGTTAACAGGAAATGTAAGGCTAGAAAAAGTATATGCCAATTATGAAGTGGGGAAGGTCATCGATCATATGGTGATGAAAGGTCAAATTGACGGTGGTTTAGCTCAAGGATTGGCGTACGGCTACCTAGAAAAAATGACGTCCAAACAAGGGAAAATTCAACAAAAAAGCATTTCTGATTATGGACCACCGACTTCATTGGATATCGTTCCAATCCAAAGCAAGGTATTTGATAACCCTTATGCGGATGGACCTTATGGGGCGAAGGGGGCAGGTGAATTGACATTAATTGGCGGTGCTCCTGCCATCCAAGCAGCAATTGAAGATGCATTGCAAACTTCTTTTTGGCAAATTCCAATCACACCGGAAGTGATTATAGAAAGTCTTTGGAAGAAAGAAGGGGACGAGAGTTGATTACATTTACACTTAATGGAAGAGTGGTAGAAACGGATGCCCCGGCCACTGTAAGATTGCTAGATTTAATAAGAGATGAGTTTAAGTTAATTGGTACAAAGGAAGGGTGCGGGGAAGGAGAGTGCGGAGCCTGCAGTGTTTTTGTGAATGGTCTTCTTCAAAACAGCTGTCTGATTCCCATTGGCTCGATTGCTGGTGCGAATATTCAAACGATAGAAGGAATACTTGAAACAGAATCATTTAAACTTTTAGATGAAAGCTATTCGGCTGCAGGGGCCGTTCAATGCGGCTATTGCATTCCGGGCATGATTATGGCAAGTGCGGCTTTATTGTCAAAAAATCCTCATCCTTCGAAGATTGAAATTCGTGAAGGAATTTCCGGAAATCTATGCCGCTGTACAGGCTACAATATGATTGTTGATGCAATCCACCTTGCAGCAAAAAAAGGGGATGGCTTATGGCAGAAAAAGTAATATCCTATCGCTTCGCGGGTTTAGATCAAACATTGAGTCAATTAAATCGGGAGGACTGTGCCATCATAGCTGGCGGTACGGATATCATGGTTTTAAATAAAAGTCACAGGGGCGTACTTCCCAAAATTTCTAAACCGATTGTTTTTATTGACCATCTTTCCGAGCTGAAGCAGGTTTATCAACATCATCAAAATCTACATGTCGGGGCCTGCTGTACCTATAGTGAATTACTTGAACATCCACTCATTCCGAATGTGTTAAAGAAGGCAATGAAAACAATCGCTGCTCCAGCCATTAGAAATAGAGGGACATTCGGCGGCAATATTTGTAATGCCTCTCCAGCCGGTGACATGCTTCCCTTATTATATCTATACAATGCCAAGCTCCTCTTACGCTCGGCCGTTGGTGAACGAGTGGTTTCCATCAGCGATTTTATTCAAGGCCCAAGGCGAGTTCAACGTCTTTCAAACGAACTGCTAATAGAAATTATTCTGCCGTCTGTATTGGAAGAGGATGGTTATGTTGTATTTGAGAAGGTTGGCAATCGGAACGCTGATGCCATTGCCAAAGTATCGTTTGCCGGTCTCATTCGAATAAAAAATAATCGAATCCAGACTGTTCGCTTTGCCTTCGGAGCAGTTGGGCCTACGATGGTTCGCTCGAAGGATATCGAAAAGAATCTGGTTGGGAAACCATTTCCATTAACTGATAAGGACATCGCAAAGGTTGTCGCTGCCTTTGATCAGATAATAAAGCCAATTGATGATCATCGTTCCACTGCCCTTTACAGAAAAACGGTTGCCTTAAATCTATTGCGCTATTTTCTAAGTTTAAAGACGAATCAACTCAATTAATCTTCTCGAAAAAGGAGGGAGCTGTTCATGTTGTTGATGGAGAAAGTAGGCATACTGACACGTCAAAATGAAACATTTGCTTTAGCTATGATCATTGAATCAAGAGGCTCTACTCCCAGGCATGTAGGAAAAATGATTGTATATAAGGATGGCTCGATTGAAGGAACGGTCGGCGGCGGCTTGGCAGAATATTATATTATCAAAGAAAGCATGAAAGCCATCGAAAAAGGGCAATCCAAAATCGTTGAATATAAATTGAATAAGCATGCAAAAGATGGCATTCAAATGAATTGCGGTGGTACGCTCAGAGTCTTTATTGAAGTCTATACAAGCAGACCCCAACTGGTATTAGTTGGAGCCGGTCATTTGGGTGTTGCCATGGCCAAGCTCGCCGATTCTCTTGAATATCCCTATTGTATTGTCGATGATCGATTTGATTATTGTACGAGAGAACGTTTTCCTCATGCGACAAACCTTTATGTACAGGAGGATATTGGGGAGGCTTTACTCGAAGCCAATCTAAATGAAAAGTCGTACGTGGCGGTTTTCCCCAAAAATCAAGATGAGATAGTCTTAAAAGCAGCCTTGCAATTTCCATGTGCCTATATTGGTATGGTCGCCAGTAAACGCAAGACTCTCGCTATATTTGAAAATTTAAAAAAGGAAGGCATCACAGAAGAGCAGCTAAAGCAGATACATTCTCCTATTGGATTAGACATCGGCTCAGAAACCACTGCCGAAATTGCTATCAGTATAATGGGGGAAATCATCAAGGTAAGCAAGGAAATAAAGCCCAGGAACAGAGTAAAAGAAGGGATGATACTAAATATAGATGAAAGAACGACGATAAAATGAAACCTTTAGATTGAAGAGGAGGCGACTGATTGGTTGCCTCTTTGTTTTTCATGTTTTTTAGCGAAAAAAGAGATAAATCTACAAGAATATCTAACCATTCTCTAACCGAAAAAAATTTAAATTTTTCTTAAATTCCTAGTTTACAAATAGGGGTAATGTGTAATATATTAGATTAACAAAATTAAAAATTTTGATTATATTGATTAAAGTAACAATGAATGGCTGCCTGATTAATCTAAAAAACAAAGCCAAGAAGTTTTAAATAGAAATCCATAAGTGACCTCCACAAGCGTTTATCATCGTCCATATGTATGTGTTAAAGTTGACTAAATCACTCAACAATTTCATGTTTCTGTAAAAATGTTGACTAGAATACTCAACATTAGAGGGAATTAATCTCATTGTATGTTAATCAAAGGAGGACTGACGTTGAAGGTATCAAGCAAGGGGGAGTATGCACTGAGAGCCCTGCTCGTTCTTGGAGAAAACCAGGGGAAAATCGTATCCATTCAAGAAATATCGGAAAAGACTCTGGTTACGGTTAGTTATTTGGAGCAAATCTTACTAAAGTTAAAAAAATTAGGTTATTTAGAAAGTAAAAGAGGGGCTAATGGAGGATATATCCTCAATAGAGTCACAAGTGAGATAAATATCGGTGAGATTATACGAGAGTTAGAGGGACCGCTTTCCCCTATGGGGTGCGCATCTATTACAAAATATGAACCCTGTCAATTAGAGTCAGCTTGTCAGCTTAAGCCGCTCTGGTCACTAGTGAGGGATACCATTGCCTATGTTCTTGATCAAACGACTCTAGAGGACCTTTTAGAAAATCGCTTAACTTTTATGAAAGGGGATGATTTACTTGCCTTCAAAAAGACCCATTGAACAGCAAGTACTTGAGAAAGTAAAAGAATTATTAGAAAGTCTTGAATACGGAACGGTCCAAATCACTGTTCATGATTCACAGGTAACTCAAATCGATAAAATAGAAAAACACCGTCTGCCATTACAAAAAAGCCCTCACCATAATAAAAGAACATAAATAATGAAAACATATGAATCTGCCGATTGATTCACGGAAAGCTCCTGTTAGTAACTGTTTGGAAAAGACAAATGCTAAAGGGGTTTTTATTTTGTAAAAGGGAAAGTGATATGACAAAGAGATAACGCTGTGAATAAACAGTCATAAAAAAAGGAAAGAGTATCATTTCACTCTTTCCCCAATCATTATGCTGTCTGTTTTCCTTCTGCCGCTTTTGAATGACTTTGATTTTTTAAATAACCAGCTGTAAGTACTAAGGCTGTTATTACAGCTAGAATAACATACGCCACTGCGCCATGTGGAATGTCAACTAAATTATTTAGGCTTTTATCTTTTAGAATCATTTCTCCTGCCGTCCAAGAAAGAATTCCTGCGCCAGCATAGCCAATCCAAGAGTATTTTTCCATCATTTTAACAATAAATTTTGAACCAAAAATCATAATAGGAATACTAATAATTACACCAAGAGCAATCATACCGATATGACCATGAGCAGCGCCGGCAACAGCAACTACGTTATCCAAGCTCATCACAGCATCCGCAATAATTATTGTTTGAATGGCTTTTAATAGACTGTTATGTGACTGAATATTTGTATCCTCTTCACCTTCTACCAATACTTTATACGCAATCCAGAGAAGAAGGGCGCCACCGATAAGATTTACATATGGAATTTGAAGCAGGTAGACAATAATGGCTGCAAAGGCAATTCGTAAAATAACCGCTCCTGCTGTTCCCCAGAAAATGGCTTTATTCTGTAATTCTTTTGGCAGGTTTTTCGTTGCCATAGCAATGACAATTGCATTATCACCAGATAGGATGATATCAATCATAATAATTTTCAATAATGCGATGAGTGCTCCCGATGACACAGCAACACCCAGTGTGAGAAGTAAGTTTTCCATCTGTATTAATTTCCCCTTTTTAAATATTTGGTATTTGGTATACATTATACCTCATTTTTCAGAAATTTCAAATAACCAATCAAAAGAATAGTAGGGTTAATAGAATAAAAGTTTGATGAGGCAATGTTGGTATTTTATACTATCTATCACTAATTGAAAATACCATATTTTATTTATTATGCAGGGAAATTCTATATATATTTAATGAAAAGCAATGAAATAAGAGAAGGAATTCCATTATTCTAGTGAATAATAGATTATATAGGAGAAAGAAATTTGGGTGTTTCTATAACTAACTAAAATGACGAACAAAGCCTGTTCGTCATTTTACTTTAAGTAAAATACTTGCCAGTTTCATCTAAAGAATCAATGGATACCAGCTGTTTGTGATCATGGGCTCCTCGCTCGGAAACCACTGCCATACTTGCTGTTGGATCAATACGTTCAATCCAAACAGGAATTCCATGATAGTGCACGGCTATTTCCTGATCAGAAGATAAAATTTCTTTGACACGATCTAAGTGCATGTTATCACCTCATCCATATCGTTTACGAATCCATTGAAAAACATGCAAAACACCTAACATTTTGTTATATAGTTCTGTTCAGGGAGAAAATTATCATTCATAAAATGGAAAGAATAGATATCCTACCATCCATCAATAGATGACAAGTTTGATTAAGGATGAAGTAACAGATTATTTTCATGAGTTCGATTTCAAAAAGGGGATTATTTTTTTAGAAAATGGCTTTGTTAAATAATATTGTTGATTTCATGACCATACAGCAACCTTTCAGCATAGCTGAAAGGCGTGTGAAATGTTCATTTCACACGAATGAGTCAAAAATCTGGCTTATCAACACAGTAC
>Ga0180215_1005575_pt1 | contig 10682 bp, 9 predicted proteins | sample eDN3rd37CBELigBY_FD_128871 | JGI IMG/M metagenome (GOLD analysis project Ga0180215, IMG submission 128871) | Enriched backyard soil microbial communities from Emeryville, California, USA - eDNA 3rd pass 37_C BE-Lig BY (version 2) (version 2) | ecosystem: Environmental > Terrestrial > Soil >...
CGGACGAGGGCGCAGGCCTGGAGGTCGCGCTGCACGACGGCCAGGCCGGCGTCGACGAGCACGCCGCGCGCCTGCCTGCGCTGCTGGGCCGCCTGAGCGACCGCGAGCGCAAGGTCGTCGAGCTGCGCCACGGCCTCAGTGGCGACGCGCCGAGGACGCTGACGGAGATCGGCGGGCAGCTCTCGCTCTCGCGCGAGCGCGTCCGCCAGATCGAGAAGGAGGCCGTGCGGCGGCTGCGCGCCGCTGCCGAGCAGGAGGAGCGCGCAGTCGCCTGAGCACCGAGGGGCCCGTCGCGTCGCGACGGGCCCCGGCTGCTCGGGCCTAGGCCGCGGTCAGCTTGCGGCCGGCGGCGACGTACGCGTCGGTGACGTTGCGGACGAACGTGGCCTGCGCGCTGGCGACGGGGGCCGTCCACTCGAACGGCAGGGCCTTGCCGATCTCCTCGTGGAGGTCGGCGTAGCTCTTCAGGCCGCGCTCGAGCGTGGTCAGGTAGGCCTCGCCGGCCTTCTTGCCGGACTCGACGAGGTCCTCGTTGAAGGCGCGGGCGCGGGCGGCGAACTCCTCGAACGCCTCGGGCGTGGGGGTCGTCGTGGCCTTCGGGGTGGTGGGGGCGGGCATGGCGTGTCCTCCAGAAGCTGGATCGGGTGCTCTTCTCCGTGCTGCCCTTAGCAAGTTAGCAGCGTGCCCAGCTAATTGCTGGCACTTGGCGCGTCCACGCCCGCCTGGCGCGACACCGTCCACTGCGCGGCCTGCAGCGTGTTCTGCAGCAGGCTGGCGATCGTCATCGGCCCCACGCCCCCCGGCACCGGGGTGATCGCCGAGGCGACCTCCACCGCGGCGTCGAACTCCACGTCGCCGACCAGGCCGTCGTCCGTGCGGGTGATCCCGACGTCGATCACGACCGCCCCGGGCTTGATCCAGTCGCCCTTGACGAGGTGCGCGCGGCCGACCGCGGCGATGAGGATGTCCGCCCGCCGGCACGCCGACGCGAGGTCGCGCGTGTGCGAGTGGCAGATCGTGATCGTCGCGTTCGCCTCCAGCAGCAGCCGGCCCATCGGCTTGCCGAAGAGATTCGACCGGCCGAGGATCACCGCCTCGGCGCCGTCGATCTCCGCGTCCGCCTCCCGCAGCAGCCGCATGACCCCCACCGGGGTGCAGGGGCGCAGGCCCTCCAGGCCGACCGCGAGCCGCCCCGCGCTCTCCACGGTCAGCCCGTCGACGTCCTTCTCGGGGATGATCCGGTTGGTCACCTCCACCTCGTCGAGGTGCCCCGGCAGCGGCAGCTGGCAGAGGATGCCGCTCACCTCAGGGTCCTCGTTGAGCCGGTCGATGAGACCGAGCGTCTCCTCGATGGACGCGTCCGCGGGCAGCGAGTGCTCGATCGCGCGCATGCCGACCTGCTCGCACGCGCGGTGCTTGCTGGCGACGTAGACCGCCGACGCCTCGTCGTCGCCGATCAGGATCGTCGCGAGGCCGGGAACCCGCCCGTGCTCCTCGCGGAACGCGGCGACCCCGGCGGAGACCTCCTCACGGACGGCGGCGGCGACCGCCTTGCCGTCGATGATCCGTGCGCTCACGCGGCGGAGCTTGCCACAAGTCGCACACGGAGCGCCTGCGGCGGCGAGCGGGCCGGACGCGGCCCGCGCCGCCCACAGGCGTCCCGCTCAGTGGCTGACGGCGGCCGCCGCCAGCTCCGAGACCAGCTTGTCCTCGTAGAAGCGCTCCAGCCGGAAGGGCTGGATGAGCTCCGGCTGGCGACCGGTCGCGACGAGCTCGGCGAGCGTCTTGCCGACGATCGGCGCGGCCTTGAACCCGTACGTGCCCCAGCCGGAGCTGATGTGGAAGTTCTCCACCTCCGTCTGGCCCAGGATCGGGCTGTAGTCGGGGCTCAGGTCGCACAGGCCGGCCCACGAGCGCAGGATCCGCGCGTGCTCGAGCTGTGGGAACAGCTCGAGCGTGTGGCGGGTCAGGTCCTGCAGGAAGTTGAGCGTGCCCTGCATCCGGTAGGTCGTCCACGGCTCGATCTCCGAGCCCATGACGAACTCGCCGCGGTCGGTCTGCGAGATGTAGATGTGCATCTGCGAGGACACGACGACGACGTCGAGCATCGGCTTGACCGGCTCGGTGACGCAGGCCTGCAGGATGTGCGTGGTGATCGGCAGCGGCACGCCGGCCATGTCGCAGATGATCGAGCTCCAGCCGGCGGTGCAGTTGAGCACCTGGCCGGCGCGGATCGTCCCGCGGTTCGTGTGCACCGCGGTGATCCGGTCGCCCGTGCGGTCGAGGCCGGTGACCTCCGTGTAGGGATGGATCTCCGCGCCGCCCGCGTCGGCGCCGCGCGCGAAGCCCCACACGACGGCGTCGTGGCGGATGATGCCGCCGGGCGGGTGGTACAGCGCGCCCATGATGGGGTGGACCGCATCCTCGGTCACCTGCATCGGCGGGCACAGCTCCTGGACCTCCTCAGGGCCGATGAGCCGCGAGTCGATGCCGTTGAGGCGGTTGACCTCCGCGCGGTTGGCCATGACGAACATCGCGCGGTCGGTGTGCGCGAGCGTCAGGTGCCCGCAGCGGCTGAACAGGACGTTGAAGTCCAGGTCCTGCGACAGGCCCTCGTAGAGCTTCAGCGACGCGTCGTAGAAGCGCGCGCCCTCCGGTGTCTTGTAGTTGGAGCGCAGGATCGTCGTGTTGCGCCCCGCCGCGCCCGAGCCGATGTAGTTGCGCTCGAGGATCGCGACGTCGGTGATGCCGTGCTCGCGCAGGTAGTACGCGGTCGCCAGGCCGTGCGAGCCGCCGCCGATGATGACGACGTCGTAGGAGTCCTTGAGCTCCGGACGTGGCCGCCACATCCGGCGCTTGCGGAACAGATCACGCATCGGGGAGGGCCTCCGGGAGCGGGGGAAGGGCGTCGACGCCGATCGGCCCGCCGCCGAGATGGCCGGCGGCGTCGGCGACGACCGTCCACAGGTACTCGCCGTACGCGGAGCCGACGAGGATGAGGTAGCGGTCCTCCGCCTCGCACAGCACGATGCCGGGCGTGCGGGCGACCGAGCCGGGCCGCAGCCCGGTGACCGGCGTGACCTTCGGGCGCAGGTCGATCGCGCAGAACCGCGCGATCGTCTCGCGCGCCTGCGGGCCGATGATCGTCAGGGCGCAGAAGGCGCCGGTGAGGTCGACGACGCTCGCGCCCGAGGGCGGCTCGGGGTCGCCGCCGATCACGAGCTCGCGCGTGGGGGTCAGCGGGCACCACCAGGCGCCGCCCGCGCGCGTCGCGGTGCCGGTCGGCTGCCCGCCGGTCTCGCCCTGCAGCTCGAGCTTGCACAGGTACGAGACGTCAGCGAAGCCGACGACCCGGCTGTGGTCGGGCCCGTCGAAGGACGCGGCGACGTTCCAGCCGTCGCGGCGCTCCATGCGGGCGCCCGCCGCGATCGCCTGCGCCTCCATCGGGCTGCGCGCGAGCGGGACGTGGCGTCCGGCGCCGGGCTTGGGCGAGGGGTCCAGGAAGGCCAACGTCATGAGCGCACCAGGGCTCCCTCGGGGTCGTGGAACGGGGTGGTCTGGACGGTCGCGGTGAACGTGCGCCCCTCGTAGGAGATCGTCACCTGCGCGCCGTCGGTCGCCTGCGCGGCCGGCACCCAGGCCATGCCGATGACCTTGCCGAGCTTGCGGCTGTAGCGGGCGCTCGTGACCTGCCCGAGCGCCGCGCCGTCCTTGTCGAGGACCGCGGCGCCCTCCACGGGCACCTCGCCGTCGGGCATCGAGAAGCCGACGAGCGCGGTGGCCGCCGGGCTCTCCGCTGCGCGCTCCAGCGCCCAGCGCCCGATGAAGTCCTCCTCCTTGTCGAGCTTGACGATCCAGGAGAGCGCCGCGCCGTACGGCGTGGACTCCGAGTCGGTGTCCTGGCCGACGAGGATGTGGAGCTTCTGCAGGCGCAGGATGCGCTGCGGCTCCAGGCCGAACGGGCGGATGCCGTGCGGCTTGCCGGCCTCCATGAGCGCGTCCCACAGGTCCTGGCCGTGCGGCGACGGGCAGTGGATCTCGTAGCCCAGCTCGCCGGTGAACCCGATCCGCAGGATGAGGCACGACACGCCCGCCACCTGCGCCTGCACCGCGTCGAGGTACTTCATGCCGTCGGCGGACACGTCGGCGTCCGTGAGCGACTGCAGGATCTCGCGCGAGCGCGGCCCGGCGAGGTTCATCGCCGCGGCGCCCTGTGTCACGTCGGTGATGTGCAGGCGCATCCGCCAGTCCGCCTGCCACCAGGTGAACCAGTTGAACACCGCGCCCGCGCCGCTGGACGTCGTCGTGACGTAGAACGTCTCGTCGTCGAGGCGCGCGATGGTGCCGTCGTCGGTGATGCGCCCGGTCTCGCTCGTCAGCACGCCGTAGCGGATGCGCCCCGGCTTGAGGTTCGAGACGCGGTTGGGGTACAGCCGGTCGAGGAACGCGCCGGCGTCCGGCCCCCGGACGATGAGCTTGCCGAGCGTCGAGACGTCGATGATGCCGGCGGCGTCGTGGACCGCCTGCGCCTCGCCCTCGGGGTCGCCGTAGTCGTAGGCGCGGCGCCAGTCGCCCGCCCACTTCACGGTCGCGCCCAGCTCGCGATGGCGGTTGTGGATCGCCGAGCGCTTCGCGGGCTCGAACGGCCTGCCGGCCAGCGCGCCCATCGGCACCGTCGACCACGGCGGGCGGGCCGTCGTGATGCCGACCTCCTCGAGCGAGCGCCCGGTCACCGCGGCGAGCGCGCGGATGGACGGCAGCTGCGAGTGGCGGCCCTGCGACGGGCCCATCGTCACCGTCGTGTAGCGCTTGGAGAGCTCGATGGAGTCGTAGCCCTCCGCGACGGAGTAGGCGATGTCCTTCGTCGTGATGTCCTCGTCGAAGTCGACGAAGGCCTTGCCGCCGCGCTTGCCGTCGCGCGCGTAGGCGGGCGGCTCGGCGACAGGAGGGGCGGGCGGCAGCGCCTGCAGGCGCTTGCGCTCCTCGGCGAGCGCCCGCTCGGCGCTCGCGCCGCCGAGGCCGAGCGCGACCGCGGCGTCGAGGCCCGCCACGGTGCCCGACACGGCGGCGGCGTCGGCCTCCTCGTGGCCTGCCACCGCGCCGGCCGCGTGGACGATGCCGTCGGGCACGTCCGCGAGGAACCGGCTCGTCGCGGCGTCGTAGCGGGCCTTCGCACCGGACTGGAGGATGAGGGAGGTCGCGGGGGCCGTGCCCGCGGACACCGCGAGCACGTCACAGGGGATCTCCTCGAGCCGGCCGGTGGCGCGGCCGGAGGCGTCGACGGCCGCGATGACCGCGCCGGTCACGCCCTTGCGGCCCAGCGCGCGCACGACCGTCTGGCCGGGGAGCAGCCGGATGCCCGCGGCCTGCACCTTCGCCCCGAGCTCGCGGTCGGCCGCGTCGGGGCGCAGGTCGGCGACGGCGTGCACCCGCACGCCGGCCGCGTGCAGCGCGAGCGCGGCGTCCAGGCCGCGGTCGCCCGTGGTGGCGATCACGGCGCTCGTGCCGGGGCTGACGGCCCACAGCGCGGCCAGGCGCCGCGCCCCGCCGCTCATCATCACGCCCGGGAGGTCGTTGTTCTTGAAGACGAGCGGCTGCTCGATCGCGCCCGTCGCGGCGACGTGGCGCTTCGCGCGGATCTGATGCAGCGTGTCGCCCTGCCACACGGGCACGAGCCCGTCGAAGAAGCCGAGCGCGGGCGCCTTGCTCAGGATCTCCACGCCCGCGGCCCGCGCCTGCTCGGCGAGCGCGCGGACGCGCTCGTGGCCGCCCTCGGCGAGCAGCGCCCCGCCGGGCTCGACGTCGTCGTCGACGAGCACGACGTCGGCGCCCTGGCCGGCCGCCGCGATCGCCGCCGACAGCCCCGCGATGCCGCCGCCGATGACGAGCACGTCGCAGTGGCGGCGGCGGTACTCGGTGCGCCACTCGCGCTCGGCCTGGCGGTGGGGCAGCTTGCCGAGCCCGGCGACGCTGCGCAGCGCCTTCTCGTACAGGGGCCAGGCGCGGCGCGGCCACTTGAAGGTCTTGTAGTAGAAGCCCGGCGGGGTGAACGGGCCGCCCGCGATGTCCGACATGAGCATCACGTCGAAGTCCAGCGACGGCCAGGCGTTCTGGTGTTCGACGACCATGCCCTCGCGCACGACCTCGGTCGCCGCCCGGATGCCGGGAGCGCCGTCGACCTGCATGAGCGACCCGGCGCCCTGGCCGGCCCAGTCCATCTCGCCGCGCGGGCGGTGGTACTTGAACGAGCGGGAGAAGATCCGGCGCCCCTGCGCGTAGAGCGCGGAGGCGATCGTGTCACCGGCGAACGCCTCGACGGGCTTGCCGTCGAAGGTGAAGCGGACGGTCCGCGAGCGGTCGATCCGCTCGCCCGGCTGCGGTGCCAGGCGCGTCATGGGGTGCCCTCCGCGCTCGACGCGCTGCGCTCGGGCGCGTCGTCCGGGGTCGCTGTCCAGAGGACCTCGTTCGTGCGCGTGTCGCGCTCGGCGAGGAACCAGGCGCCGCAGCCGGAGCGGTGGACCCACCACTCGCGCTGGACGCCGGCGACGTTGCGCCTGAAGTAGGCGTACGTGTTGAGCTCGCGAGCTGTCGGACGCTCCTTCGGCCGGCTGGATACCTCGCCGCCGAAGCCGAAGTCGGTCACCTCGCGGGTCCCGCAGTGCGGGCAGGTGAGCAGGAATGACACGGCGCGCCGGACGCTAGACCCGACCCCATGATCGTGTCCAATACTCTTCCGGCGACTTTCTGATTCGGGCAGAGGATCAATGGAGCTGCGTCAACTCCGGTACTTCGTCGCCGTCGCCGAGGAGCTGCACTTCCGGCGCGCGGCGGCGCGGCTACACATGTCCCAGCCGCCGCTGAGCCACCAGATCCGGCTGCTGGAGGAGGAGCTCGGCTGCGAGCTGCTCGCGCGCACGCGCCGGCGGGTGGAGATGACGCCGGCCGGGGAGGCGTTCCTGCGCGACGCCCGCGCGATCCTCGCCGACGTCGACCGCGCGGCGCGCAACGCCCGGCGCATCCACGACGGCCAGACCGGCCTGCTGCGCGTCAGCTTCGCCGGCTCGGCGCTGCTGTCCCTCGTCCCCCGGGTGGTGCAGCGGCTGAGCGTGACGCACCCCGAGATCGACATCGAGCTGCACGAGCGCTCCACGAGCGAGCAGGTCCGGGCGCTCGCCGCCGGGGCGACGGACCTCGGCCTCGCGCCGCTGCCGGTCGGCGACGCGGACGTCGAGGTCGACGTGCTCGTGCGCGAGCGCACGGTGGCGGCGCTGCCGGCAGCGCATCCGCTCGCGCACCGCGAACGCCTGCAGATGCGCGCGCTGGCGGAGTACCCGTTCGTGCTGTTCCCGCGCCAGCAGGCGCCCGGCTACCACGACATGCTCATGCAGGCCGTGACGCGGGCGGGCACGCCGCCGCGGGTCATCCAGCAGGCCGCGGAGACGCAGACGATCATCGGCCTGGTGGCCGCGGGCGTCGGGGTCTCGCTCGTCCCGTCCTCCGTGCAGCAGCTCGCCCTGGACGGCGTGGCCTACCGCCCGGTCGACGACGCGCCCGACACGGAGCTCGCGGCGCTGAGCCGCCGCGCCGAGCGCAGCGGGCTCATCGCCGCGTTCCTGGAGGCTGCCCGGTCGCCGGAGGCGGGCCTCAGCCCATCCGCAGCACCGGCTTGAGCACGTCGCCGCGGGCGGAGGCGGCCATCGCCTCGTTGACCTGGTCGAGCGTGAAGAACTCCACGAGGCGGTCGAACGGGAAGCGCCCCTGCGTGAACAGCTCATACAGCGTCGGCAGGAGCACGTCGCTCTGGCCCTCGCCGCCGAGCGTCCCGCGCACGGTGCGGCCCCACAGGCTCGTCAGGTGGTCGAGCGTGAACTCCGCCCCGGCGGGCGCGCCGCCGATGAGCAGGGACGTGCCCGGCATGTTCAGGCAGTCCACCGTCTGTCGCAGGACCTGCATGTTGCCGGTGCACTCCAGCGCGTAGTCGGCGCCCATCGAGCCCGGGCCGGCGATCTCCTTGATCGCCGCCACGGGGTCGGTCTCGCGCGCGTTGATCGTCTCGGTGGCGCCGAGCTCCTTCGCGAGCTGCAGGCGGTGGTCGATGATGTCGACCGCGATGATGCTCCGCGCGCCCGTCATGCGCGCGGCCATCGTCGCCGCAAGGCCGACCGCGCCCGTGCCGAAGATCGCGATGACCGAGCCGGTCTCCGGGCGCAGCGCGTTGAGGATCGCGCCCGCGCCGGTCGCCAGGCCGCACCCCAGCGGGCCGAGCAGCTCGATGGGCGCGTCGTCGGGGACCTTCACGACGGCGCGCTCGGTCGTCATGGAGTACGTGGAGAACGACGACTGCCCGAAGAAGTGCCCGTGGACGGTCTCGCCGTGGCGCGAGAGGCAGCTCGTGCCGTCCTCGAGCCGCACGCCGGCGCCGACGAGCGGGCCGATGGACAGGCAGAAGCGAGGGCGGCCGGCCAGGCAGTTGCGGCATTCGCCGCACCACGGCCAGCCGATGATGACCTTGTCACCGGGCGAGACCTTCGTGACGCCCTCGCCGACCGCCTCGACGATCCCAGCGCCCTCGTGGCCGAGCACGCCCGGCAGGGGGAAGGGGAAGTTCGCCTCCTGCGCGATCGCGTCGGTGTGGCACACGCCGCTGGCGACGATGCGGACGAGGACCTCGCCGGGGCGCGGCTCGTCGATCTCGAGCTCCTGGACGTTGAGCGGCTTGTGGTGCTCCTCGAGCACCGCGGCGGTGACCTGCATGCTCGGTTCCTCCTCCGGGACGCGTTGGGCGCGGGAAGCTTGCCAGGGCGCGCCGGCCGCCGCCACGCCGCCCAGCAGGCTCTCAGACTGTTCCCAGCAAGCTCTCCGATACTCGATCCATGAACAACGGTCCGGAGGCCCATCGCGTGCTGGTCGTCGACGACGAGCCCAACATCGTCGACGTCGTGACGATCGCGCTGCGCTTCCAGGGCTTCGCCGTCGAGTCCGCCGGCACGGGCGCGGGCGCCCTCGCCGCGGTGGAGCGCTTCCGGCCGCACATCATCCTGCTGGACGTCATGCTCCCCGACATGGAGGGCTTCGAGGTCGCGCAGCGCCTGGGCGCCCAGCGCGCGCGTGTGCCGATCATCTTCCTCACCGCCCGCGACGAAACGGCCGACAAGATCCGCGGCCTGTCCATCGGGGGCGACGACTACGTCACCAAGCCGTTCAGCCTCGAGGAGCTCGTCGCCCGCATCCGCACGATCCTGCGCCGCACGGGGCTCGCCGAGCCGGACTCCGGGCGCCTCGTGTTCGAGGACCTCGAGCTCGACGAGGAGACGCGCGAGGTCACCCGCGGCGGCGTGCTCGTCGACCTGACCGCGACGGAGTACCGGCTCCTGCGCTACTTCATGCGCAACCCGCGCCGCGTCCTGACGCGCGCGCAGCTGCTCGAGCACGTGTGGAAGTACGACTTCGGCGGGGACGCCCGGGTGCTCGAGACCTACGTCAGCTACCTGCGCAAGAAGCTCGACGTGCACGGCCCATCGCTCATCCACACCGTCCGCGGGGTCGGCTACGCGCTGCGCGCGCCCAGGGCGTGACGTGACGTGATGGCCTCCCTGCGGGCGCGGCTCATCGCCGGCCTGCTCGCCCTCGCGGCGATCGGGCTGCTCGTGCTCGCGGGGGCGACGTACGCCGAGCAGCGCAACTTCCTCTACGACCGCGTCGACCAGCAGGCGCGGGCGGCGCCGTTCGCGGTCGCGGTCGCCCTGAGCAGGGGCGGCTTCGGCCCGCGCGCCGGCGACGGCGGCCCGCCGGGCGGGCCGTCGCTGGGCCCGCCGCCGGCCGGCGCGGGCGTGCAGCCGCCCGCCGGGACCTACGGCCAGCTGCGCGCGCCGGACGGCACGGTGCGCCAGGAGGTCGTGCTCGTCTACGCCGACACGGCCGTGCGAGCGCGGCCCGACCTGCCCGGCGAGGTGCCGACCGGCCGGCTGTTCACCGTCGACGGCACGGAGGGCGACAGCACGCGCTACCGCGTCTTCGCGGTGCCCGACCGCTCGGGGGACACGGTCGTCGCCGCCGTGCCGCTGCGCGAGGTCGACCGGACGCTCGACCGGCTCGTCCTCGTGATGGCGCTCGTCGTCTCCGGCGTGCTGCTCCTGCTCGGCGCCGTGGCGTGGGTCGTCGTGCGGATCGGCCTGCTGCCGCTCGACCGCATGGCGCACACCGCCGGGGCGATCGCGGGGGGCGACCTCTCCCGCCGCGTGGAGGCGACCGACCCGCGCACGGAGGTCGGGCGGCTCGGGATCTCGCTCAACGCGATGCTCGACCGCCTCGAGGAGGCGTTCGCCGAGCGCAGCGCGAGCGAGGAGCGGCTGCGGCGCTTCCTTGCCGACGCGTCGCACGAGCTGCGCACGCCGCTGGCCTCCATCCGCGGCTACGCCGAGCTGTTCCGCATGGGCGCGGCCCGCGACGCGGAGGGGGCCGAGAAGGCCATGCGGCGCATCGAGGAGGAGGCCGAGCGGATGGGGGTCCTCGTCGAGGACCTGCTGCTGCTGGCGCGGCTCGATGAGGGCCAGGAGCTCGTGTACGGCACGGTCGACCTCACGCGCCTCGCGATCGACGCGGTCGGCGACGCGCGCCCGGCGGGGCCCGACCACACATGGGTCATCGACGCCGACGAGACGCCCGTGGTCATCGCCGGCGAC
>Ga0180215_1005579_pt1 | contig 10673 bp, 17 predicted proteins | sample eDN3rd37CBELigBY_FD_128871 | JGI IMG/M metagenome (GOLD analysis project Ga0180215, IMG submission 128871) | Enriched backyard soil microbial communities from Emeryville, California, USA - eDNA 3rd pass 37_C BE-Lig BY (version 2) (version 2) | ecosystem: Environmental > Terrestrial > Soil >...
CGGGATGGCTGAGGTCGCCCATCGTATGCGCTTTTTGGATCTCTTCGGCCATAACGTCAATGCGCTCATCCAGCACTGGGAGACATGAGCCAGGGCGGCCTCGCGTGTTAACCGTCAGACCATTGCAGCGTCTAGCAACTCGCACTACGAGGACGCTAGCCGTACCGGCAGCCTTGTCGGCCAGCTTCTCAAACATGTAGCGGAACGGCTCCAGCTGCTGGTCCGGGTAGATAAGTACGGTGGGCCGCGAACCGGCCGGCGCGCCTGCGGCGTCGTTGCCCGCAGCCGCCGCAATGTGGCCAACCCACGTGGCCTCCACGCGGCCGCTGTTCTCGCGGTACTTGAGCGACGTCGGCGATCTGGTGAAGCGGGAGGTGGAGAGAGACAGGGAGCACGGAGAGTGAGGACAGAATCCTTGGGGAATGTAGGGAAACTACTTCGTACGCCAGCAGCGAGGGCGAGACGTTGGTAGCCGCTGCGCGGCGGCCCATGGCCGGGCTGAGCGACGACGGCGTCAGACCCGAACCGAGCCGGGCCTTCAGCATGGGCGTAATCGGGGCAGCTGCCTGTGCAAGGCGCAATGCGAAAGAACGACATATTGGCTGGTGTCAGCGTAACTTTGATTGAAGCAACAAGTGCATTGAAGCCGCACCTTGGGCACATCTTCGGCGCTCAAGCCAAAGTCCCGCAGCAGATCCTCGCTCATGCTGCCATGCAGGACAGCTGGGAGAGAATATGTATCTATGGTTAGACCCGGTGTTCGTCGAGCCTGCAGCACGGTACGTGGCCGTACCCAGCCGAGGCGCGGTTCACAAGCGGCGAGGAGCGAGCCTGGGCGAGGAACACGATATAGAAAGAGGGCCAGATTAGGACCGGGAAGAACGCTGCCTTCGTCGGGGACACATTCCCTACCTGGTCGGCGCCCAAGCGAGGCCGCTTTGCGTCCATGGCTCCGACGGTGATGCCGCAGGGGCAGAACAAACGAAGTATGGCTGAAGGTTGTCTGGGCACAGACGAGGTCGCGAACGGAGCAAGACGGCCGGACGGGAGGTCCTCGCAAGTTGGTGGCCCTGCTTTTCTATCAAATCTTGTCCAAACGTTGACGTCGCTTGGATGGCTAGTTGAACACGAACACTCTTCGTCCTTGTCCCTCTCAGCCGCGCGGTTCTCTTTGTCCTCCTCCAAGGTTCCTCGCCCAAGGGTCCTCGTCTTCGACGTTCGGCCGCACGTTCTTCTTCGGCCCCTTTGCGCCCTTCGACCTCTTCGACCTCTTCGTCCTCTTCGTCCTCGCCGTCTTCGTCTTTTGCTGGTTCAAAAAGAGTTTTCGCGCCAGATTTTTCGCGCCAAATTTACCCTCCACACATTGACCCCCCAACTTATCCGCTGTCGGCGATGCCCACTTCGAAGCTCCTACACCCCTAGTCGTCTTCTACCCCCACACGGAACTATCACTTTTATTGTGGGGCCACACATAGACAAGGCAGGTGGCAGGTTGGAACAGGGGGAAAAAGACTACGTACAGACATTCGCTGGGGAGCACAGCAGGAACACACTACTGCAGCTCAGCGAGGACGGCCAGCGAGGCCAGCATGGCCTGGCCGATGAGCTGGATCTGCACGAACGAGTAGCCGTCGCGGTAGGCCAGGTCGTCTGCGAGGCGCAGATAGCAAACCCCATTGCGGGCGTCCTAGCGTCAGCTCAATTCCACTTTCCCAACTCGATTCGCGCCTCGCGCGGACACCATACTGGTGTTGTGGTACTGCGGGTCGATGGTGTAGCCGCCGGCCTCGACAAAGCCGGCCGAGGCGTAGCCGTTCTCCAGGAAGCTCTGGTGGTCCGAGCAGCACGCGCTAGTTTCCGAGGTGGCAAGGTCCGGCAGGTAGGTGGCGGTGACGTTCTGCACAAACGCCATCAAGTCCAGGTCGACGTAGCGGTTCACATAGCTCAGCTCCGGCTCCGTGCCGTGCTGGTAGCCGACCATGTCCGCTGCGGGCCCACTGACTCAAGCAGAGGTAGCGCAGACAGTGAGCCACTGGCAAAGTCACCTGGTCAATTACAGTCGCCTTGACTTACCCTGTAGCATAGCTATGATGTCGACACCCTCGTCGGCGTAGTCGGCGGCAAGAGCGCGCGAACCAATGAGGCCCTGCTCCTCGGCGCAGTAGGTGTGGATCTGCACGCCGTAGCGGAAGGTGGCGTTGCTGCTACTAATCACGCGCGCCAGCTCGAGGACGAGGCCCGAGCCAGAGCCATCGTCGTTGGCGCCCGGCGCGCGGACCTCCGGGTCGGCGATGTTTTGCGCGCGGTCGTCCAGATGGGCGCCGACGACGATGTACCGGTCCGGCTCGACGGCGCCACGCCACTCGGCGACCACGTTCGGGCAATACTGGGTCGAGAACCCTGGGCGCGACGTGGTGAAGCCCAGGTCGCGCAGCTGCTGCTCAACCCACTCGGTCGCAGTCACGGCGTCGTCCGACTGCGCCTGGCGTGTCCGCAGCGGCGACACACCGTCCTCGCCGGTGAGGTAGGTGACAAACTTTTCAATCTCGTTCGCGCTAACCTTGGCGATTAAGTCCGCGATCGCGTCGCGCTTGGTGGCCACGCCGGCCGGGAAGCGGCGCGCGCGCGCCGGGCGGAACGGGTGCGGCGCCAGCGGATGGATGGTTGCCGTGCGCGGGAATGCGTCGGCGAGCCCGGCCGCCGGCACTTCGCGGCCAACGGCGCTGAAGAGCGCCCGATCCGGCAGCGCGTGCAACAGCTGGACGCCCGCCGGCAGGCGCTCGGTCCACGCGGCGGTGCGCTCGCCGAGCGGCGCCTCGAGCTCAACCATGAAGTAGGTGTGGTGCTCCTGGGCGTACGGCAGGCGGGCGAGCACCTCAAAGTCGCGGGCTACGGACGCGCTAGCGGGCACGGTGAGGAGGATCAGCTTGTCGGAGACGCCATGGACGCGGTGGCCGCGGGCGACCGCATTCTCCAGATCCAGCTCCGACGCGGCCTGTGCATGGCGATCCGAGGAATACGCGGGTCGTCGTGGGATGTCGTTAGCGGGCTGCTGGCTTCGGGGCGGCGGGAGATCCCGTGCGCGGCGACGTACCAGGATGAGGTCGAGCGGCTCGGGGGGCACGACGTCGCGGTGCATGCGGGCCGGTGCCGCGCTGGCGAGCGGGATTCCAACGGCCACGAGGCAGCCGAGGAGGACGAGCAGCAGGGTAGCGTAGGCCGCCGCGGCCGTCGCCGCCAGCGGCAGAGGCGCCGCCGGTCGCCGGAGCGTTCCCGTCGCCATCGTCGCAGACACCACGGCGATCACGTGGTAATATAGTCACGTGAACAATGTGTCACGTGCACCGAAGAGCTGGACAGGGCAAGGGCGTGACGCACGGAACTAACGCCGTCAATAGGCGCCCGAGGCGTACGTATTGCTAGGCTGGTCATTGGCTATATGTAGGTATGCATGAGGGCCCTGTCTATGTACAATCGTATGTGAGATCTGCTGCCAGTCATAATGCTTGGCAACGCTAGCGTACGTGGTTTGCATGGCGAATAGTTCAGGTGCCAGCGGCGGAAGCCAGTTCAAGTGGGCATGTGCCCGATCCGAGGTGCATCATCAGTGATCGTATCAACGACGTACGGTACTATTCAGTTCCTTCGGCACGCGAGATGGCGGTGCGCATGTAGGTACGCCAGTCGAATCGATACATGGCCATGTACGTCGCAAAACGTATGACTGTGATCCGGCCATATTGCGCAGCATTTCGACGCTAAATTTATTCAAGATCCATTATACGTATCATTACAATCTATACAGGCATGCTACAGCGGCACGATGACGACCTGCTTCGGCTTCTTCGACGCCTGCAGGTGGTTATCGACAACGCGGTTGCGCGCAGCGACATGCTCCATGACCACCAGGATCTCGCTCGCAGTGAGGCCCACAGCAAAGAACAACGGTCCATCTGCACAGTGAAGTCACGGGCAAACCTTACAATAGCGTTAGCTGCGATCAGCCCGTTTACCAGGTTTTCCTTGCACACAGTATACCGCGCGGCGACGTGGCGACCAGGTTGGAGTGCGCCTCGATGAGCTCCTCCGGCGGCAGGCTGCATAGCTGCAGCATAGCGGCCACCTGACCGCTTGTCTGCGCCAGGAACTGCCACGACAGCCCGCGGCCTTGCCCATGGAACACCGTCGCCAGGTGCTGTCGCGCCACGCGACCGCTCAGGCAGGCTGGGCGTTCGACAGGTTAGACGGCGAGAGCACCCCTTGTGAGCACGACTCCACTGTGCCGGACCTGCAGAAACTGCACGCCGTTCACGGCCCGCTGCGGTTGCTGGAACGAGCTGGTATCAGCGCTGTAGCCATTCACCAAGTCGTAAAACACCTGCATGACAGCGTTGCTTTTTAGACGCAAACGATTTGTGGTCAACCCGCCGAATAAACATGTAAATCCTTGGTAACCTTCCACCATGCATACCGTAAGCAAGTGCATCCACGCGAGCTGGAGAATGTCAATCACGATCGTGGGAGGCAGGAACTGCGCGAGGATGGCCAGCTGCGACTCGAGCGTCGCTAGTACCGGCGCCAGCTTGCGCGCCGTCGTAATCTGCGGCAGGCGCAGCGCCGACAACTCCCACAGTGCCGGCCGCACCGCTTGCACCATCTACATTCACAAAGCCAACAGGAAACGAGACTGATGTTTAGCGAGCCACACTTGTCTCGGTACACATCCACTATTCCATAACAAACCTTATATGCAATCAGTAGCCGCTGCAGGCGAATGGCTCGGTCAACCGCACCGTCGATTTGTGCACGCGCCTCGGACAGCGCTGTGGCTCACGCATCCAAACGCTGTATGCAAGCTACTACCGTCAGCGGGCTGCGCTCAAGCTGAAATATACTCTTCGTTCAATTACCCAAGGCGCTCCCGCCGGCGACCGATCCGGAGCGGCGGGCGCGGTCCGGGCTGTGGCTGTGCCGCTCAGTGCCGCCGTCGGAGACGGTGTGTACAGTCGACGCCGTCGAGGAGCTGCGCGTGCGCGCAGCGGTGGCGACGCCCATCCGCAGCAGTAGTTGGTGGCTGAGCTGGACCACGTGCATCACAGTCGAGAGACGTAGGCACGCCTCGCTGAGCCGCTCCGTGGTATTTGGCACCGGCGCCAGCGACAGCCGCCGTTTAGTTCGCTGTTTCGCACGCCCAAAATGGCGCGGAAACTGGCCATCAGATGATTGAGTGCAAACCCGTGGCTACGCGAGAGCAGCGCGCGTACCGGTCGCGGCCACGAGCGCCACAGCGCTGTGGCGGCCTCGGGCGCTGCCTCACTCAGCTGGCGCAGCCGCTGCAGGTCGTCCGGAGGCACCTGGGCCGTGTCAAGAGCCACCAGTGCGTCCACCAGCGTGCGCACTCCCCCCGCCAGTGTCTGAAATATTACCCGTAGCAGTTTTAACCAAGAGAATTAGTAGTGCACCATGCCATCGCGTTCGCTCCATAAATGTACCTGGCTCCAGGGCTCCAGCAGGGGCAGCACCAGCGGGCTCACGTCGGTGATCGCGTCATCGCTAGCGGCGGCAATGTGTGGGGTCGCGGTGGGCAGGGACCATAGGAAGCCGAGCGGGTACAGCGACCGTGCCAGCTGCGCTTCGGCGACGAGCCAGTCGACCAAAACGGGCGCCACGGGCACCCACAGCGAGCGCAAGGCCGCAGGGTTGAGTACCGTGCTGGTGCTCGCGCTGGCGCTGGCCGTGTCCATCGAGTGCGTGAGCGTCCCGTCGCCGCTGGCACTGCGCTCGGCATGCACGCCGTGGCCCACGGGAATGAGCCGCAGGGCGCGCAGCATCGGGTGCTGCTGGATTGCGGGGGCCGCATTCTCTGTGCGGAGGAAGATGCCGCTGGACGGGGCGCGCATCATCTTTGGCTTGACCATCACCTCCGCTGAAGACCGCGCAGAGCCATTCGGCGTGGGTCCGCTAGCTACCGGCGCAACTGGCGTGCGGTCCAGCAGGCGCAACGGGCGCCACTGATGATAAATCAACATAAGACCACACCATACGTCAGCCGCGGCCCTATCGCGTTCACAGATATACATTTTTGTCCCTTACCGGCTCGTCAGCGCTGACCGCCTCGAGCAGGATGTCTTGCAGCCGGCCGTGCACCGTGGAGAGCCATTGAAGTGCAAACGCCTGCGCGGGCTCTTTCCACTTCTCGCTCAGGCTGTTTGGTCGCATCAAGATGTGACGGAGGTGCGGTGGTTAGAGATCATGTTCCTGAGAGTGAGTGTTCTGTCCAGATTTCCTCATACTTGGGCGAGAACCGCTTCCACGTGGCGGAGAGCTGTTCCATCTGCAAAAGCAGGTGGAACAGCGCTGGGTCCAGGCCCGCCTGGCGGTCGCGGTGCCGCTGCTCGTGCGGTGTCGCCACACTGCTGCTCTTGGCGGCAGCCGCCGCCTGGGCTTGGGCAAGGCAATGCGACAAGAGGTTATGGACGTCTTCCGCGAGCAAGCCGTGTAGTGTTTCGACGGCCAGGCCCGTCACCGGCAAGTGCCTGCAAGTTCAGGCAGCCGTCCACGTCAGAGTATGGTGGTTTAGTGGATCGGCTTACGCACGCATGTTTAACTCTTGCACTCGTACAGTTGTAACGTGGCCTCCCAGTGCTGAGCATAATATTCCGCCTCTTCACGCAGCAGTTCCATCAGCTACGCAGTGACCCGCGGTCCGAAAAGGCGACTTGGCGATCAAATCAGTTGTGCGTCGCGGCCCATTAACGCGCAATCTATGTCCTCGTACCAGGGACAGGTCGCGCGCGCTGAATGGGCACGGCGCCGTCGGCTGGGTGCGTACGTCCGTGTGGCTCGCCTCCGAGGCCATCGCGAGACAGCTATTGGCGCGAGCAAGCAGGGTGAAAGGTATGCGGTGAGTCACACGATTAGATACATCGAGTATGTAGGTGTTGTGCAAATACCGGTAGTAGTCGGTCACCAGGCCATCCTGTCGCACAGACATTCCCTACATGCGACCAAAAAGATTAGCCATAAGCTTCCAGTCATGTGGCGTGGTGCACGCGCGTACCGTGATCCACTGGGCCATCGTTTCGCGTAGTCGCTCCTGTGGCGCAGCGGCAGCCGTGGGCGAGGGTGCATCACGGGCGGCCATTGCCACGTCAATGTCGACGATCGCGCGCGCCAGCGCCGCCATGCGGGCCGCGCTGTCGTCCACCGGCCCCGACGGCAGGAGGCGCCGCAGGTGACTGAAAAAGTGGCGCACGTGCGGCCGCATGTGCTCCAGCACGGCCAGAGTGCCCCGGCGCTGGACGAGATGCTGCAACTAAGGTGGACACGGTCATGGTTGTTAAGTCACCGTAGGCCAATGTAGTCATGTCGCAGTTATCCGTACATCCTGCACGGTGAGCGGCACCTCGGACCGCCAGACTTCCGCTAGGATTGTCATGGCAATGGCCGCTGCATGCAACGAATACAGGTGCAACTGGAGCGGCATCGTTAGTTGGGATACATCATTTTTGTCGTCCAACCGGCGCGGCCCCGTACCGCATTCAAGCATGGCGGCGCTGCGCTCAAAGGCCATGGCCACGCAGAGGGCCGTGGCAACGGCGACCATGGCGTGTCCAAGGCCGTGACGAAGTTGGTACTCGTGTAGTATCGCGAGCGCCGCCCCGATATACGTGCGGGCCGAGCTGATTGCTCACACCAACGGCAGATTGTTCCAGGGCTGCCATATATAATCAGCACACCAAAAACACAAGGATGCAAATTTACGTCTGCTTACGCAGCGGGCAGTTTTCGGAGATTCGCCGGGGCCAGCAGTCGCGCGATCGCCTCAAAGAATCGGTAGCGTGCGTCCTCCACACTATGTCGCACCTCCTCCGGCATCCAGATCGCCTGGGTACGCCATAGGAATGATTGATACCCCTCGGCCGTCAGCACTTGTGTGCTTAGCGTTCCACTCTCACTGCGCAAAAGCCTACCGTGGCGATTTCGATGAAAGCCAAAGAAGTGGCAGGCGTGCTGACAGCCAGCTTGGTGCCGCTAGTGCTCTGGAAGAGACGGGTAACCGCATCGTCCAAGTGCGCCTCGTAGACACGCAGGGGGTCCGCGGGCCACGGCGCCGGCTCGACACCCCCGGCCACAAAGGCCATCGGCCGCGGCTCCGAGATCAAACTGCAGAGACGGTCGTACACGCGCACCGCAAATCGCTCCGCGGTGCTGAGCGCCGCCACCCCCTGCGTACACTCGGCGAACAGCGATCGCGGATGACACGTTAATCGCGAATAAAGCCCATGTCTATGCTCTACTTAGAATACCTCATAGTCCTCGGCGCCGTAAAGTCGGGGCTCCGGCTCCCACGCCTCTCCCGGGTCGTCGCGCGCATGCCGTGCCCGGCGCATGGCCATTGCGTAAATCAATGGCTGAGCCGCTCAACACAGGTGCGGAAACCTCGCATGTCTAGTTAACTACCCACAACTCCACGGCGAGCCTAGTATTTTGCCTACCTTGAGATCCCCGGTGGCGTTGCCCACAGCCACGGCATGTGCCGCGGCGGTGGCCCGCCCCTCCTCGGACAGCGGCAGCAGAACGCGGCCAAAGGCGACGTCGAGCCACTCGGCGGCGGCGGCCGCCAGATCCGCCGGCGGCGGGCTCGTCCGCGCGCGCCGAGGCGACAACTCTAACCGCGCGTCCGCTCCTCCCGCGGGGCCCACCTGAAGGTGTTGCAGCGCCGGGCACTCCAGCCCCACCACGTCGTCGCGCGCCTCCAGCGTCCAAAGCGGGCCGCGGTGGGCCACACAAGCCATCAGCTCAATGTACAGCCGCTGCATCGCCAACTAGCAAAAAAGGGTACAATGGGAGTTAACACCCACGGCGTATCCCTTGGGTTATTGACTGCGGCGATGCATACCCGCGAATGAAACTCGTGTTCGCCCGCTGACACTGTTTGAAACCCCCACGTGTTGCAGGATGCATGAACCCATTAGGCGCTCATTCATCAGATGGAATGCTGCAAGCCAACATGCGCGTACCGTAGGTAGGGTGAGGCCGGTCGCCTAGCAAGGCATTGGCCGATTCCATCGAGGCGCTCGGCGTAGCGGTGTCCTGTTGTGTTCGTATACACGTATACACAGTTTCCGCAAATTTTAAGTCCAACAGAGCTCCGGATTACTCACAAGATGTATCGAAAAACGCACCACAAGCGCAGGCGACCGATCAAAGACGTAGAGGTGCTGTCCAGGCCGCGGCGGCTGTGAGCCATCCAGCCGGTACGGTGCTAGCAGACGCACAAACGCGGCCGCTCGCGGGCCGTTGCTACTGGGCCACCCTGCCCCGCGCGGCCCCTCACCAGTGCACTTAACTTCCTACACTGCTCCACCCGCCCGTTCCATAGATCGGGCACGTACCGCAGCATTTGCTTGGAGAGCGGCAAGGCAGCCAGCACCTCGTCGGGGTCTTCGGGCGCGGACGACTCGCTATCGCTCGCCCAGTTCTCGGGCTTGGGCTCCATGATGAGGACGCTGTCGCGGTCCGCATCGTCTGAGGGTACGACGCGCGACACGGTGCGCGGGCGCCCTCCGCCAGCGGTCGGGCTCGCTGGCGGTGATTCCTGCGGCGACGACACCGCGGAGGACGCCACCCGGCCCGCTGGGCCGGCTAAGCGGTCCGACGCGTACGGCGCAAACTCTGCGTGCACGTCGACCCAGCCGTCGGTAGTCAGGCCGGTGCGCACGCGTGTCCACGGCTCCACCTTGTTGTTGACGGCCGCCGACGCAGCCGTGGCGCGGCCTGCCGATCGAGGCGCGGCTGTGGACTTTGCGGTGGCGGCGTCCGCGCCGTCCGGCTTCCGCCAAAACATGAGCGACGCCAGCGTGCGCTGCACCAGGTCTGGCGACCGCGGGCGCGTTGGGACGGCGGCGCCGGTAGTGGCGGCGGACGGCGCCACCGCGGGCCGTCTGGCTGTGCTGCCAGCACGCGAGCGCGACGTTTGGCGGCCCATCACCACCGCCTTCTGGTCGTCGTTGTCGCTGTCGTCGTCGTCATCCCACACGCTCGTGGCCGTTCCCGGCGGCGTGTACGCCCACGCCGACAGCACCGGCTCTAGCTCCGACAGCTCCCGCCGCCGTGGCTGCGGTGTGGTTAGCAGCGTCTCCCACACCGCCGGCTGTGGCAATGGCAGCGACGACAAAGAACAACCAGGCAGGTTAGGAAGGTATACACGGGTTGTTACAACCTTTGTAAGTCTTACCGCGTCATGTCGCTCGTCCAGCAACACGCGCGTACGCTCAAGACGGCTCTGGACCTGTAGCGTGTTAGGCCAAACGTGCAGAAAGCGAGGTGAGTTTGGGCCCACGATCTCCATGCAACCATTGGAGGATAAGTTTCTGGAACGTGCCTCGTGCCGCTTGGCGTCCAGCAGCGTGTCCGCGCTGTCTACCGCGCCTGCAGCGGCGGTGGTCTGCAGCAGCTGCTGTGCCGCGTGGTCGGCGGCCCACGCCGCGAGGTGCAGGCCCGAGCGGTGGAAGAGGCCCGCCCACACCGTTAGCCTGTCCCGCGTTCCGGGGTCAGCATTCCTCGGTTTGCGCCCGAAATTCGCGGTTAACACGCATTATCGCCCGTTTTTACTGCATCCAACGCGGAGTGCATGTCGGTCAGACGCACCGGTGCACCTCCGTGCGGAC
>Ga0180215_1005580_pt1 | contig 10673 bp, 7 predicted proteins | sample eDN3rd37CBELigBY_FD_128871 | JGI IMG/M metagenome (GOLD analysis project Ga0180215, IMG submission 128871) | Enriched backyard soil microbial communities from Emeryville, California, USA - eDNA 3rd pass 37_C BE-Lig BY (version 2) (version 2) | ecosystem: Environmental > Terrestrial > Soil >...
CGAGCTTGGAGTCCCCAGGCTCGCCGCGTAACCTCAACCTATCGAACCGCCGGATGCGGACCCGCTTGTCCGGTGGTGTGGGAGGGGATCGACGGGGGAAAGCCCGTCGCCCCTATCCCGATGCCCGGCACACCTATCCTCACATCCCCCCAACGGAATTCCCGATCGTTCTCTTGGCGGAGTTGCCATTCGAGTGGTAGACGGAGAACCGAACTTCGCCTGCCCGGCACCAGTTCCGGTCACCGGCCTCGTCGCATCCATCTCTGCCGATAACCGGGTCGATCTCGCGTCGGACGACGCAGGAGCCGAGAGCTACAACGTCTATCGGTCGCGTCTCTCCGGCGGTCCCTTCGAGCCAATTGGATCGACCGACGAACCGTCGTTCACGTACCCGGATGTCTCCGGAGGGGCGACCTACTTCTACGTGGTCCGCGCTGCAGGCTGCGGGGAATCGGCCAACTCGAACGAGGCTCGGCCACCGCCACCGGCGCCTGCAGAGAATCGCCGCTCTTCGACGGCCTCGAGTCGGTGACGAACAACGCGGCGACCACCTGCGGAACCACCCTCTCCTGGTCCCCTGCGCTCTCGACCTGCGGCGGCGACATCAGCTATTCGATCCACCGGAGCACCCGCCCGGACTTCGTCCCCTCTGCCGCCAATCGGATCGCGCATTCGCTGACCGGGACGGGCTTCGTCGACGATCTCCACGTCGAGCACCGCACCGCCGCTCACTACGTGGTGCGTGCGGTCGAGACCGCCGGGGGCGCCTCCCGCACCGACGCAACCGACGTTCGGGGCTCCACGATCCCGAGCGGCGTCGTCTCGGGCTCCTCATGGTTCGACGACTTTGACGGCAATCGGCCCCCATCGGCTTCCGCCTACTGGAAGCCCCAGGCGATGATGGGGAACGTGAATTCGTTGCAGCTCATCTCGGGCTGCCGTTCGAGTTCGTCGGACACCGCCTACCGGTTCGGAGCGACATACAACGCTTGCGGCGGCGCGTATCCCATCGGCCAGCAGGTGAGGCTCATCCTTGGCGGAGACGGCTCGACCCCCGGAATCAATGGCTTCGCGATCCCCGCCGACGCGGACGAACCCGAGCTCAGCTTCGCGATCGCCTACAACCTCGAAGCTCGGTACGACGGTGCGTGGCTCACCTACAGCACAGGGAGCGCCGCCGGTCCTTGGACCAACGTCCCCGACGCTCCTTCGACCGAGCACCCCTTCATCCGGACCGGCGGCTACGACAACGCGCTCCAGAGTGCCTCCACGACCCGCATCTGGACCTCGAACAAGATCAACGAGTTCAAACAGGTTGAAGTGGACCTCTCCCCTATCGCCGGCCAGACCGTCTGGTTCGCGTTCCAGTTCCACTCGGACAGCCTGATCGGCGTCGAGGGCTTCTTTCTCGACGACGTCCGCTGGGAAGCCCCGATCGTCGCAAGCTGCCAGACCCTCTCGCCGCCGCCGGTTCCGCCCAGCCACTTCGAGGTGACCGCCCCAGCGACCACCGCTGCTGGCGCGACCCTCGCCGCCACGATCGCAGCCCGTGACGTCTTCGGTCGGGTCTCCACCGATTACACGGGGCCCGCCCTCCTCACGACCACCGATCCCCAGGCGGTCCTTCCCGGGACTCGCGGACGCGATCAGCGATCCCTTCGTGATCGCCGCGGACGCTCCCGGAGGCGGAGGGATCGTCCACCAGTCGACCCGGGGGCCATCCGCTCCACGGCACGCCAGCGTCCGATCGACTATCGTCGCTTGGCAGCGCCGGTGAGAAGCTGCCGGAGGGCTCGGCTCCCTCCCACAGCTGGCGCTGCCTCTGATCTTCGCGGAGGACGCGCCGACGATCCCTCTCGATCCACCGACCGCCTACGGCCTCGCGGCGCTCTTCGTCCTCTTCGGGAGGCGGCTGGTGCGCGCGGGCAGGGGGAGCGCTGCGTTTCGAGCGGCGCTCCTCTTCGTGGTCGTCTTCGCCGTCTCGGTCCAGTACTTCCTCTTCCGCTGGCCGGGCTGGATGTACGCTTACCTGATCCCGGAGGACGCCGTCTCGCTCGCCTGGGTCTCGCCGGTCTTCTTCATCTCGGTGGTGGCGGCGGGACTGGTCGGGGCGAGCGTCTCGCTCCAGCTGATCCGCGCGGGGAAGATGAGCTGGGCGGTGGCGAACGCCCTCCTCGGCCTCGGCGCCTGGGCCCTGATCTGGATGGTGACCTGGGATCCCTATTTCCAGGTCGGGACCTACCAGAGCTACCACGCCGGCCTCGCCCCGCCCCTGAACGAGGTGCCCTCGTTCCAATCGGCGATGAACGTCGTCGGGCTCATCCAGGTGCTCGTCGGCGTGGGCGCCGTCGTCTGGCTGCTGCGCGCCGGCAGCAGAGCCGCCCAGGCCTCTCGGATCCGCCCCGATCTCTCGGCGACCGAGTGGCGCCGGGAGCGAGAGCCGCCTCAACCCGCCGCCACCGCCGCCGCCAACCCCGTCATCGAAGGGGGCTTCATCGGCGGCATCCGCCCCATCGACGGCGCGCCGCTCGAGCCCGTGCCGATCACCCCCCTCGCCGACATCCACGCGATGGCGCAGCGAGCGCGGGCAGCGCAGCAGTCCTGGTCCATGCGCCCCTTGGACGAGCGCGCCGAGCTGCTCCGCCTGGCGGGGAGGCGTCTCCTTCGACGCGCGGAGGAGGCCGCCCGCATCCTCGAGGCGGAGAACGGCCGCCCGGTCGCGGAGAGCCTCCTCTCCGAGGTGATCCCCTCCGCCGATCTCTTCTCCTATTGGACGACCAGCGGAAGGAACCTCCTGCAGGGCGACGAGGTGCCGATCGATCCCATCACCTTCCCCGGGAAGCGCGGGGTGATCGAGCGTCTGCCCCGCGGCGTGGTCGCGGCGATCAGCCCCTGGAACTTTCCCCTGATGCTCCCGCTGCGGACCATCGTCCCGGCGCTCCTCGCCGGCAACGCGGTGATCCTCAAGCCGTCGGAGCACAGCGCCCGCTGCGGCGCCTTTCTGGCGAAGCTCTTCGAGGACCTCTTGCCCCGCGACGTCTTCACCCTGATCCAGGGTGGAGGCGACGCGGCCCAAGGCCTCATCGCCGCGGGGATGGACGCAGTGGTCTTCATCGGCTCACCGCGGACCGGCAGGATCGTGGCGAAGGCCTGCGCCGATCAGCTCACCCCTGTGACCCTGGAGCTGGGCGGCAAGGACGCCGCCATCGTCCTCGCCGATGCGGATCTCGAGCGGACCGCCAACGGGATCGTCTGGGCTGCCTTCGCCAACGCGGGGCAGAACTGCGCGGCGATCGAGCGCTGCTACGTGGTGAAGGCGCTGGCGGATCCCCTGATCGAGTCGATGCGGGTCCGGATCGCCGCCCTGCGGATGGGCCCGGGGCCCGAGGGGCAGGTGGACATCGGTCCCCTCACCACCCCCTCACAGAAGGCGGTGGTCGAGGCGCAGCTCGCGGAGGCCCGGGAGCGCGGGCTCCTCGCCGAGGCGTCCAGGCCAAAGGGCGGCGGCCTCTTCGTCACGCCGACCCTCGTGGTGGATCCCCCGGACGATCTCGCGCTGGTCTGCGAAGAGACCTTCGGGCCCGTGCTACCGATCTTCCGGGTGAAGGATGAGGAGGAGGCGATCCGCCGCACCAACGCCTCCCCCTACGGCCTCACCGTGAGCATCTGGTCCAAGGATACGGACCGGGCCGAGCGCCTCGGCAGACGCATCCACGCCGGGGTGATCACCATCAACAACCACGCCTTCACCGGCGGCCTCGCCCAGGCTCCCTGGGGCGGGGTGAGGGGGAGCGGCTTCGGCGTCACCAACAGCCCGGGGATGCTCGACCAGCTCACCCACCCGCGCTTCGTCCTGGTCGACCGCAACAAGTCGAAGCGGGAGCTGTGGTGGTACCCGTACGACGAGGGAAAGCTGCGGCTCGCGAGGGGGCTGATCCGCCTGCGGGCTGGCGGGTCCGGGAGGGCCGGCGCCCTCGGCGACGTGGTGCGCGGCTTCCTGGGCGGGACGCGATGATCCCTCCCGAGCTCGAGCAGGAGGCCCTCGACCTGCTGGTCGCGCTCCTGCGAATCGACACCAGCAACCCGCCGGGCAACGAGCGCCCCGCTGCGCTCCACTGCGCGGACGAGCTTCGAAGAGAGGGCCTCGAGCCCGTCCTCCTCGAGGGCGCCAAGGATCGCACCAACCTGGTCTGCCGCTGGAAGGGGACGGGGGAGGCGGCGCCGCTCCTCCTCACCGCCCACCTCGACGTGGTCCCCGCAGGCGACGGCTGGACCCACCCACCCTTCGGCGGCGAGATCCACGACGGCTTCGTCTGGGGGCGCGGCGCCATCGACATGAAGCACCACGCCGCGATGTCGGTCACCGTGCTGCGGGCCCTCGCGCGGGCGGGCAGGCGGCTCAAGCGCGACGTGATCCTCGCGCTGGTCGCGGACGAGGAGACCGGCTGCGATTGGGGATCGGCCTGGTTGGTGGCGAACCACCCGGAGCTCGTCCGCGCCGAGTACGCGCTGGGCGAGATCGGCGGCTTCACCCTGCACATGGAGGGCAAGCGCTTCTACCCGATCCAGATCGCGCAGAAGGGGGTGCTCTGGATCGAGGCCAGGGCGAAGGGCGAGGCGGGGCATGGCTCGATGCCCAGGGAGAAGAGCGCCGTCGGCGACCTCAGCGGGGCGATCAGCCGCATCGCGACCACCCCGCTCCCGACCCACCGGCCCGCGGCGACCGCCGCCTTCATCGACGGGGTGGCGGACGCCCTCGGGGGCGTGAAGGGGGGGCTGATGCGCGGGCTCCTCGTGCCCCGGCTGGCGCCCCTGATCCTGCGGGCCCTCCCCGACCGCGCCCTCGCCCGCACCCTGCGCGCGGTCCTCTCGAACACCGCCTCCCCCACCGTCCTCACGGCGGGGGAGAAGATCAACGTGATCCCCGCCACGGCGACGGCGCTGATCGACGGCCGCCCCCTCCCGGGCCCCGCCGGCAGGCAGCTCCTCGAGGAGCTGCGCGAGCTGGCGGGTCCGGACGTGGAGCTCCTGGTGCAGCGGGAGGCGGACGCGCTGGAGTTCTCCCACGAGACCCCGCTCTTCGAGAGCCTCGCCGCGGCGATCCGCAGGGCGGATCCCGAAGGGATCCCCGTGCCCTACATGGTCCCTGGCTTCACCGACGCGCTGGCCTTCTCCCAGGTGGGCGCCACCTGGTACGGCTTCGCGCCGCTCCGCCTCCCGGAGGGCGTCGCCTTCTCCGAGCTCTTCCACAACGCGGACGAACGAATTCCGGTCGAAGGCTTCCGCTTCGGCCTACGCTTGCTCTTCGACGCGGTGCAGGACTTCTGCACCACTTGATCGAAAGGAGTCGAGAATGGCCACCCTCTTCAGCCGGATCATCGCGGGCGAGCTCCCGGGCCGCTTCGTCTGGAAGGACGAGAAATGCGTCGCCTTCCTCACCATCTCGCCGCTGGCGCCGGGCCATACCCTGGTCGTCCCCCGCGAGGAGATCGATCATTGGCTCGACATGCCGGCGGAGCTCACCACCCACGTGATGGCGGTCTCCCAATTCATCGGCAAGGGGATCCAGAAGGCCTTCGAACCCCTGAAGGTCGGCATGATGATCGCCGGCCTCGAGGTGCCCCACGTCCACGTGCACCTGGTCCCCATCCGCACCCTCCGGGACATGGACTTCGAGAACCAGGACCGCAACCCGGACCCCAAGGATCTGGACGCAGCCGCCGAGAAGCTGCGGGCCTCCCTGCGGGCCCTGGGCTTCAACCAGGTCGCCGATCGCTAGCCCGATGAAGAAGCGAGACGTCGAGCTCCCGCAGCAGCGCTGGGGCGGCCTGCGCGGGACCCGGGCGAGAGCGCCGGATGCCTGAGCTCCCCGAGGTCGAGTTCGCCGCCCGCTCGCTGCGCCGCTGGCTCGCCGATCGCACCGTCCAGGAGGTCGTCGCCCCGGCGAGCCGGATCTTCCGAGGCACCGATCGCAAGGCCCTCGTGCGCGATCTCCGCGGGCGTCGCCTCGAGTGGATCGAGCGCCGAGGCAAGTACCTCTTGATCGCGTGGGATCGCGGGGTCGGCCTCCTCAGCCACCTGGGGATGACCGGCAAGTGGCTCCGCCTGCCCGAGCACCAGGACGAGGCGACCCACGTGCGGGCGGAGCTGATCCTCGCCGAGGGAGGCTCGGTCGCCTACGACGACCAGCGCCTCTTCGGACGCCTCACCCTCCATCCGGCAGAGGAGCTCCTGGACCTCCCCGAGATCCGCGCCCTGGGCCCGGACCCTTTGATCGACGGGATCGACCCCGGGCTGCTCGCGGAGAAGTTCAAGAAGACATCACGCAGCGTGAAGGTTGCCCTGATGGATCAGAGGGTGCTCGCAGGGCTCGGAAACATCCAGACCACCGAGGCCCTCTTCCTCGCCCGCATCCATCCGGAGCGGGAGGCGCGCAGCCTCTCCCCCGAGGAGGTCGAGCGGCTGGTCCGCGCCATCGAGGACACGCTGCAGAAGACGCTGGACGACATCGACGGCGATCTGATCGCCTACGTCGAGGAGGCAGGGAGCCACAATCCCTTCCAGATCTACCGCCGCCAGGGCGAGGCGTGTCCCCGTTGCGGCACGACCCTGGAGGCCATGGTCCTCGGCGGCCGCACGACCGTCTTCTGCCCGAGGTGCCAGAGCCTTTGAGGAGCCAGCCCCTCGTCGAGGGAGACCGCCGGCGAGCGCTACTGGCGGTTGAAGACGATCTCTCCCTCGATCGCCTGGGGCTCCTCCTGATCCCGCTGGGAGTAGGCCCCCTCGAAGGAGAGCGAGAGCTTGCGGAGCTTCTCCTCTGGAGCCGTGGCGTCCACGTTCCCCTCGATGGTCCGGAGGACGAGGGTCCCGGGGGTCACATCCAAGGCCTTGCCCTCGAACTCGAGCTTGAGGGTCGCGGTGTCCGCCTTCCTCACGTCGGAGTCGGTGAGGGCGTAGTTGCCTCTCTCGATCACCTGGCCGCGCTCTCCGAAGATGGCGATCCGGGCGGTGATCCCCCCGAAGTCGCCGTCGTCTGTCGCCCAGCTCCCGGTAGCGGTCGCGCGGAAGGTCCCGCCGTCGTCGAACCAGAAGACATTCGAGACCTCGACGCTCTGATCGGCCTCGATCGTGTCGGCCTCCGACTCCACCCGGATGACGTCGCCCGCTGTCTTTTTCCCTCCGCCTCCTCCACCGTCCCCGTCGGCGGCGTCGTCACCGCAGGCTGCGATCAGCAGCGCGGAGACGAAGAGCAGCGCGAGGGAGCGGCAGAGCTGCCGGACAGGTGAGGAGGCGGCACTTCGTCGGCTTGCGTCGAGGGCGGTGTCGTTCATGCAGGTAAAGGTAGACCAGGGCGATGCCAAATGAAAGCAGATCGAAAGCGGTCCCGCCCCTCCGGCTCGCAGCGTTTGTGAGTTCTCAGCGAGATCCGAGCGCCGGGAGGAGCTTGTCCAGGAGGCCGCCGAAAGCGCCGTTGGACATCACCAGGATCACGTCCCCCGCCCTGGCCTCCTTCAGCAGCCGCTCCACGATCGGGTCCGCGCCCGGGAAGGCCTCGGCAGGTGTCCCGCCGGCGCTGATGTCCCGACAGAGGCGAGACACATCCAGCCGATCATCCTCGGGGACCTTGTCGTGCTTCTCGGGGGTCGAGAGCAAGGCCAGGGCAGCGTCGCCGAAGCTCCTGGCGTATTCCGCGTGGTGGAGCGAGCGCCTGCTGGTGTTGGAGCGCGGCTCGAAGACCGCGATCAGCCTGCGCCCCGGGTTGCCGGCGGCGACGGCGGCGATGGTCTCTCGCACGGTGGTGGGGTGGTGGGCGAAGTCGTCGATCACCTTGATCCCGGCGGGCTCCCCCCGAACCTCCTGCCTGCGCCGCACCCCCCGGTACTGCGCCAGCCCGTCCCGGAGCATCTGCGCCCCTGCGCCCCGGCTCAGGGAGGCGGCGATCGCGCCCAGTGCGTTCTCCACGTTGTGCCTGCCCCCGAGCGGGAGGAGCGCCTCGAAGAGCTGGCGCCCCCGGTACAGGACCTGGAAGCGCGAGCCCTCGGCGCTGGTCCGCACCTCGCTGGCAATCCAATCCGCCTCCACCCCCTCCATGGCCGAGTAGGTCTCCACCTTGCACTTGGCGTGGGCCCTGGCGATCCGCGGCGGCGCCTCGGTGGTGGAGCAGGCCAGCACCAGCCCGTCCGCCGGCATCAGCTCCATCAGCCGCTGGAAGGAGGCCTCGTAGTGGGCGGTGTCCCGGTAGATGTCGGCGTGATCGAACTCACAGGAGGTGAAGATCAGGGTGCGGGGCCGGTAGTGCCAGAACTTGGGCCCCTTGTCGAAGTAGGCTGTGTCGTACTCGTCGCCCTCCACCACGAACTCCGGCCCCTTCCCCATGTGGAAGTTGCCTCTGAAGTTGCCGCTCACCCCGCCGACGAGCATCGAGGGATCGCGGCCCGCCGCTGCGAGGAGCTGCCCCACCATCGAGGTGGTGGTGGTCTTGCCGTGGGTCCCCGCCACCACGATCGAGTGACGCTCCTCCAGGAAGAGCTGGCCAAGGGCCTGGGGGAAGGAGACGTGGGGCAAGGCCCGCTCCCGCATCGCGGTCGCCTCAGGGTTCACACGGCGGATCACGTTCCCCACCACCACGAGATCCGGCCGAGCGGCGTCCAGATTCGAAGGCGCATAGGGGGTGAATGTGCGGATCCCCCACGCCGGGAGCATCTCGCTCATGGGCGGGTAGAGGTTCTCGTCGGAGCCGCTCACCTCGAAGCCCGCCGCCTGCAGGAGCGCGGCAAAGGCCCCCATGCCGGTGCCGCCGACCCCCAGGAGATGAATCCGACGGATCCCCGCGGGGATCGTCTTCAACAAACCTGGGTTGTCGCTCGTCCCCGCCTTGGGCTCAGTCATTCGAGGAGGTCTTTCGCCAGCAAGGCGCCGGCAACGGAGGAGCCCCTCCCTTATCACTTTCCTGCGAGGCCTTCGAGCACGCTGGCGCCGAACTCGCCGCCAGCCGCCGCGGACTCTCCTGCCACGAAGGAGGCGTCGATGTCCTCGTCCCCGAACTTTCCGGTGGACAAGTTCCGCCTCACGCCGAGCATTGTCCTCTGCGCCATGGATGTGGGACGAGGAACCCCACAGCACGGCCGCTGAAGCGAGGGCGACTCATCCAATCGCGCTGACGCGAAGGGCTCCTTTTCGCTTGCTTCGCCTCCGGCTTCGCAGAGTCTGTAAATAAATTCACAAACTCTCAGAGCGCCTCGCAGATCAAGGGTGTGCCCGAGTTCGGATCCTTCGGCGTATAGCCGGGCTGGCAGACCGAGGTCATCACGCACGAGTACTGATCGAGGAAGGTCTTCCCTGGCCGGACTCGGATCCCATCGTTGGTACGATCCGGACACCTCGCCTCCACGCCCACCATCGAGGATGGCGCGACCATGCACTTGGAGATCGGGCTCGCCTTCGGGGGGAAGCCGCTATCCGGGATGATCCCTTCGTCCCCGAGCCACTCGCAGGAGCCCCCGCTGCCGCAGCGGCTCGAGTCGGAGCAGTAGCGCGCCTGCACCTCCTGGAAACCTGGCTCCCCAGCCACCTTGGGCGCGGTCCCGATCCCTGCGTTGCAGGTGAAGCCGGGGCTGCAGGCGAGCGACTCGGTGCAGGTGCAGACCTTGGCGCGGGGCTCTCCTTCTTCGTCCAGGATCGGCTCCCCGTTGTAGAGCGCTGGGGTGCAGGTGCTCCCGCCCCCGCAATCTGCGTCGGAGTAGCAGAGTTGGATCCCGCCGTCGCCATTGAAGCCGCAGTCCACGTCGAAGCCTTTGGAGGAGCAGGTCCAGTCCACGGGGCATTCCTCCTGGTATTCGCAGCCCCAGAAGCACTGCTTCCCCTCGAGGCCGTAGGTCCCGCAGTAGTGGGGAGAGTCCGGGTGGTTCGTCGGCGCGGCGTAGCCGGCGCAGTCGCTCGCTGTGCTGCATGCTGCCGTGCACCAGATCGGCAGCTCCATCGGGTAGCAGATCCCTGCCTCTTCTCCATCCGGGATCTCGACGATGAGATCCTCCACGGGGAGCCTGGTCACCGGATCCCGGAAGGGCTCTCCTGCGCAGAAGTTTCCACGATTGCAGGCGGTGCGGCCGCCGCCCTGCTCGATGCAATCCATCTCCACGCAGTCGCCGACCCCATCCCTGGGATCTCCCACGCATTTGTAGCCAGGGCTGCAGTCGACGTAGCCCTTGTCTGACTCACAGCCCAACCTTGGATCCTCACCCAACCTGCAGGCGTCGTAGACGCACTCCCCAGCCGCCACGTCGCAGTAGCCGGCGAAGGCCCCGCCGGAGGTCGTGCACTCCAGATCGTGGATGCAGCCCTTGGGCCTGCAACGCTTTCCTCCCCCATCGTCCATGCAGACGTAGGGATCGTTGCAGTCGCCATCCCCCTGGCAACCCAGTCCACAATTGCCGATCCCGAAGCGATGGGCTGTCTCACAGCGATCGAGGAGCCCCGCGTCGAAGCCTCGATCGTCGGCGTGGCAGACCCGGCCGGGGCTGCAGCCGATGGTCCGCTTGGTGACGACGTCGAAGGTGCAGCCCGGGATGCAGACCTGCCGGACCGGGTCGCAGGTCGGCAGCTCCTCGGAGCGGCAGTCGGAGTCCTTTTTGCACGGCTCGAGGGAGCTGCAATCTCCACTCTGCGGCACGCAC
>Ga0180215_1005581_pt1 | contig 10673 bp, 10 predicted proteins | sample eDN3rd37CBELigBY_FD_128871 | JGI IMG/M metagenome (GOLD analysis project Ga0180215, IMG submission 128871) | Enriched backyard soil microbial communities from Emeryville, California, USA - eDNA 3rd pass 37_C BE-Lig BY (version 2) (version 2) | ecosystem: Environmental > Terrestrial > Soil >...
AAGGTTTCAATAAACCACTCCCTATCCTAATTTCAAACCTATGACAAATTCCAGCATCCAACACTTTAGTGAAGATCGAAATCTCCCGAGAATATTCGCTTCTTTTCCCCAGACAACCCCTTTACACAACATATAGTAAGTACTTTGTTGAACTACCTCTACCTATATAATATCCATATTATCATAAGATTTCCACTATGTAGGACTGATTTTACAAAAGATTAACTTCATTTCGTATTATTTCCAAAATAAAAAGTAGGATAATATGAATACTTAAAACTACACTATGCAGAATATTCTAATAATATTAAAGAATTTCCAACAATGTTGAGTGTTTTTTGCATAATCGATGATGGTTTGGTAATGATTTAAGAGAAAAAGCAAAATAGAATGTACACTTTTTATCAATAAAGATTATGATATGATTTAATAAGGGTAAATAATATAAAGCGGCACACTGCTCTTTGTAACGGAGGTTTCAAATGGTACATATAAATTGGTCTGATGAAGTAGTAAAGAGAAGGGATGCACTGATCCAAGACACGCAATCTTTACTGCGTATAAAAAGTGTATTGGATGAGGACAATGCAACAAAGGATGCCCCGCTTGGAAGCGGCGTTAAAGAAGCTTTGCTGTTTATGCTCGAAATGGGTGAGAAAGATGGATTTAATGCAAAAAACGTTGGGAATTTAGCAGGATATATAGAATTTGGACAGGGTGAAGAAAGTCTAGGGATTCTGTGTCATGTGGATGTTGTTCCAGAAGGTGATGGGTGGTCAAGTGATCCATTCGAAGCAGAAATTCGTGATGAAAAGATTTTCGCAAGAGGAGCGATTGACGATAAAGGTCCGACGATAGCTGCCTATTATGCAATGAAGATAGTTAAAGAATTAAATTTACCACTTAGTAAACGAGTTCGTATGATTATTGGAACTGACGAGGAAAGTGATTGGAGATGTGTGGAACATTACTTTGAACACGAGGAAATGCCAACAATCGGTTTTGCACCCGATGCTGATTTTCCAATTATTATTGCTGAAAAAGGCATTTTTGATTTTGATTTTGTTCAAGTAATGTCCGAAGAAAAAGCTGCCAATCCTGATGTGAAGTTAGAAATCATCAGCTTTGAATCGGGTAGAAGATATAATATGGTTCCAGATTTTGCGAAAGCTGTTGTACATGTTCACAAGGAAGAAACGGATATCATTCAGAGATATAAGGATTATGTACAAAAACAAGGATTAAAGGGAAACTGTTATGTGGATAATGGCAGCTTGATTCTTGAGCTAGAAGGAGTCTCAGCGCATGGAATGGAGCCTGATCAGGGGAAGAATGCAGGCCTTTTCTTAGCGAGATTCATCTATGAAAACAAACCTGATCAACAGTCAGCACCATACTTTGAATTTGCTTCCCGATACTTATTTCGAGATTCAAGAGGGAAACAATTAGGAGTTTCCTATAGTGATGACATATCCGGAGAACTTACAATCAATGTTGGAAAAATGTCATTCAATCATTTAAAAGGTGGAAGGTTCGGACTAAACCTGCGCTATCCGGTTACAACTGATATAGAGAAGACAAAAGAGCTTTTGGAACTAATTGGCGGACAAAAGGGCTTTAAGATAGAGAATCTTTCTGATTCAAAGCCGCATCATGTGGATGAAAATCATGAATTAATTCAGGTCTTAAAGAAAGTATATGAAGAACAAACCGGTGAGAAAGCAGAGCTATTGGCGATTGGAGGAGGGACATATGCTCGTTCACTAACCTCTGGTGTAGCCTTTGGTCCCCTTTTCCCTGGCAGAGAGGATATTGCCCATCAAAAGGATGAGTACATGTACATTGACGATTTACTAAAAGCAGCTGCCATTTATGCGCAGGCGATTTATGAACTAGCCAAGTAACTGTCTTCTATTAGATAGGAAGAAAGGAAAGCACCCGTCATTTTGCCGGGTGCTTCTATCAGCTTTATCACTTTATCCATAACACATTCATAGAAGCTAAAGAGGGGTTGGAACGAATGGGGACACATTATTTTTGGGCTCTTGCATTGCCTCAAGCTGTGAAACAAGAAATGAATGAACAGCTTGGAGAATTAAGGAAATATTTTCCTTTTAAGCGATGGGTTCATTTGGAAGATTATCATATAACCTTTGCTTTCCTAGGCTCTGCGGAAGAACAAATGCTTCGCCGTTCAATAGAGTTAGTAGGTAAAGCAATTGAAAAAGAAAAGGCATTCCCTTTACGTATTCAGGGTCTTGGTGTATTTGGAAGTAGAAAGTCACCGCGAATATTCTGGGCATCAATTAATCAGGATGATAGGCTAACCTATTTGCAATCACTTGTTTTTAAAGCTTGCTTAGAATCTAGCTTTACATTGGAGTCACGACCGTTTGCACCACATATTACATTAGCAAGAAATTGGACTGGCACTGAGTTTGATCATAAATGGCTTGATACATATAATCCATTTCAAAAGAAACCGATTTCGTTTACAGCTAATAAAGTGGTTCTCTATAAAACAAACCTTGAAAAAATCCCAAAATATGAACCCATTGCAACCTTTTCACTGATTTCTGAATAGACTATAGAAGAAAACGAGGAAGAACACAATGGGTCAATTAATTAAATTACAAGATTATGCATCACGTTATGAACAGAATATTTTTCATTATCCCTCACGCTTTGTTACGTTAAAAAAGCAGCAATGGGAAAAGCTGCGGTACAATTGGGAGAATCCTGAAGCTGCTCCTGTACTAATCCAAAAGGATGATTCGAAAATAGAAGTGAAGCCACATCTTTTAAACAAGATAAAAACGCTGTTTTCCCGTAATAATGATTCGGAAACATTGTCAACGGATGAAAGTATGCTTCAAACTGGGGAGCCTGCTGAATTTGATCAGTTCACAGCTATGGTTCATTATGCAGAAACGGTTGATGATTTAAAGCAGCAATTTCTTAATCAGCTCTTTGATTTTCAATTGAAATGGGCAACCTCGACATTAACAGAAAAGTCGATAATGAATAAAAGATTCTTTTTTGATGAACATTTACGATATTTTCTGCAGCGATTTCCGGATACGTATCTTGTCCTATATCGGCCGATTTTTTTGTTAAAAAAGGCTTCGATTGAAGTAGAATCGATCTTAATTAGTCCGACAGATGTCTGGTGTATTACGTTTCTAGAGGATCACGATTTATCCGTATTTGTTGGCTCCAATCAAAAGTTCTGGGATGTCAGAACTAAGAATAAGGAGAAAAGAATTGTTAATCCGCTACTCTCAGCAAATCGAACAGAAAAGATCGTGAAAAAATTATTTCAGTTATATGAAATTGAGCTACCCATTCACAAAGTGATTCTGTCAAGAAATGGATTCATCGATTACCCGTTACCACCATATGATGTGACATTAATCGATAAACGAAACTACGAAGAATGGTTTACCTCGTTAAGGCGGCTTAGGTCCCCTTTAAAATCAACTCAATTAAAGGGCGCAAAAGCATTATTAGATTATTGCCAAACGACTTCCATCAGGCGTCAGGAATGGGAAGTAGATGAAGGAAACGAAAAATAGCTTTTAAATTTGCCGCTTAAATTACATGATTTTCAAATAAAAGGAAGTGAAGGGAATGAAGAGAAATGATTGCCATTGAACGGGAATATCAAGCCTATCTAGATGAAATGAAAATAATCACAATCATAATCCCTCATGCTCTTCATCACGACGATGAGAGAACCTTTACATTGGAATGTGATGGGGATGAAATTCCGCTTACTATTGTTGAAAAAATAAACCTCAATGAATTTATAAAATACATCTGCCATACACAGGAAGAATTGATTATTGGTAGTCAGTATTGGGTTAAGGATCATTTACAAAGGAAAACAGATTTGCAAGTTGGAGCAGTAACGAGAACAAGTGCCTTCGATGAAGCTTTCTATTATGACGGACCATTGGGTGTCTCCTATCAAACCAATCACACGACCTTTAAGCTTTGGGCGCCAACGGCAACAGGTGTAAAGCTAAAATTAATTGCCTCTGACAGATGTAATCAGGAGATTATTGATTTAACGAGAGAAGAAAAAGGTGTTTGGAAGGTTGAAGTTCATCGGGATATGGAGCATAGCCTTTATACGTATTTAGTTTGTATAAATCTACAATGGAAGGAAGCTGTTGATCCCTATGCGGTCGCAGTCACTGCGAACGGAGAAGAAGGGGTAATCATTGATTTAAATAAAACAAAGCGTTTGGAAAAGAAGCTGTCCCCGTTAGAAAATGCAGTTGACAGTGTGATTTATGAAACCCATATAAGGGATTTAACGATTCATCCGAACAGTGGTGCTTCTCGAAAAGGAACCTATTTGGGTGCAGCAGAAATGGGCACAAAAACCAGAAATGGCACTGCAACAGGTCTCAGCTATATAAAAGAGCTTGGGGTCACCCACATTGAGCTTCTTCCGCTGCATGATTTTGCCGGAGTGGATGAACTCGGAAAGAAAGTGGAGTACAACTGGGGCTATAATCCTCTTCATTACAATGTTCCGGATGGCAGCTATAGTACAAATCCTCATGATCCATACAGCAGAATAAATGAACTAAAACAACTCATTGAGATGATCCATCAAAATGGACTCCGTGTAATAGTAGATGTTGTATATAACCATGTGTATGAAAGAGAAACATCGAGCTTTGAAAAAGTAGTGCCAGGTTATTACTTTCGCCATGATGAACACGGAATGCCTTCAAATGGAACAGGGGTAGGGAATGATATTGCTTCAGAGCGGAAAATGGTAAGGAAATTCATTCTCGATTCCGTATTATTTTGGCTGAAAGAGTATCAGGTTGACGGGTTTCGCTTTGATTTAATGGGGATTCTAGATATGGATACAATGAATGAAATCAGGTCTGCGGTTGATCTAATTGATCCATCAGTACTATTAATAGGTGAAGGCTGGGATCTTAATACACCTCTTCCAAACGAACGAAAAGCGAATATCCATAATCAAAGCAGTTTGCCGCGAATTGGTCAATTTAATGATTGGTTTCGTGATTGTATTAAAGGCAGCACATTTAACACGTACGATTTAGGCTATGCACTAGGAAATGAACATTATTATGATATGGCACTACAGGTACTTGCAGGAAGTATCGGGGTGAATCATCATGAAGGACTATTTTCTGAACCGAACCAAAGTGTGAACTATGTTGAATCACATGATAACCATACATTATGGGATAAACTGGCTGTTTGCTTGCAAAATGAGGATCCATCAAATATCCAAAAGTATCATCGTCTTGCAACAGTTATGGTGCTGTTATCGCAGGGAATTCCCTTTCTCCATAGTGGACAGGAGTTCTTTCGTACAAAAAAAGGAGAGGGAAACAGCTATAAATCGAGTGATGAGATTAATCAGCTTGACTGGGATCGTAAGGACGAGTTTTGTCATCATGTTGATTATATAAAAGGAATAATAGCAATCAGACTATCTCACCGTGCCTTTCGCTTGCCTGCTGCTGACTTGATTCGAAAACATATGTGTTTTTTATCTTTAAAGAAGCCGCTTATCGGCTGGATTTTGCAGGATGTTGACAGTTATGGACCATGTCAGTCTATCGCCGTATTTCTCAACCCAACAAAGACAGCTGAAGTCATCACTCTACCAGATGGGGATTGGCGTATAGTGGCCGATGATGAGAAAAGCGGCATCATTCCAATAAATCATGTGAAGGAAAAGTTGGAATTAAAACCGATTAGTACGTATGTATTATTTAAGGACTAAATTTCAATTTGACAAACGAAAACAAAGGATGGTCTTGACGGCTTAGGAATGTGAGGATAAAATTTAAAAGATGGCTATTGTAAAATATTATCGCTCAATAGCTGTCTTTTTTACATATAAAACTTAGATATCGCATAAGCTTGGCGTCTAATCTCTCTTTAAAGGGGAAAGCAGGCGCTTAAAGCTTTTTAGGCAGTTATTAGAAATTGCAGGTGAACAGCATTGGAACACTTTTTTGGACATGATTGGGAGATCGTTCCCGCAGGCGGAGCAACCGGGGAAGCCTTTTATGCACAACACGAAGAAAATCAATATTTTCTAAAACGAAATACTTCTCCATTTTTGGCCAGCCTATCAGCAGAAGGCATTGTTCCTAAGCTTGTATGGACCAAAAGATTGGAAACCGGCGATGTTTTTACTGCGCAGCAATGGTTAAATGGACGGGAACTGCAGCCTTCAGAAATGAACCAAGAAAACGTCGCGAAGCTCCTACGGAAAATCCATAAGTCAAAGCCGCTGCTAAGTATGTTAAAGCGTCTTGGGAAAACTCCTATGCAGCCTGTAAAGATTTTGCAAGCAATTAAACAGGATTTGGATAATGAGATTCGACAACTTGATTCTGTAAAAGCGTCACTCAAATTCCTTGAGAGTCATATGAATGGGATTCATTATGAAAATAAAGTGGTGTGTCATTGTGATGTGAATCATAACAACTGGCTGCTTGATGAAAACAACCAGCTGTATTTAATTGATTGGGACGGGGCTGTTGTAGCAGATCCTGCCATTGATATCGGTACATTGCTTTATTGGTATATACCGAGAAATGAATGGGAGGCATGGCTGAATCTCTATGGTATAGCATTAGATGATCATTTACTGCTACGTATGAAATGGTATGTTATGGCTCAGACTCTTGCTTCTATTCAATGGCATAAAGATAAGGCACGTCTTGCCGAAATGAATAAAGAGCTAGACAGGCTGTATCAATACCTGTCATTATGATAGCTGGTCCATATTGTCAACCCATTGCGATAACTGCTGCTGATGTGATTCAATATGAGCATCTAGATTTGATGCATTGATTCCGCTTTGACTGTAATCATAAATTTGACTGAGAACCTGTTTGTCGCTTTGATCGATATTGGAATTAACCATTAATGATTTTATTAAGCGTTCTAATTGTTCACATTCAGAGACAGACCCGCAGCAATCTGTCTGATGGTTAGATAAAATATCCTTTAGTAAATTTACTTGATCCTGATATTGAAGTGGCATGCTAATACATCCTTTCTGTCAGTCTCCTACGTAAAAATGTAAAGGAGAATTCACAATTTATTTTGTGAGTTCTTTTTTAATTTATTCGTATTCGATGGAATTATTTTGGGTTGAGGATGTATGCTAACAAGTAAAAATGTTCGAAAATTATATTTAGGGAGGTCACCATGCGTTTAAGACATAAACCTTGGGCAAAGGAAAAAATTGAGCAGTACCCGCAATATGTAGTATCTGATCCAGAAGGATTAAAAGGAAAGTGGAGTACAGTATACGAGAAGAATCAACCGCTTCATATTGAAATTGGCACTGGTAAAGGTCGTTTTATTACAGAAATGGCAAAGGCTAACCCCTCTGTTAATTACTTGGGGATTGAACTGCAGGAAAGTGTCATTGTATCTGCGCTGGACCGATTAATTGAAGCGGAGGTACCAAATGTAAAGCTCCTGAATGCCAATGCTGTGGATTTGCCGCAATACTTTGAAAAGGGGGAAGTCTCCAGAGTCTATTTGAATTTTTCAGACCCTTGGCCTAAAACTCGTCATGCGAAGCGTCGTTTGACGTATAAAACCTTTTTAAAGATTTACGAGGAAATTCTCCCAGAACAAGGAGAAATCCATTTTAAAACAGATAATCAAGGATTGTTTGAATATTCTCTTATGAGTTTTTCTGAATACGGTATGCTGCTGAAATTTGTCAGCCTTGATTTGCATAACAGCCTTTTCGAAGGAAATATTATGACGGAGTACGAAGAAAAGTTTTCGGAGAGAGGCAATCGGATTTATCGCAGTGAGGTACAATTTCAAAAAAAAGGCTGATAATGTTCAGCCTTTTTTTATATTTTAGTTAAAAAGGTACTAACTCGAGCTATTAGATTTGAAAATTTCAGAATTATATAATATATTTCTTGCGTAAACAATTATTTTAGACTCGAGAATCAAAAAAAACGTCATGTAAGGGAGGGCCAATGATGGAAACGCTACAGTTAACTAATTGCAAGCTGACATGGTTAAATGGCGGGGTCAATAACCTGGATGGAGGAGCTATGTTTGGTGTAGTTCCGAAACCTCTATGGATAAAGAAATATCCTTGTAACGAGAAAAATCAAATTGAGCTGCGAACAGACCCTATTCTGATTCAAATGAATGGAACTAATTTTTTAATAGACTCGGGAATAGGGAAAGGGAAATTATCTGAAAAACAAAGACGGAATTTTGGTGCGGAAGAGGAATCAAAGCTTGAAGAATCATTAGAAAAGCTGGGTTTAACACTGCTGGATATTGACTATGTACTGATGACTCATTTGCATTTTGATCATGCCTGTGGTTTAACCAAAACAGACGGCAGTGAATACGTTCCTGTTTTTCCAAATGCAAAAATCATTGTCAATCGAACTGAATGGGATGAAATGAGGCAGCCCAATATCCGCTCAAAAAGTACATATTGGAAAGAGAACTGGGAAGCCGTTGCCGGAAAGGTTGAAGTGTTTGAAAAAGAATGGTCAATGGGGATCCTTAAGCTTATTCATACCGGCGGGCATAGTGACGGGCATTCAATCATCGTTTTGGAGGACGAAAAGGATACAGTCATACACATGGCAGATATTATGCCGACACATGCACATCAAAATGTTTTGTGGGTGATGGCATATGATGATTATCCGATGAATTCAATTGCAGCCAAACAGAAATGGACGCAATATGGACTTAATTGCAATGCCTGGTTTACGTTTTATCATGATACGTATTATCGAGCTGTTAAATGGGATAAGGATGGAAATCTTACGGAGTCTATTCGTAGAGAACGATAATGGAAATACACTGCAGCATAAAAAATCCCCTGTAAGGGGATTTTTTAGCTTAGTGGATAGGCATCAATAATTGCTCCAGTTGCTGTATCAACAATAAATTCATATTGCTCCGTTTGCCCATCGACGACCCTTGAAATCCCGCCGATATAGACTTCATAATCCAAGAGCGATTTCGAATAAGGCTGTTTTTCCATTTGAATCCATGAACCTGAAATCGGACCGTGCTTTTTGAAAGCACTTTTTGCATTCGCTAATGCTTTTTCAGCTGAAATTGTACTATTTTTATCTATTGTTTTACTTAGAACAATGCCGACTGCGACACCGGATCCTAAACCGGTGAGAAAGGTTTTCCAATTCACGAAAGAACCTCCTTAAAATTAATGACTACATGACTCTGTTACTTATCTTATCAAAAATACGAATAATAGATAACTGTTTTCAAGCAATTAGTCCAAGGCAGTGAAAAATAGTTGAACATAGGATAGGGAATGCTATATCGTGAAAATGGTACTGTAATAAAAATTTAGGTAAAATGATAAACATGGATATATACATAACAGGATAGTTAAAAAAAGAGGAGTGTGACCTGAAATGATGGAAAAAACTTTACAGTTGTTTAAGACCCTAACAGAGCTGCCAGGTATAGCCGGAAATGAACATGCTGTTCGGAGCTTCATGCGGGAACAATTAAGTAAGTATACTGACGAGATTGTTCAGGATAAGCTGGGGAGTGTCTTCGGCGTCAAAAGAGGGGATGAAAACGGTCCGACCGTTATGGTTGCAGGTCATATGGACGAAGTGGGTTTCATGGTCACCTCAATAACGGATAGTGGTATGATTCGCTTTCAAACAATCGGTGGCTGGTGGAACCAGGTGATGCTGGCTACTGCGGTCCAAGTCATCACAAAGGATGGTCCGGTTCCTGGTGTTATTGGTTCTATTCCACCACATCTTCTTAGCGATGAGCAGCGGAAAAAGCCAATGGAAATTTCAAATATGTTGATTGATATCGGTGCAGATGATAAAGAGGATGCTATTAGGATTGGGATTAAGCCAGGGCAGCAAATTGTCCCTGTCTGTCCATTTACACCAATGGCAAATAATAAAAAAATCATGGCTAAAGCTTGGGATAACCGATATGGCTGCGGTTTAGCCATTGAGCTTCTCGAGGAACTGCAGAATGAAACGCTGCCGAATGTCTTGTATTCAGGTGCAACCGTTCAGGAGGAAGTGGGGCTCCGAGGAGCTCAGACAGCCGCAAATATGATTAAGCCTGATCTGTTTTACGCACTAGATGCTAGTCCGGCAAATGATATGTCGGGTAAAAAGGATGAATTTGGCCATCTCGGGAAAGGAGCCTTACTTCGAATTCTAGATCGGACCATGGTCACACACAGAGGGATGAGGGAATTTGTGCTTGATACGGCTGAATCACATAAGATTCCGTATCAATACTTTATTTCTCAAGGCGGTACAGATGCCGGCCGGGTTCATGTTGCAAACGAAGGAGTACCAAGTGCTGTGATTGGAATTTGTTCGCGCTACATTCATACACCGGCAAGCATCATCCATATTGATGATTATGCGGCCGCAAAAGAATTAGTGACAAGATTAGTTAAGGCATCTGATCGGACTACCTTAAACACCATCCTGCAAAATGGATAACAAGCTTTTTGATGGTCAGTGCTTTTAGGGTTTGTTATCATCAAAAAGTGTAGGATACAGATTTTGATCCTTTTGCTGTGTTAAAGTTCAAAATTAATTTTGAAACCAGCTTGATTGCAGTGGAAGGCACGAAGACTCCTGCGG
>Ga0180215_1005582_pt1 | contig 10672 bp, 10 predicted proteins | sample eDN3rd37CBELigBY_FD_128871 | JGI IMG/M metagenome (GOLD analysis project Ga0180215, IMG submission 128871) | Enriched backyard soil microbial communities from Emeryville, California, USA - eDNA 3rd pass 37_C BE-Lig BY (version 2) (version 2) | ecosystem: Environmental > Terrestrial > Soil >...
CTTTTTATTTCCCGCCTTATAATGGCTGACAATAAATTAAAATATAATGTTTATAAAGGTACTTGGCTTTTAATAAAATTTTGTCATAATGCTTTTTGGTAATTTATAGAAAATTACACTTACTATGATGCGACATAATTATTCGGATTAGACCATTGATGTATCAATAATCCTCCTTATAAAAAAGGACATATTTAACCGGATTGAAACTAGGTAAACGATAAGATCCTTTAAAAAAGGACATAATCTTCCGGAATATCTACCTCCACATTATTTCCCAAAAAGGATTCCTTGGCTACAAATATTTCTGTGAGCATAAAAAAAGACCCTGTTTACTCGAAGGCCATTGTTCTTAACTAAATAAACCCATTAGGATCTATCTAACCTATTTTATTGTTAAATATTTCGTATTAAAAGTTTTTAAGAAATTGGGGACTAAAATTCAAAAGGTTTTTACAAAGAAGATACCAGATGCACAGCTGCATTACTTCTCATATAGGAAATTTAGTCATAGTTTGCCTTTGAAATTACAGTTCAATTTGTCACAATAAAATATTGAACAATCCTAAAAAGCCAATACTTTTTTACCACTCACCCAAAGTGCAGTTTGCTAGTTTAAATGCAACTATCATATTTTTCACACTTACTTTAGATACTAATGGCTAAAAACGAGCCATCTCATTAATATTTACTGCTTAATCCAATTTCTGATATTTTGTTTTTCTCTCCTTTTAATAATTATTTACCATAACAGAAAGGTAGTACTTTTAATTATTTATTATTAAATATTCATAAATAGTTTTCTCTCCCTTTTTATGATTTTTTAACATACACTTTTATTTTTAACCAGATAAATTTACTCTTTAATTTCAATTATTTTTATAATTAACTTTTCATTGTGATGTCTATTGTTACCTCCCTTTATAATTTTCAACTATTATTTATCTAAAATAACTACTAAGTCTGTTCATTACTTTCTTTTTTAATTATATAATTTTGCTTTTGCTTTTGGTATTGTTATTATTAGCGTAACACGCTAAATTATTCACAAAAAAATAATTTCCTCAAAAATTATTTTAAAACAATTACCTAGAAATTTCAGCCCTTTTTATCAATAAATTCGAACTTTTCTCAAAATATTTTTTGAAGTTGAAAAATCCGATAAAATTCTTTAATCTAAATATAATTAATAAATGTGAGGAATCTAAATGGAAACAAAAGTAGGTACTTTTATTAGAACACTCCGTAAAGAAAAAAAATTAACTCTAATGGACATAAGCGATAAAACCGGAATTAGTTTTACCCAGATTGGTAAAATTGAAAGAGGATTACACCATCCCACAAGGGAAACGGTAGAAAAAATAGCTAAAGCACTTTCATTCGATCAAGAAACCCTCCTTAATATGGCTGGCTATGCATCGGTAAAGAATTTTGAAATCATTAAAGTTAAGCATCCTGAAACAGATAAAAAGTACTCTGAAATTACTGCTTTTAAAAACATCGACCCCGATCTTAAATATCATACCCTAATAAGATTCAATAGAACTTGCCAGCTATGCGGAGTAAAAGCACCTTCAAAGGAAATCGAAATTGCATTAATTAACCCGAAAAATGATATTTTAACGGAAAATTTAATTACTCTTTGTGTAGACTGTAATATTTCAAGAAATAAATTAATAGAAGAGAATGGGCTTGAAAACGACTATTTAATTCAACAAAACAGATAAAATAACCGAAGTGTTAAAATTACTTTAACATTCTTATCTTCGAAAAAAAGGATTCTAAAAATTAATAAGATAAGCCGAATATTACAAGTTTTGAATTAATACTTGTGATATTCGGCCTTTTTACCTTCAATTATTTCATAACCGTGTATTCGACCTAATAAAGAAAAAGCACCGTATTAGCGATGCAATTAATTTTTTAATTATGCTTATTTCAAACTATAAATAGTCAAAAAAGTTAACAGGTATAACAACCGCTTAATATTTTCAATTCTCTAACTTTAAGTTAATTTGGCCTTTAATAATTTCCGGGAAGTGTTTTGAAGAAATTTCATAATGAATTGATTCTGTAAAGGAGTTAAAAACAAGGATTGATGGAAACAATACATTACTGTTTTGCTTTAAATACGACTGATTAAAACAAATCACATCAAATTCATTATCGTGAAAATAGTCATAGCAAAATAATGACTCTATTGAATTATTATAAGTGTTTTTCTCAGATTTAATCTTTTCCCTGTATGTTGGTCCGTTTAATCCAAAAGGAATATTTAGGTCAGGAATTGATGTTGGATAATCTTCATATTCAATTACTGACAAAGATTTTTTCGGTCTATATAAAATATCTACAAGATCATTTTTATTTACATCCTCCAAAATATCTTCTCCAGGAAAAGGTAATTGTTTACTCTTACATAAATAACCTGATTGCATATATACTTTTATATCGATATCTTCATCGAACCTTGTTCCAAAATTACAAAGAGCCAAATTAAGATAGAACTTCGAACTAAGGTCTTTAAAATATAATTCCCACTGTGTATATTTAATTATTTCATCATATAATTCCATTAAAAGGTTGTATTTTTCTTTTTCTTCATCAGACCCCACTAGATAATATGATGGACTAGTACCAAAAGGACCCCCACCAAGTAATTGATTTTGTTTTGATAAATTTCCAATATAAAAGAAATCTATATCGCTAATGTATATACCATTTTCTTCAGCAAACCTTCTAATTTCAGTGATAATACTTTCACTTAGATCTAACTTGGTAGAGCCATAAACTGAATTATAGCCCCTAATTTGTTCTTGGAATTTTAATGAAATCTTGCCAATACTACGTAAGTGGTTTAATTTATCTGATACGTTATTCTCGCCATTTTCACTAGGGACTTCTTTTTCTTCGGATTCTCTAGCTAATTGAATTCTTTTTATGTATTCAAATTTTTTCAAGATTTTCCCCTTATAACCGGTCAAAAATTGAGAATCCATAAAATTCCTGTTATACATTACTGATTTATCCGATATTTTCCCTTCCACTACACCTTTAATAGAAAGTTTACTTGATTCACTTATATTATTGCTACCTTCGTTTGCAAGTAATTTCACAAAATGTAAAGAAAGATGGTTTAAGAAATCCTTCTTGAAATCGGACAAATCTGCGTAAGTAGAGTATATTCCTTTATCTTTATATTTCCCCCTAAATTCAGTAACTTTTGCATATTGTACAGGGTCAAACACAGATGGTGTAATAGGTCGATCACAAAAATATAAGAATACCTGTTTACCACTTTTTAATAGTTCTTCAATTTCCTCTTCTGTTCCGGATCCATAATTATCAGTTGGTGTACCAAATCTAGTCCAAAATACTGCTACAGCAGCATCACAATCAAGTACAAATTGTTTATTTAATAGGTTTTGGGGTTTCCCACCTGATTGGGGATAAGAATCTTTAGACCAGTGTTTTGTTACTATTGAACAATTGTTAGCAGCACCAAACATACGATTAAAATCTTCAACAGTCTCTTTTATTATTTCTAATTCTTCCTTAACATCAGAAGGACACGATATTAATAAATCAAACTGTGTTACATTTCTCGGCATTATAGGACTCCTTCTTATTTATATTTATCTATTATTCTTTTTAATTACACAACTAATTGTACACTGGCAGTATACTAAAACCAGTGCTGTTTTATATGGCAATTTTAGTTTTTGTACTCCAAAACGGAACTAGTTATTTTGTAACGGGAGCTGTTTTCTTAGAAATTAAGTTTAACGCGTCTAGCTACTCTTCCGTCTCTTAATAAAGGAGATAACTCAGTGTATAGTTCTCCATCAACACCAACTATTTCCTCATCCTCTTCATATCCATATTTAATGCGAAATTGTTCATATACGTATTTTAAACATCGATTTTCGGAGGAAAAACACATATCTCATCCCCCGTCCTATCTAACAAAATTGTCATAGTTTGATTAGGACTACCAAAACTATTAACCATATGTTCGGAATTCTCTTTGTGAGTAACCCATTCTAAATTACTTTTTTTAGGATTTCCTCGATCAGAATCTATATGGTTAACAATTGGTTTTTTATCAGGATTAGGTATAAATGCTATTGCGACCAGTCGATGAACTAATAGCTGTTTAGGTTTACCATTAATTTTTAAGCAAACAAACCTATACCCTCCAGTGTTGATATGATGTGTTAATATTTTAGCATTATTTTTACTTAATACCTCGCCATCTGTATTTACCATATAATTTGGATAACCTTCAACTTCTTTCCATTCACCAACAGACGTAATTTCTTTTATTTTATTTAAAGTTTGTGTATTCATAGGTCACATCCTTAGGGACTTTTCCCCTCATCAATCTTGTCTCCCCGCATTTACTTAAACTGTACTGCTTCGTTAGTTTAATTATTCCCACGAAAATGAGTAAATTTATACATAACGATTTTTTGTTTTAGGATTAATGAAATCATTAAGTCTAGAGAGTTTCTCTTCTACATCAAAATCGAATATTGAACATATGTCTCTGTAGTCGCCATCTAAACTATTAGTATAAAGTTTCCCTTGCTCATCACAAAAGATATAGCCACTAACCCTATCACTATATTTAAATTTTTCAATCTTAAATTTCTTATCTTCCTTATCTAAAAAAGTTAAAGCACTTTCAAAATCATCATTACTTATTTCAAACATATCTTTGTTTTTCCGGGCAGTAGACAAAGGGAAAAACTGATATATACTCCAACTATCTATATTTTCAAGCTGCATTAAATATCTATGTATATCATAAATAGATTCTCTGTTTTGCTTTGTTAATATGGTATTTATTTTAATCCTAGTTTTCGACTCTTTTAATGTTTGAAGAACAGTATTTACCTTAGTAAATAAGTTTTTAGATTTCCTCATATAATTATGAATCTCTCCAATTCCATCTAGGGGGATTCCTATTAAATCCACATAATTATCGATGAAGGAAAAATCACTTTGAGTAATTGAAATACCATTTGTATCTACTTGAGTAAATAAATTATTTTCTTTTGCTAGTATGCACGACTTTCTGAAACTACTTTTACTAAAAGAATCACCACCACCAAAGGTAATCACGTCGAAATCCAATGATATTGCTCTTCTTACAACCTCATATGTTTTGTCTTTTATTTTTTGATGGTGAAAATTCACATAACAAAAATCACAAGATAAATTACAACTTTGATTGTAGGTGAGTATTATTCTTTTCATTATTCTATAACCTCTTCGAATAATTTGGAAAGTTTCCAACAATTATCAAAGTGACTTTTTAATATATTGTAATTTCGGTTATCACGCTTGAATTCTAAAGCGATAAAATTGTTTTCAATTCGATCTGATATTTTTCCCAAATGATATGGATCATAGATCATATATTTATCTGTAAAAAATAATGAACAATAAACCTGATCAGTAAACCGAATTTCTAAATTCTCATATTTATTATTTAAAGTTACCAGACCTTCGATATCTAACTTACGATCAATCCCATCAGTATTATTTAGACTATTTCTAACTTGTTTATTTGTACAGTTGGGATCTATAAGTAGAACTTTGAAATGTACTCCTCTATGTAATCTTTCTCTTATATTCTTCCAATGTCTATCTGTAGGAATATCCAAGTATGATTTGCCTGTTTCAGCTAGTAGAAACATTTCGTTTGCCTCGTCGATAGCTTTAGCAGTTTCTGAATTTCTTTTATTTTTAGACTCAAAATCTTCCATAAAATAATGATTTGTAATGCCATACCTCTCAATCTCTTTGTTTTTATGTTCTCTAGTAATCGCTAACTTAATTATTGGGTTATACTCTTTATTTTTGATATAAATCTCAAGTAATATAATTACTATTGAAGTAATTAATACCCACCAATATAAACTTTTACTTAATAGAAAATTAATGACAACTACTGAAAGACCAAATAAAATTATTTCTAAATTCCTGTTTACTTTATAGAGATTACTCATTTTCTACCTCGCTTACTTGTTTGTTTTGAAAAAAAACTAATCACACTTTTATTTTAATACTATTCTATCAATTCACAAAAAAATATTAAAGTAGGGAGAGTATCTCACTTTTTCGTACATAGCTTGTCATCTTCGGAATTTTCTTACTTTAACTGACTGGCCTTATAGCCTAATAAGTAAAGGGAAAACTTCTACAGTCCCTTTTCTAAACTCTTGCAACGCGATAGTTTAATACGGAGTAGATTCTTACTAACTATTTGATACAAATATTTTGATATCTTATAATTTAAGGCTGTTTTCGTATAGATTGTTGCTTTCTTGACCAAATTAGTAAAACGTTGATATAATACGGTTTCAGGAGGCATTCAACTATGTGGAAAGACATCTATAAAGAGTTCGGTGAACTAACAGAATCAGAGAAATTAAAGCTATATAATGCTTTGAAGGAAGATTTATTTCCTGACGAACCTAATAAAATAACCGAGTTATTAAATAGCATTCGTGAATCACGTTTTGCATCTGGATTAGGTTGTGTTCATTGCGGTAGCACATCAGTCAAACGAAATGGCAAATATCGTTCAAGACAACGCTATCTGTGCAACGATTGCGGAAAGTCTTTCAATGATATGACTAATACACCGTTTTCAGGTTCTCGTTATCCTGAGAAGTGGGTGAAATACATCGAAATGATGGTCGAAGGATATACACTTCCAAAAATCGCTGAACGATTAAAGATTCACCTATCCACTGCATTTTATTGGAGACATAAAATCTTGAATGCGTTAGGAAGCAACGGTTTTAATCAATTACAAGGCATCGTAGAGAGTGACGAAACATTCTTTCGTAAGTCAATGAAAGGTCGAGAAATTACCCATAGAAAGGCAAAGAAACGTGGGGAAAAGGATGAAAAAAGAGGGATTTCAAAACTCAAAATTGCCGTTGTAGTAGCACAAGACAGGAACGGAAGCGTAGTTGCCCGTAAAGCAGGAACAGGTCGTGTGAAGGCGGAAGAAATCGATGCTGTGATTGGTGAATACATTCACCCGTCTGCTTTGCTATGCACTGATACAGCTACAAACTACAAGAAGTTTGCTAAAGAGAAGAAACTACAACACGAAACGGTGAATGAACGCCAAAAAGAGCGAGTGAAAAAAGGGATATATCATATACAACACGTTAATAATTTTCATCATCGTTTAAAAGATTGGATGGAACGGTTCCAGGGTGTTGCGACTAAATACCTGGATAACTACCTTTACTGGTTCCGTTGGCTTGAATTAGGTAAAAGTTTAGCATTTGAAAAACGAGTTGAGCAAATGCTTATTTCAGCCTGTCGAAATTCTGTTGTTACAACTGTTGAGATGATAAGAAGAACATAAAAAGGCTCAAATATTGAGCCATACTTTATAATATTTTTGATTTCTCGTCATATCTTTTTTCTAACTCACTTCTTTTTTTCTCGATAGTAATTACTTTTCTTAAAGTTAAACTGGATAGAACCCTCAAACCAAGTAAGTGAAAATAAGAAAGAGTTCCAAACTGCTCTTCTTCTCTGTGGATTATTTTCGCCAACCCTTTACCTCCCTTTTTACATTAACAACCATATTTGTTTAATTTTATAACACGATTGAATTTTCTGTCAATTAAATATATTTAAAAAGCAACAATCTTTTAGAAAACAGCCTAATTTAATAAGATACTATATTGTAATCTTTGGAGGTTTTGTATTGGAAATTGTTCACGAAGCACCCAACAGTTGGCAAAATTTAGAACTAATAGTTGCTAAAATATTAAGGCAATGTGGTTTTTTTGCGGAGCGTGGCAAACAGATAACAACAGTAAGAGGTACTGTTGTTATCGATGTATTCGCAAAGGATAATAGTAGCACCCCTTCATCAGAGTACCTTATCGAATGTAAATATTGGAACACTGATATTCCTCAAACGGTTATTCACTCATTTAGAACAGTTGTTAGTGACTATGGCTCACAGCACGGTCTAATCATCGCTAAAAAAGGGTTTCAATCAGGATCATATGAGGCAACTAAAAACACAAACATACATTTACTCTCTTGGAATGTGTTTTTATCATTATTTGAAAAACGTTGGTTGCAAAACAAAATTAGAAATATACATCAAACAGCAAAGCCATTGCACATTTACACTGATCCTTTAGATGTTTCTGACTATCTGGGCCAGCTCACAAAAAGAGAAATATCGCAATACAAAAAGTTATGCGAAGAATATATAAGGTATAGTATTTATTCTCATAATGTAACTTTTAGAGAAATCGTAGGTATGTCACTGTCACATAAGCAACAAATTGACAACATTATTCAAACAGCTCAGAAGCATTTTGATGGATACTCCTTAAATAGTTACAATGATTTTTTTGAACACATAGAACAAAAATGTTTGGAGGGGATTAAGAGTTTTGAAGACCTTTTCAAGAAGACTGACGCAAAACTCCACGTTCAAAAATATAGTTAATCTCTTATGATTTTCTGCATTTACAAGAAAAAAAGAGCAGGAATTTGCTTTATTTAAAGGCAAATAATTTGGAAAAACTATGATATAAACTAAGTAATCAGATTAGGTGCTTTAATATGTATGTCTAGTTCTATTAAAGCACCCGTTACTTTAAGTACAAACCTTCACAATCTTTTTTAAAAATAAATCAGAAAATTCTTTATTTAACTTATTATAAATGGTATTCTACAAATGAAAATATTTCCAAAAGGAGGATTTGTTTTGACAACCACTACAAATGATAGAACCATTATTAATGAAGTTACAATTAACGCCCCTTTACATTTAGTTTGGTACGCTTGGACAATTTCTGAAAGGGTTTCAGAATGGTTCGCACCTGAAACAGTCGTAGAAGCTATAGAAGGTGGGGCTTATGAACTTTATTTTATTCCTGGGAATAAAACTGGAATGAATACCAAAGGTTGCAAGATTGTTAAACTTGTTGACGAAAAAGAATTACGATTCACTTGGAAAGGCCCAGATCAATTTGAATCTATAATGAATAGTGAAAATGAATTAACTACTGTAAATGTTAGTTTTGAACCAGTTGATACCAAATCTACAAAAGTTATTATTGAACATACAGGATTTAAAGAAGATGATAATTGGAAAGAAGCATTTGAATGGCATCAAATGGCTTGGTCAGGTGTTCTTGGTAGCTTAAAGTCTGCTCTTGAAAAAGGTGAAGGTAGTTTATGTTGCCAACCTGTAGAATAAAATAAACTGCACAAAACCATCTATTGTTTCGGATTTAATAGATGGTTTTAATATTTCGGTTCTTACTTTGGAAAAATCCAAATTTAATTAAACTGCCCCGTTAGTCTAAGTGTAAATATTCACAAACTTTCCCCTTAATTTGGTTTTTTATCAAAAAAAGAGAAACCCAAGATTTATGTTAACTTTCGGAATGTTCATTCCGAACCCCATTTGTCGACAATCTGAAAGGAGCTTATTGATTATGCTCCTTTAACATTTTAACGATTTAGTTCATCAATTGTCTTGAAAATTCTTGAATACTCATCTTTAATGTGTTCATCAGTTTTTTTGTCATTATATAGACCAAATCCCCAACTTTTTAATAACTCATCTTCTAGTGATGTAAGGACCCCGACAGCATAGTTATTACCAGGAGTCCATTTCCAAGACCCATCATATTCTGTTTCTTTTACGGTAAAAGGGATATGACTATTAGCTGATATAAAAAAGAATGGAATAATTGAGTCTAAATAAGTATTGGCATACTTGCTTTCAGCAGCTTTAGGAAGATTTTCTTCCGTAATAAAGACTGCATCATAAGATTCTAATTCCTTACTTGTTAGTTCATCGAAGGAAATTTCGGTAAACCTTACTTGTTCTTCTTTTACTTCTGGCGGCTTTCCTACTACTGCTATACTTAATGCTTTCCCATCATACAACTCGAACTCAGGACTTTGAGTACAAGCTGTTATTGCAAATAATAGTATTAGAAATAAAAAAGATAAATAGTTCTTTCCTTTTTTTCTATTCATATGCAACCCCGCCTTATACATCAAATTTTATCATAAACTCCATATTTCTTATTGAAGTATTCTGCACCGTTAGTACACCAAGAAAAAGCTACCCCTAAGACAGCTCTAATCTTTGGCTCTCGCACCCATTTACTTTAAGTACAATACTTCAAATTTTTTTATAAACTTAATTGCTTAAATGCGTTATCAATGCAAATTTACACATCTTAAAAACGAATAGATCCATAATGATGTCGACCCTCAAAAAGAAACGAAATGAAGCTCTCGTAATAAGGTATAAATTTTTTTTGTTCGATCAGCTTTATAATTTCCTCTTTAGAAGCCCATTTGGCTGCTTGTACCTCATCAGTCTGTAACTTCAATTCATTCAAATCAAAGTTATATTCAATTAAATAAAAATCATCAAAGCCACGTTCAAAGTTAATAGTAAGTAGTGGACGTATCTTTTCAAAGTTATAATGAATCCCCAACTCCTCGAATAACTCTCTTGAAGCAGCCTGCTGACTTGTATCGCCCGCAACCGCACTACCACCACAAGTGATATCCCAAAGGTTCGACCATCCTTGCTTAAAGGGCTGACGCTGCTGAATGAGCATCTCTCCTTTTGAATTAAATATAC
>Ga0180215_1005583_pt1 | contig 10671 bp, 15 predicted proteins | sample eDN3rd37CBELigBY_FD_128871 | JGI IMG/M metagenome (GOLD analysis project Ga0180215, IMG submission 128871) | Enriched backyard soil microbial communities from Emeryville, California, USA - eDNA 3rd pass 37_C BE-Lig BY (version 2) (version 2) | ecosystem: Environmental > Terrestrial > Soil >...
ACGTGCAGCGGGCTTCCAACTCCAACCACGCCGACACGCCGACGACCCAGACGACCTTGGTTGATCGCAGCAGCCATCAGCGCGGATTTGCGTCCCGGAAGGGGCGATTTCACTGTCGCGCGTTCGGCGCATACCGCGGTGACGCGCCGGTGACTCTGCAAGCAGCTGCGGATAAGGCGTACAACGACGCACGCGTCCGGTTGGCCCGGGCGTCGCGGCGCCCGCAGGCGGAAGCGCGCGGCGAGCGTTGCGTCTCCTCCTACGCTGCGCCGGGACTCCCCGCCGCCGCCAGGAATCGCCATGGCGCAGTGGCGCAACTCGTTGCGCATGCTTCTGCTGGTTACGCTGATTGTTGCGGTCGCGGCGCGCGCCGCGCCCACCCCGACGACGGCGCGGAGCAGCAGCAACAACAACGACGACAGCAATGGGAACAATAGCGGCAGCCGGCTCAGCCCCGAGGCCGAGGCGCGGCTGCAGCTCGAGCTGGACAATTTAGATGCAGCTCGCGCGCAAATGACGGCGGCGGAGCGCAAGTTGGCGCGGCCGCTGCAGCTGGTGGTGACGGCGCCGCGGCTAGGCGAACTGTTGCCGCCCAAGGCCGTCGAACGCGCCACCAAGCGTCTTACGACGCTCACCCAGCGCGCCGTCGCCCAGCACGGCGCGCAGCGCGCACGCCGCGGCAATGGTGAGGCGCAGACGGAGACGGTGACGCCGCTGCCGGAGGGCGTCGTGATGGTCGACGTGCTGGTGCGCGAGGGCCAGAGCGCCAGCGTGGTGGCCGCGCTGGCGACGCGGCCTGAGCTGGCCGGCGTGGAGGTGGACGCGACCCTGGACGCACTCGACATGGTGCGCGTGCGCACGCCGGTCGCCGCCGTCGCTGCGCTGGCCGCACTGGACGACGTGGTGCGCGTCGCGCTGCCCGAGCCGATGGTCCAGTACAGCGCCAAGGTCAATGTTGCGACGTCGGCGCTGAGCCTCGACACCATCAGGGCGCAGTACCCCAACCTGACCGGTGCGGGTGTGCGCATCTGCCTGCTGTCTGACACCATCGACGGCATCGGAACATCACAGGCTGCGGGCGACGCGCCGCCTGTGATCGACATCGTCGTGCCGCCTGGCGCCGGCACTACTCCCACCGGCCCGGACCTATACACGTCTATGCCAGCGACGACGGGCGAGGCGGTGGCGATGCTCGAGGTCATGTACGCCATCGCACCCGGCGCGTCGTATTCGTTCGCGTCGGCGCGCGGCGGGCAGGGCGTCATGGCGCAGGCTGTTCGCTCGCTGGTGGCCGCCAACTGCTCCATCATTGTGGACGACGTGCAGTACGTCGCCGAGCCTGTCTTCTGGGACGGGCCAGTGGCCATGGCGGTCGACCGCGCGGTCGCCGCGGGCGTGACCTACATCACCCCTGCGGGCAACAACTACAACCTGGCCAGCGGTACACCCGGCGCGTGGGAGGGCGCGTCGGCCTTCGAGACCGTGGGCGGCCGCCGCCGCCTGATCTTCCGGCGCAACGCCAACAACGTGACCACGAGCGAAAACATCCTGACGCGCGATCCGACTCTCGTCACGCTCCGCTGGGCCGACAGCCCGACCGGCCAGAAGGCCAACTACGACCTGCTCCTTATCACGCCAAGTGGACAGCTGCTCGAGCTCGGCGACGACGACACGGCGGACCCGTTCGAGTACGTGCCATCGCTCGAGTGGGACGACACCGGCAACCTGATCATGGTCTTGGCGCGCGCTACGGAGCCGCTGCGCACTGTGTTCGTGTGTGCGCACGGTGGCAGCTTCGAAATCGGCACGGCGGGTGCGATCCATGGTCATGCCGCCGTCGCGGGCGCTATCTCTGTTGGCGCCGTCGCGCAGCCAGAGTCGGGCTCGTCCTTTGGGCAGACTGCCAGCGGCCAGATCACAATGCGGCCGTACAGCGCCGACGGCCGGCGCTCCATCATGATCTCGCCGTACAACGTGCAGCTCGCCGCGGACCTCAACAACATCTCGTCGGCCGGCGTGGAGAAGCGCATGGTGCCGGCGCTCGTCGCGCCTGACGGCGTGCAGACATCGTCCATCGCCAACTTTGTCGGCACGTCTGCCGCCGCTGCGCACGTCGCGGGCCTCACCGCGCTAGTGCTGCAGACGGTGCCGGGCCTCAAGCCAGACATGGTCAAGTCGCTGTTCATGGGCACGGCGATTGACATGCTGGACGCCGGCTGGGACGCTGTCAGCGGCAGCGGCGTGATCAACCTGCAGGCAGTCATCACTAACCTGCACCGTACGCTGCCGACTGGCGGGGCGGTGTCCTGCGAAAGAACGCCCGGGCTGACGGTGGGGGAGCCAGATGTGTGGATGGCGGTTGATCCAGGGTGCGTCGTGGGCCAGTACCTGGACCCAACGACGCTCTCCTGCGTCGCGTGCCCGCTGCCGGGCTCGACGTCGCCCGCCGGCAGCATCGGCATCACGTCGTGTCAAGGTGCGGCGCGCGGCGGTAACCGCGGAGACTAACATTTTGGTAAAGTTACTGACGCCGCGTTGCATTGACATCTGGATTGCGCGCACGCGGTCGCAGTGTGCCCGCCCAACACGTACGGCTCGACGTCCGGCGGGTCGGCGTGCACGCCCTGCCCCGCCGGCCTGTCCTCCCCCGGCGGCTCCGCGGGCATTAGCTCGTGCGTGTGCGCGCCCGGTCCCACCAGCACCTGCAGCGCTGGTACGAGCAGGAACTACATCGGGTGGTAGAGACACTCCCTCCATGATTCTGACAGGACCGGCACGGCTTTCCACTTTTGTACTGCCCATACGGCGGCAGGCTACTACGACGGCCTTCCGGTGGCTTACAACGTCAAGTACACGGGCGCGGCCAAGGTTGGCACTGTCCTGGCGGCCGACCTTGAGCGCGACTGCTACGTGCGCTCCGAGAGCGAGCCGGAGCAGATCTACGTAGGTAACGTGGTTGTGGACCCCAACACGCTCGACCAGCTGTGTTGCGTCGGCCGCGGCCGCGTAGGCGGCAACGGCTGCCAGTACGGCTGCAACCACGCGCGCCTCGAGGCCGAGTCGTACTGGCGGTCGGACAACCCGTTGCACGGCTCTATGTGCTTCGTGAGCTGCTACTGGTTCTAAGATAATTTTAAGCCGAGCGATTGTTAGTTGCACGTGTAAGTAGGTTGTGCATGCACCATTGCAGTTCTGTACCACCAACCGGAGTCGCTTCATAGCGTGCATCCGCCTCGACATCCCTCCACTCATTGCATTTTAGCATTTTGGAAATTAAATCCCTCTTGGTTGGTTGTCTGTATAATAATGTGCGATAATGCGAGCACTTAATAAAGCTCTTATTCCCCATTCCTAATGAAACTCTAGGATAAGTTGCAGGTGGCACGGCAGGTGGCAAGTGGGGAGCACCAGGATTTCGTTCGAGCACAACCTTCCGACCGCTCATCAGAATGCTCGCGATATTTCTAGAACATTCTGATTAGCCGTTACAGATTTGAATTTGTCTGTAGCGTCGGGGAGAACGCGACGCGACGCGACGCGACGCGACGCCGCCATGGTCTTCCGCGTTATTGGCGAGCTGCTCAGGTACGCAGGCAAGAGAGAACATGGTGGGACGTGCTCGGTGAGTGGGCGAGCAGGATGTCGGGGACGCGAAGGATGAAGGAAGATGTGCGTTGATGTCGCAAGAAGTGCAAAGACGATGCTACGTCAGGAGGGCAGACCGGACGGCCAAGAGCGAGAAGCTGTGAACCGGTAGAAAGTGCGGTGGTGGTGGCTAAGATGCAGCAACGAATATACCACAGCCAATACCAGGCTAAATCGTTTATAGCTGACGTAGAACCTGTCCTCTCTCGCGCGCGCGTTCCTTTTCCAGCTTTGTGCTGTGCTACCTACTGCCAGCGTATTCGTCCTACAAGGCGCTGCGCACGGGCAGTCGCAAGGCCGTCATCAAGCTGCTCATGTACTGGACCGTACTGTCGGTCTTCAAGGGCGGCGAGTACTTTAGCGACCTCTTCCTCGGCTGGTACGCCACGGACATCTGCTGGCTGGCCCTGCACAACAAGACCTAGATAACGAACGCGCTCGTCGCCTTTAGCGTCGCGACGTCCGATCAGGCTACCGCTGTATACGCCGCTCAAGCTGGTGTTCATCCTCTGGCTGACCCTGCCGCAGACCAAGGTACCGCTACTGGGCACGCGGGATCTGTCTACAATTAATTTGTCTCACGTCGTTCCATACGATGCTTTGTTCGACCCAATCAGGGCTACGTGCATGTCTACCGCAGCGTCATCCACAACCAGTTCCTGCGCCACGAGGCAGAGATCGACCGTCTGCTGCTCCAGGTGCAGAAGGCGGTAGTGAATCCGTCGCCACAAGTCCGCCAAAACATTAACATACAATTGCCGGATGTTTCTCGGTTCTGGCACGCAGACGGAAGCCGCCGTGTGGGCCTATGCGCTCCGCCTCCAGCTCAAGGCCATTGAGCTCGGCAAGCGCCTCCTGGAGGCGTCCGTTAACCATGTATGGACTGGGTTACCGTAACTTTGTATGCAGCGTCGACCTAACGCTAACTCCTGAAATTTCTCCACGCATGCGTGTTCGTGTCGCCGATTAGGTTCGTCAGTTGCTGCTGGACCAGATGCGCAACCCGGGTGCCTTCCTGGGCGAGCTCGCCGCGCAAGTACTAGTCGCGGCCGGCCAAGACGAGACTGGCCGCCGCGCTCTGACGGCTGGCGACGGCTTGAGTGCAAATACGGCATTGGCGCCGGTGAAGGCGCCGACCGAGGCCACTAGCGCTCACGCCACTACTGCTCTTCCCGCCACTACTAGCGCCGCCGCCGCATCTGCGGCTGCACCCGCACTGGCCGGCACCGGCAGGAGCAAGCACCTGCCGTTCGCGGCGGACTCGAACGATTCGATCATCTTCCTGGCCAGTTCGCCGCTGCCGGCAGCGACGCCCGGCATGCCGGTCCCGGCCTCGCTGCACGTCGCCAGCCCTGAGTCGGAGCGCGACCTCGACTTTGCCTCGCCGACCATGCGTCGCGCGCTCTCGGACCGCTCCTCGAGCGCCGAGTCATCGCCCGGCTCGTTGGGCCGCGAGGTGCAGCAGCTGCTCTCCACGCCCGATGGTGCGCTCGTTGACGACCAGCTGGACGCCGACGGCGACAACGATGACCTCTACGAAGACGCGGATGGCAGCGACGAAAACGTCGCGCCGGCGCCGGCCAAGCCCATGGCGATGACCGCGCACGAAAAGGCGCACGCGCGCTTCCGCGGCCGCCGGCGCGCGCTCGGCGGAATGCCCAACGCCGCGCCAATCACGCGGAGCCCGCTTTCGTTCGGTCCATCGCTGGCATTCGCGCCCGAGCCGCACGAGCCGGACGTGTGCGACCCGCCCTTCACGGAACAGGACCTGGCCGACGACACGTCGGCCGGCCTCGCAGCCCCAATCGTCGCAGCCGCGAGCAACATTACCACACGGGCCCGCAAGCCGGCAACCACCGCGCCAGCCAAGCGGCCGAGCCCGCCGCGCGCATTCGGCACAACTCGCGTGGTCGGCAAGGACGACAAGGGCGCGCTTATCGTCGCCAAACGCATTTCGTCTGGCCGCCTCGTCATGCCACTATCGCCGCACGCCGCGGCCCGCAAGCCCGCGGCGCCCTTGGCGCCGGTCTCTCTGAACAGCAGCCGGCCCGTCGCTCTGTAAACAAGAATGGTCCCAATAATTACCAGCCCAACGCTCCATCTGTGACTGTACAGCGACTTAGTTAACACATATTTACATTCGAGTCAGTCTACTTTGAGCTACCGCCGCTCTTTGGCGCAGCGCCGCTTTTGGAGAGGCCGCCCAGCAGCAGCTTGGCGGGGATGGTGCGTGTCACAATGCGGAATGTAAGAGAGATGCGTGTTCCGCGCTCGTACGACTCGCCTGGCCGCACGCCGGCCATTGCCATGTTGGCCACGTTCTCGGGAATCACGTCGACCTTGCGCTCGGCGATGCCGTGCATGTAGTCGGTGTACATCCCGTGCTTCAACACCAACAGGCTCCCGCGCTGCACCGCGAGCGAGAAGACCGGCGCGCCCTGAGGCCCTGCGTCAACGAGCTCGGTCATTGTGTCGGCGACCGTCGGCGGGGGTGGCGCGCGGACGTCGCGGGCAGGGCGCGGGTAGAAGTCTAGAATAGCGTGCGAGCTCAGCGTGATCGTCGCGACCGTCGGATAGTACAGCGGGCCGTCCTCGTGTGGCTGCAAGGGCAAATAGCGTGCAACGGGTGGAAAACAGTTAGTACGGCCAGCCGCCGACTGGCTGGTGTTCCAGGCAGTTCGCTACCATGATGCCCTGGCCGGGGAGGTACTCGTTGATGAGGACGTGGTTGGGCCGACCGCCGGGCGCGCCCTCAAAGATGCCCAGCTTGCCGAGGCGGTTGGCGTACTCTTCCAGCCACGGCGGCAGCGGCTCCGAGACCATACCCTTGGGGTGGGGGTTGCCGCCTGTGCCCAAAGCGAGAAACACATGGAAGGTGTGGTATTAGCCAAGCTCTCCAAGTAGAGCGGATCATGAGGCGCGCCTTGCCCCAGTTCTGAAGCCGGCGGTTGGCCAGGACGCGCCATTTGGGCTTGGGGGCCGTGTAGATCTAAAGTTGTGCCAATTAACATCTCAAGCCGCGGCTCACGTTGAAAAATGGCTTCCTCGTGTTCAGCGCTTTACGCTGTGGACGTACGTGGTTGACAAGCTCTTGGGCTTCCTGCTGTGTGATAAAGTCGCGGATATAGATGGCTGTCGGCGGCGCGTTGCGCACGCGGAATACGTCGAGCCAGCCGATGGGTTCGGGGAGGTCCACGCCAACTCCAATCGACGACGACGAGGACGATGATGTCTCCGACAATGCAGGCGAGGGCGACGTGGTCGAAGAACCCCCCTCCTTCGCCGGCGCCGGGTCGCGGTCCGACGGCGCCGGGTCAGCCATTATGCTGACGTGAGGACCACCCGGTCCGCTTGATCGCAGCGTCGCTCAATCGAACAAACAATATCACGCCTACAACTTCACCTGAACGTTACTTAGGACCCCCTCCACCTGCAGAATTGTGTGAGGCCCCGCTCAGCCATACAGGAAGCGAGCGAAAGCCGAGCATCTTCGAACAGCCGCCGCACCTGCACATTCTGGGCGCTACTTAAATGACGTCATCCTCTACAAATGCCCCTCCATCGTTTAGAGAACGGTCCCTCCAGTTGCTTCAAATTACGTCAGCATGAGGCCCCTCACTAGTCTTCTGATGATGTCATCAAATGCCCCGCAACTGATGACGTCAATCGCCTATTCGCCCATCTGCCCGTCGCCGCTGCTGGTACCGCACCGGCAACCAACGGCTTGCGAACTGCCACTTGCTGGACCGAAACTCACACTTCTGCCCTGAACCGCCTGCTGTTGCTGGACGGTGAGAGTAGGGAAACAGCAGCGTGCACGCTGAACACGCGAGAATGGAGGGCGTGCCGCGCCGCAACCCGGCCGAGTTCCTGAAGCAGATCGTCGGCAAGCCCGTCACGGTCCGGCTCACGTCGGGCGTCGACTACCAGGGTAACGTCGGCATCGCCGCTGCCGCTGGCTGTTGTACTAGGCGAAGACTGTGAGGGCATGGCGCTGACGGGCTACCAGCTGGATGGGGTTGCAATATGGCGACGCAGGCGTGCTGGCCTGCCTGGACGGTTACATGAACATTGCTCTGGAGCAGACCGAGGAGTACGTCAACGGCCAGCTCCGGAACAAGTACGGCGACGCCTTTATCCGCGGCAACAACGGTATGCGCCACCAGCGAGAATATATATAGGGGGCGGGCAGCGTGTCCTGACATGAGGTTGTCGTTTTCGGGTGTCTGGTGGCATGTCGTACAGTTCTGTACATTAGCATGAGGAGGTAAAGGACGGAGTGAGCGGAACCACTGTGCTACTACGTGTGTATTTGCTTAGCAATAACAATTTAATAACACGCTCGAGGTTTGGACGCCGGAGCTTGCCAGCATGGCTGCCGACTTACAGGCAATGAGCCGACAATCCATTGATAACCACTGGTATTGGGCCCACCCGGCCCATGCCATGCACTTGCGGAAGGTCGCGCATGGAGGCCATAAGTAGACTGAGGTTCGATGCAGTCCGCTCCCTATCGCGGCTGCAAGGTTGGACGACGCCAATGCGCGTGCAAATGTTAGCATCATAAGTGGCACCCATAGCAATACACTCATAGGACCATGGGGCTGTATGCAGACGTACACGGCCGCTGCACAAAGGGCCCTGTGCATGGTGACCTGTGAAAAATTCCATAGCGCGGCAAGTCTGTGGCACCCCAACGTACTGCCCTTCCAAAGCGCGCATACTTGCGGGGCATTTCGCGCCATTTCGTTAAGTGACTGCGCCGCTGCAGCGGACGACGACGCAGGAAGACGCAGTCGCGACGACGCCGAGGGCGAAGGACAGGACAAAAGAGAGCGCTGAAGAAAGGGTACACCGCCTAGACTCTAACGGCGACGCCCGACGACAAGCCAGAGTGCACATATCTTCTCAAGGACGCGGGATCGCGCTCCACTCCGTAACTCTGTGCATCCGACGCCGCCCCTCCACGCCTGAATCTGACGCCGGCATCGACGCCGACGTGAGCGGAAACCGAAAATGAGCGACCTTGCGTCCAAGTTCCCGTCGCTGGCCGCGTCGGGCAACCTTGCCTCGGGCGCCGCCGGCCAGTTCACGAAGGCGTTCGTGTCCGAGCGCGAGATTGACCACACGAAGCGCGAGCTGGTCCGCGATCGCGGCTCTGGTACTGACGGCGCGATGATGGAGTACGCTGCTCGCATAGCTTTGCTGACCTAGTTGCCTAACCGTGTGGCTGAACGTGTCTTGTTGTGCGTGCAGCGGCGGTGTTGGAGGAGAGCGCCGCGACGTCGTACGACCCGCGGCCGCTGGCCGAGCGCCTAGCGGAGGCGCGCGCCGCCAAGCGCGAGGCCGTGGAGGAACAGCTTCGCTTCAGTACGCCCGGTACACCTTGCACACCGGGCGCTAGCGTCGACACCTCTGATAAGCGTTAGCTTCATTACGCCCGGTTACTCGTGCAGGCAACCTGATTAAGCGAGTGGACGACGACGAGTCGACGTTCTTGGAGGAGGTTGCAACCAATCAGGCGGCCATGGAGAAGGTGCTGCGCGACCTGGTGGCTGCCGAGGTTATGCAGTTCAAGACGGCGCAGGTGAGCGCACCGGGCAGCGAGCAGCCGGACCCCGCGCTGGTTCGCAAGCCGGTGGCGCCCGTGGCGCCCAAGAAGGACTTGCAGCGCGACATCCTGACGGCGGGCATTGTGCGCAAGAAGAGCCGCACCGGCGACACCGAGTCGACCGCTGTGGCCACCGCCGCGGCCACCAAGGCGGCCAAGCCCGCCGCAGGCAAGGCGACCGCGACCGCCTCCTCCTCGCCCAAGTCGCTCGCCAGCCCGGCGGCCGCCAAGGCCGCGGCCACTTCGGCGACAAGCAGCGCATCAAAGAGTCCGTCTGCCTCGACGACGTCGTTGGCGGGCAGCGCCAAGAGCCCGGCGGTCAACAGCTCAGGCTCCGGGCTAGGCCTCGTGGCCTACGGCAGCAGCGACGACGACGGCGAAGGGGACGCGTGAGCACCGCTGCCGCACCGGTAGCGCCGCCGCTATGTGCAATTCCTTTGTACAGCCGCTTGTTCCATGCACCTGTGTGAATAGACTTTCGATTTAATTGGATGCCGTACTGTACAATCTATGCCGGCAGCAGCTGCCGCAGTTGCCGCACCAGGGCGACCTTGCGGTCCGCCGCCTTGCTGATCGCCTGCATTGCGCCCAGCACGCCCCGAAGGCTCACCATCGCGGTGGCCGCCAAATTGACCGCGTCCACCGTCTGTGCGCGACCCATAAAGAGTTCTGTAGCAACTGTGGTAAGTAAAACCAATTGCGCCACGCCCGCGACTGATGGCGCCACGCCCACAGCTGATGGTGCCCCGCGCGCACCTGATCGTAGCCACTGGCGACGGGGACGCTCGCCAGAAGCGTCTCCTGGACAAAGCGCTTGTAATCATCCTTGGACCGGCCGAGGTCCTCCTCAATGTCGCCGATGGCTGCCTGCGCCAGAGTGCGCACGGCCGACGCTGCGTCGCGCAGCTCGTCAATTGCCTCGGCCAGCTGTTTCGTCACAGCAACCTGCACGAGGTGGAGAACAATGGAGCGCACGATGGCCGACATCAGCCAGAGCTATCACCGCCTCTGCGGGAGGCTCGCAGCGTACCGGAAGGGCCTTCTTGTTGCTCTTAACAACACCGCGCACGCCCGCATACAGCACCGCCAGCAGGTAGCCCAGCAGCTGAACCAACACGGGCAAGGGGTCAAAAAGGACAAGGTCAGCCGTACCGCACATTTAGCTTCGCACATTCCGCGAACATACTTCCAGCAGATGCGTCTGCGACGGCACGAGTTCGCTGTGAAAGTACCGCTGCGCGCGGGAGGGCGCTTTGGTGTACCGCGCCAGGTTGGTCGTGCGCAGCTCCTTCAGCGTCGCCACCAGCTGTGCCAGGTTGAGCGCGGGCTCGCCGCCCTGCGCCTGCGCCCGGAGCGCAGCGACCGCCCGCGCTGCCAGCGCCACCAGACCGCTGGTCTGCTGGTCGGCGGGTGCC
>Ga0180215_1005586_pt1 | contig 10670 bp, 11 predicted proteins | sample eDN3rd37CBELigBY_FD_128871 | JGI IMG/M metagenome (GOLD analysis project Ga0180215, IMG submission 128871) | Enriched backyard soil microbial communities from Emeryville, California, USA - eDNA 3rd pass 37_C BE-Lig BY (version 2) (version 2) | ecosystem: Environmental > Terrestrial > Soil >...
ATATGAAAATGGAACAACGTATTAATTATTATGAAATCGCACCGGAAGCACTTAACATTATGTTGGAGATGGAGAAGTACACGAAAACGACAGCAATTGAACGAAAACTTCGTGAACTTATTAAAATTCGTGCTTCGCAAATTAACGGCTGTGCATATTGTTTGAATATGCATACGATAGATGCACGAAAAATGGGTGAAACGGAACAGCGAATATACTGTGTTAGCGCATGGAGGGAGTGCGATTTCTATACAGATGCTGAAAAAGTTGCTTTAGAGTTAGCCGAACATCTGACACTGGTTTCAGCTATGCGCGTACCTGATGATATTTACAATCGAGTCCGTGAGCATTTTAGTGACAAAGAGTATGTAGATCTTGTTATTATGATCAATCAAATTAACAGCTGGAACCGCCTATCCATTTCAATGGGGAATTTTGCAACAATGGAAAAATGATACTTTTTGCCCTTCCCAACAAATCCTTATGGAGCAACCCTGAAATCTTATAGCATTGTCCCTGCTCCGAACAGATTACAATGTTTTACGGTGTATTTCGAACATTACCAGAAGCATAAAAAAAGAGGCTTCCCAGAGTTTACACGACTCATGGAAAACCTCTATTTTTTTTGTTCCTGATGTTACCCTTTCGTTACCCTAATAAAGTAGCATCAGGAAGTTCCTTGATATATCAAGGGATTAATGGCGTTATTACATCATGCCGCCCATACCGCCCATGCCGCCCATGTCAGGCATTCCTGCACCTGGTGGCTCTGGCTTGTCAGCAATTACTGCTTCTGTTGTTAAGAACATAGCAGCTACAGATGCAGCGTTTTGAAGTGCTGAACGAGTAACCTTAGTTGGGTCAACGATACCAGCGTCAACCATGTTTACCCATTCGCCAGTTGCAGCATTGAAGCCTGTTCCAACTTCTTCACGCTTTAAGCGCTCAACGATAACAGATCCTTCAAGGCCAGCATTGTGAGCGATTTGACGCATCGGTTCTTCCATTGCGCGAAGAACAATGTTGATACCAGTAGCGATATCGCCTTCAGCTTGTAATTCAGCTACTTTGTTGTAAACGTTTAGAAGCGCTACGCCACCGCCGGAAACAATACCTTCTTCAACAGCAGCACGAGTTGCGTTTAAAGCATCCTCGATGCGAAGCTTGCGCTCTTTAAGTTCTGTTTCAGTAGCAGCACCAACTTTGATAACAGCTACACCGCCAGCTAATTTAGCAAGACGCTCTTGTAATTTTTCACGGTCAAATTCAGAAGTTGTTTCTTCCATTTGAACACGGATTTGGTTCACACGTGAAGCGATTTGTGCACTGTCTCCAGCACCTTCAACGATTGTTGTGTTTTCTTTTGAAACAACAACTTTAGAAGCACGGCCTAAAGCATCGATTGTTGTAGATTTAAGGTCACGGCCTAATTCTTCAGTGATAACTTCACCGCCAGTTAGGATCGCGATATCTTCAAGCATTGCTTTTCGGCGGTCACCGAATCCAGGAGCTTTTACAGCTACTGCATTAAATGTTCCGCGAAGCTTGTTAAGAACTAATGTAGCAAGTGCTTCGCCTTCTACATCTTCAGCAATTAGCAATAATGGCTTGCCTTGCTGTACCACTTGCTCAAGAACTGGAAGGATTTCTTGAATGCTGGCAATCTTCTTATCAGTGATTAAGATGTAAGGATTGTCTAGAACTGCTTCCATTTTATCAGAATCAGTTACCATGTATGGTGATGCATATCCGCGGTCGAACTGCATACCTTCAACCACATCAAGCTCTGTAGTGAATCCTTTAGATTCTTCAATTGTGATAACACCATCGTTGCCAACGCGCTCCATAGCTTCAGCGATTAATTGGCCAACTTCTTTGTCATCAGAAGAAATAGAAGCAACCTGTGCAATAGACTCTTTTCCTTCAATTGGCTTAGAGATAGCTTTTAATCCTTCAACAGCTGTTACAACAGCTTTTTCGATTCCTTTGCGGATACCCATTGGGTTCGCGCCAGCTGTTACGTTTTTAAGGCCTTCTCTGATCATGGCTTGAGCAAGAACAGTCGCCGTAGTTGTACCGTCACCAGCTACATCGTTTGTTTTGCTTGCAACTTCAGCTACTAGCTTTGCACCCATGTTTTCGAAAGCATCTTCTAATTCAATTTCTTTTGCGATGGTTACACCATCATTTGTAATAAGAGGTGAACCAAATTTTTTCTCAAGAACCACGTTGCGTCCTTTAGGTCCAAGAGTTACTTTTACTGCATCCGCTAGAGCATCAACACCGCGAAGCATCGCGCGGCGGGCATCTTCACTAAATTTAATGTCTTTAGCCATTTGTAAAAACCTCCTCAAAAATAGTAAGAAATTTATCTTCTAAATACATTCATCGCTATTTATTAACAGATAGGATATTAACTTGTAAGCTATTAGCCGACAATAGCAAGAATATCATTTTCACGCAGAATTAAATATTCTTTGCCTTCATACTTCACTTCAGTACCGGCATACTTTGAGAAGATAATACGATCGCCTTGGGCAACTTCAAGTGCAACACGTTCGCCATTATCAAGAACACGGCCAGTTCCTACAGCAACAACTCTGCCTTCTTGAGGCTTTTCCTTTGCAGTATCCGGCAACACAATACCGCTTGCAGTTTTTTCTTCTGTTTCAACAAGCTCGATAATAATTCGATCACCTAGTGGCTTTAACAAGTGAAACTACCTCCTCAATAAAATATGTAAATTTTATTTATTAGCACTCTCCTCTGATGAGTGCTAACACAATTATTATATTAATGAATTTCAAATCTATTTGCAAGAGAGAAGCTTTATTTTTTGTAAAAAAAATCATCATCATATAAGTTCTGATCACTGAACCTTAGCACCTCAAATAGTTTATCCTTATTCCTGCTGTTAAAAACACCTACAATTTGAAAAAAGCTCCTCTTTATTAGTAAAATGGAAAGGTATCATTATGAATCAGCAAATTTAAGGAGACAATAGATTGAAAAAGGAATATTGGTTCATTCTTATTGCTTATATTGTCATGCAATTCTCAAGCATTGCCGGTGTGCCCCTTGTTGTATTCGCGGCTTCTTTGTTTGGGAAGCCCCCCGAGGACATAGAGATATTTGCTGTAGCAGCCTGGATTATGATCAGCTTTACCATCACGCTTATCATCACCCTTGCGCTTTTGCGAAAAGAAATGAAAAATAATCCGATGAGGAGTGCATCCTCACCAATTACTGCTGCTGCATGGGCGATTGGCGGTGTCTTTCTCGCCTTATTTGCCCAGTCATTTGCCGCAAATATCGAAAGACTTATCGGAATAGAAATGGGCTCAGAAAATACGCAAAGCATTATGCGTCTGATAGAAGCTTTTCCATTTGTCATCCTGATAAGCTCCATTATTGGGCCAATCCTTGAGGAAATTGTTTTTCGAAAAATTATCTTTGGCGCCCTGCATCAAAGGCTTAATTTTATTTTATCGGCACTAATAAGTTCAGTTATTTTTGCATTGGCACATGCAGAGCCTGAACACGTCCTGTTATATTCAGCCATGGGCTTTACCTTTGCCTTTCTATATGTAAGAACAAAGCGGATTATCGTTCCGATCTTTGCCCATGTTTCGATGAATACCTTAGTCGCAATCCTGCAGCTTAATCAGGAAAGTATTGAAAATTGGCTGCAGCAAATGGAAAAAATGCAAGCCATTATTGGAGGTTTATTATGAGGGGGTCCTTGTTTTCTGGGATCGTTTACATTATTCTCGGAATTCTTTTCACATCCATTGCCATAGAAAATGTTCAAAGGGAACAAACATGGGGGATATTCACCTACTTCCTCATTCTTATTGCAACCTTCGATTTAGGAAGCGGTCTGAGGATGATTGCTTTTCATTTTAAATTTAAGAAAGCACAGAACAAAAAATGAGCCACTTCAATTTTGGCTCATTTTTTTAATCCTCTTCCGTATCAATCGGATAATTCTTCAAGAAGTAGATGAGCGATTGCAGCTCTACAGCTAAGTCAATATGGTGAATTCTGATGGTTGAAGGAAGGTTTAATCTTGCTGGAGTAAAGTTCAAGATCCCTTTCACATCACTATGAACAAGCCGATCGGCAATGGCCTGCGCTGCAGGGGCCGGAACAGTCAAAATGGCGACCCGGATCTGCTGCTCTCTGAGAACTTTTTCGAGATTGTCCATATGAAAAACAGGAACCTCTCCAATCTTTGTGCCAATTTTGCCTGCATCCACATCAAAGGCTACTTCAATTTTCGTATTGTTATTTTTGAGAAAATTATAGTTGAGGAACGCGGTTCCTAAATTCCCTACACCAATAAGGGCAACTTTTGTGAGCTCATCCTGATCCAGGGTTTTCCGAAAAAAGTTCAATAAATAATTGACATTATATCCATAGCCCTTTTTCCCTAAAGCCCCAAAATAGGAAAAGTCCCTTCGAATAGTTGCAGAATCCACTTTAACAGCTTCGCTTAACTCCGCAGATGAAACCCTTTGTTTGCCCGAGGAGTGTAAATTCTTTATAAATCTGTAGTATAAAGGGAGCCGTTTTGCAGTTGCCTGCGGTATTTTCATTGATTCATTCGGCATTGATGTCCCTCCCTTTCTTAAATAATAAAATGTTAAATGGATTCTCTTTTGAAATCTCCGTTTTTTCCGCCTGTTTTTTCTACTAAATAAGTTTCCCCTATTACCATTCCTTTATCGATAGCTTTGCACATATCATAGACTGTTAATGCGCAGACAGATGCAGCCGTTAGCGCTTCCATTTCAACACCGGTATTGCCCTTGGTTTTTACAGATGCATCGATTAATAATATGTACTGTTCTTTTTCCTCTTTCCATGCAAAGGATATATCCACTCCGGTTAAAGAAATTGGATGGCACATCGGGACAATATCCCATGTTTTTTTGGCTGCCATGATTCCAGCTACCTGTGCAACGGCCAGGACATCGCCTTTTTTCATTTTATTAGCAGTTATTTTTTCATATATTTCATGACTAACTGTAATGCTTGATCGTGCAATTGCTGTCCGGGCTGTCTCAGGCTTATCGCTTACATCTACCATTTTCGCCCTGCCCTCTTGATTAAAATGAGTGAAATCTGCCATTTTAAATAAACACCTCACATTCAAATCATACACTATTTTTTTTAAGCTGTGTATTTCTTGTGGTAATTTTCACAATTTTCTGCACCCATTTTTCAAGATACGAATGTCTTTAACTATGCTTCCTTTGTTGCCCGCCTAATTCGAATAGGTTACACTATTTCTAGAGTATAGAGGTGAAAGAAATGATTCTACTGCAGGTAAATCAGCTAGAAAAAAACTTTGGTGCTGATACCATTTTATCGAATATAAAGCTTGAAGTACAAACTAGAGACCGGATTGCCTTAGTCGGGCGAAATGGGGCTGGCAAATCCACGCTGCTAAAAATAATTGCCGGTCAAATGTCCTATGATTCCGGAGATATTATTAAGCCGAAAGGGATTGAAATCGGCTATCTTGCCCAAAACACCGGTCTAGAATCCGACCGGTCTATATGGGATGAAATGCTGACTGTATTTGAGGATTTGCAAAAGCAGGAAAAGGATTTACGCCGCCTGGAGGAAAAAATGGCGGATCCCGATCTTATTGCCAATCCCGATGAGTATGAACGTATTTTAAAAGAATATGATCTGCTACAGGTTCAATTTAAGGAGCAAGGCGGCTATCAGTATGAATCGGATATCCGCTCCGTTCTTCACGGGTTAAACTTTCATTCCTTCAGCTACGAAACAAAGATTTCCACGTTAAGCGGGGGCCAAAAAACAAGGCTCGCTTTAGGAAAGCTATTATTGACCAAACCCGATATTTTAATCCTGGACGAGCCGACGAACCATCTAGATATTGAAACACTGTCATGGCTTGAGCAATACTTGCAGAGTTATGATGGAGCCATTTTAATCGTTTCTCACGACCGGTATTTTCTTGATAAAGTAGTTACCTTAGTTTATGAATTATCGAGAAAACAAACCCGAAAGTACACAGGGAACTATAGCTCTTACCTTGACCAAAAAGCAGCTAATTTTGAAAGGGAAATGAAGCTGTTTGAAAAACAGCAGGAAGAAGTTGCGAAGCTGCAGGATTTTATTCAGCGAAATCTGGCTCGTGCCTCCACCACCAAAAGGGCACAAAGCCGCAGAAAACAGCTAGATCGCATGGAGCTGATGGATCGTCCTTTAGGGGATGAAAAGTCTGCCTCCTTTGGCTTTGATATAGAAAGGCAATCAGGCAATGAGGTATTAAAAGCTGATTCCATATCAGTCGGATATAAGGATGCAGAAATTTCAAAGGGGATTTCATTCCGGATCACGCGAGGCGAAAGCATTGCCCTGGTAGGACCAAATGGAATCGGAAAGTCTACTCTTTTAAAAACCATTGTTGAAAAGCAGCCCGCCTTATCGGGAAACTTTCAAAAGGGCTCTAATGTCATGATTGGCTACTATGATCAGGAACAGGCGGATCTGTCATCTAATAAACGAGTATTAAATGAACTTTGGGATGACTTCCCTCTGAAACCTGAAAAAGAAATCCGCACCATTCTTGGGAACTTTCTATTCTCAGGCGACGATGTTTTAAAGATTGTCAACACTTTGAGCGGCGGCGAAAAAGCTCGGCTTGCTCTCGCTAAACTTATGATGCAAAAAGCTAATTTCTTAATTCTTGATGAGCCAACCAACCATCTTGATCTAGACAGCAAGGAAATATTGGAGAATGCTCTAATCGATTATCCTGGCACGATTTTCTTTGTCTCCCATGACCGGTATTTTATCAACAGGATCGCCACAAAGGTATTTGAACTTAGTAAAGATGGAATAACTGAATATCTTGGGGATTATGATTACTATATTGAGAAAAAACGGGAACAGGAAGAAATAGAGGCCATTGAATCCTCCGAAAGCCCACAGCCTGCTGCTGCTGCAAAAGAAAAGCCGAATTATCAGCAGGATAAAGAAGCCAAGCGGGCCCAAAGACAGCGGCAGAGAAGATTGGAAGAAGTCGAAAGGCAAATTGAGGAAGCGGAGAATGCAATCTCTGAATACGAGCAGCTGCTTTGTGAGCCAGATGTCTACCAAGACCATGAGAAAGTCTTGGACATTACACAGAAAAACAACGAATGCAAAGCAACGCTTGAAAAATTAATGGAAGAATGGACCGAGCTTGCTGACGAATAAGATTTTTTATGACTTTATGCGATAGTCCCTTTGCAGATGATGACAATGAAGGACATTTATTTTGCAAAATTGGTGGAGTTTGTCCTTCATTGCCCTGATGAAGGACTTTTCTTTTGAAAAATCGGCAGAGTTTGTCCTTCATTGCCCTAATGAAGGACTTTTCTTTTGAAAAATCGGCGGAGCTTGTCCATCATAAACTCCTGCAAGAACACCTTCCTAAAAATTCAGTTAATTTGTCCTATCCGCTTCAACAAAATTAGGGTATTTATTCACAGTAATATTCACAGCCTACATATTGAAATAAAAGCTTTACACAGACTTTTCCACATTATCCACAGAAATAGTTGGAGTTATCCACAAAATCCACATGAAATCTTGAATTAATCAACATATACACAAAAAAGCCCTCATCTTTTGATGAGGGCTAATAAATTTAATTGTGGATAGTGATGTCAAGTCCAGGATTAGCATTCAACATCATGTTAGATCTAACCCCTTTTTCGAATAAAATGCTTCCTGCTGCAGCGATCATGGCAGCATTATCTGTGCATAATGACAGCGGAGGAATGGCCAGCTTTACTTCTGGCAGATCAGTAAAGGCCTCTGTCAGTGCCTGGCGCAATCCTTTATTAGCTGCAACTCCGCCAGCAAGCAAGACCTGCTTCACCTTAAACTCCTTTACAGCATTAAGAGTTTTAGTAACTAAAACATCAATCACACTTTCCTGAAAGCTTGCAGCTAAATCTTCAGGCTTAATCGATTCTCCTCTTTGCTCTGCATTGTGGACAGTGTTAATAACTGCTGATTTTAAACCACTAAAGCTAAAGTCATATGACCCTTCTTCCAGCCATGCTCTAGGCAATGAGATCGCTGGCTCCCCTTCATGTGCTAATCGGTCGATATGCGGACCTCCAGGATACGGCAAGTCAAGTGTTCTAGCCACCTTATCATAGGCCTCGCCAGCTGCGTCATCTCTGGTTTCACCAATTACTTCAAAATGTCCATGTTCTTTCATATATACAAGCTCCGTATGGCCTCCAGATACCACTAAGGAGAGAAGTGGAAACTCCATTTCGGAAATAAGTCTGTTCGCATAGATATGTCCAGCAATATGGTGCACATTTACAAGTGGAATGCTATGCGCAAAAGCAAGAGCCTTTGCCGCATTTACGCCAACAAGAAGCGCTCCGACAAGACCCGGTCCTTCTGTTACACAAATAGCACTTAAATCCCCTACATTTATATTCGCTTGCTTCAAGGCTTCTTCAATGACAATCGTTATTTGTTCAACATGATGGCGAGACGCAATCTCCGGAACGACTCCGCCAAATCTTTTATGACTCTCTATTTGAGAGGCAACTACATTAGATACAATTTCTTTTCCATTTTTGACCACAGCTGCGGCTGTTTCATCACAGCTTGTCTCGATTCCAAGTATCCATTGGTCCTTTTCCATTACAAATTCACCCACATAACTATTGCATCTTCTTGATTATCTGTATAGTAATTCTTTCTGATCGCTCCATTTTGAAATCCGAGCTTACGGTATAGGGATTGCGCTACATAATTGGATAAACGTACTTCTAGGGTCATTGTTTTGGCTCCCTTTTCTCGTGCAACGTCCATAACCTTCCGCATGATGGCTTCCCCAAGCTTTCTGCCGCGATATTCAGGAAGAACAGCCACATTTGTAATATGCGCTTCATCAACAATAATCCAAACTCCGCAATATCCGATAATCTTTCCTTCAACTTCATCTTCTAAGCCAACATATAAGGCATACTGATTTTTTGTTAATTCATTATAAAAAGCTTCCTTGCTCCAAGGTAGTGTAAATGATTGGTGTTCAATATTTAAAATTCCATCAATATCATTTACATTAAGCAAGCGAAAGGTTAAAGATGTATTCATTTGAATTCTTCCTTATCATTAATTTCCCTTTTTATTGGCCTTTAGCCAATTTGTTTCCGCTTCTGCCAAACGAATATAATTTGGAACAAAAGAATGAACGTCTTCGCATTCCTTATCCCTGCCCAACAAGGCAAGCTCTGCTGCCCGGGGATTTTGCTCTGTGATCTCAGCAAAGCAGGCCTGATCGCCTAAAGTATCTAATATGGTATCTTTATGAAGGGGAAGATCATTGCCTACGAAAAGAACCCTTTCATTTTGCTTCTTTAGTTCTGCTGCCCAATCTTTTGATAAAAGCAGCTGATCTTCTTTTCTAGTATAGATCTTTCCATCCTCAAACTGATAAAGCCCTGTATAAATTTGGCCGCGCCGTGCATCAAATAATGGGGAAATAACACCATTAAAATAGCGTCCTGCACTTGCTGCAGAAACTTCTAAGCTTGATACCGCAGACAAAGGTATTTTTAATGTCCATGCTAATGTTTTGGCAATCGTGACACCAATTCTAACACCTGTATAGGACCCCGGCCCTTTGGCCACAACTATTTTTGATAATTCAGCTGGTTTTACGTCACAGTCATTCAATAGATTTTCAATAGCAGGCATCACCCTGACAGAATGATTCTTTTTTAAATTGGTCATATACTCGCCTACTACTTGATCCTGACTGATTAAGGCAATTCCTAGAGTGTAGTTAGATGTGTCAATAGCAAGAACCTTCATGAAAAAATCTCCTTACATAAATCCTCGTATCTTTTGCCTTTTGGCGTTAATACAATTTTTCTTGTTTCGTTTCCCTCATGATATAAATAGATAGTTAAGAGTTCATCAGGAAGCTGATCTTCGATTAAATGGGCCCATTCAATAACAGTGACCCCATTGCCATCAAAATACTCATCGAACCCAAGGTCTTCAAAGGAATCCTCCACACGATAAACATCCATGTGATATAAAGGGATTCTCCCTTGGTATTCTTTTATAATAGTAAACGTAGGGCTATTAACGTTTCTAGCCACGCCTAAACCTCTTGCTAGCCCTTTTGTAAATGTCGTTTTGCCAGCACCAAGGTCACCCTCCAATGCCAGAACATCCCCAGAGCTGAGCATACTCGCCAGGCGCTCCGAAAAGTTCATTGTCTTCTCGGGGGTGTTTGAAATAAACTCGTATGTATGCAAATTCATAATATAACTCACCTTTGTCGTTTAGAAGCAAGAGACCTGGTCCCCTGTTTCCATTCTATTGAACCGTAAGCTTTATTAACATTATGGCCTATGAATGAAATCCTAATATAGATAAAGAGAATTTCTCCATATAAAAAAAATACCACAGCTTTACAGACTGTGGCAGGCTTTTTATGGATAATTATAAAACAAATAAATGTTTCATTGGATTTTTAGGCTAATGGCGGTCCGGACGGGACTCGAACCCGCGACCTCCTGCGTGACAGGCAGGCATTCTAACCAGCTGAACTACCGGACCAAATTGCGGGGGCAGGATTTGAACCTGCGACCTTCGGGTTATGA
>Ga0180215_1005587_pt1 | contig 10670 bp, 8 predicted proteins | sample eDN3rd37CBELigBY_FD_128871 | JGI IMG/M metagenome (GOLD analysis project Ga0180215, IMG submission 128871) | Enriched backyard soil microbial communities from Emeryville, California, USA - eDNA 3rd pass 37_C BE-Lig BY (version 2) (version 2) | ecosystem: Environmental > Terrestrial > Soil >...
GGGGCGCACGAGCTCGAAGCGGCGGGCCACCTGCGGGTGCTCGTCGTCGTGGCGGAGCTGGACCAGGGCCAGCAGCTCGCGGGTGCGGGCGTCGAGCGGTCCGGTGCCCTGCAGCTCGTTGTGGGAGAGCTCGGGGATCCGGTTGGCCCACGAGGGCACCTTGGCGTTCTCGTTGAACTGCGCCTTCCAGCGGGTCGCGGCGGCGGCGCCCACGGGGCCTCCGCCGTGCACGACCGGCACCCGCCCGGCGAGGCGGGCCGCCAGGTCGCGGGCCCAGCCCCCGGCCGGCGAGGCCAGCTCGTCGCGGCGGCGACGCAGCTGCTCCTGGGCGCCGCGCAGGTACTGCCGGGCGCCGGGGTACAGGCCGGCCTCCTCCAGCACCACGAGGACGGGCACCGACACCGCGCCGATGGCCGCCCGGGGCATCGGGATCGGGGGCAGGGGGATCACCGGCGCACCCCAGCCGTGGGCCGCGCCCTCCAGCGCGCCCCCGCTGCACACCGCCACCACGTGCGCCCCGGCCAATGCCGCCTCGGTGGCGGCCTCGATGGTCTCCTCGGTGTTGCCCGACACCGACACCGCGAGGACGAGCGAGTCGGGCCCGACGCAGCCGGGCAGCTCGTACTCCTTCACCACCAGCACGGGCACCGGCAGGAACGGGGCAGCGACCGCGGCCACGACGTCGCCGGCGATGCCGCTGCCGCCCATGCCGAGCACCACCACGTGGCCGATCTCGTCGTGGCTCGGGAGCCCGGCGACGCCGTCGTCGAGCGCGGCCAGCGCGTCGCCGACCTGCTCGGGGAGCCCCATGGTGAGCTCCCACATCCCGACCGTGTCGAGGCTGTGGGGCGTCACGGCTCGAAGGTGGGGCGGATCCCGTCGGCGGCGGCCTTGGCCATGAGCCGCTCGTGCTCCTCGGCGCCGACGGCCTCCGCCTCGTCGATCAGCATGATCGGGATGTCGTCGCGGATGGCGTAGCGCCGCTGCAGGCGCGGGTTGTAGAGGCAGTCCTCGTCGGGGAAGTAGAGCAGCGGGCCCTTGTCCTCGGGGCAGGCCAGGATCTCGAGCAGCATCGGGTCGAGGGCCACGTGTCCTCCTCAGGCTCCGGTGACGAGCTCGAGCACCTCGGCCACGTGCACCTGGCACTCCTCGGGGGTGCGGGCCTCGAGGTTGAGGCGCAGCAGCGGCTCGGTGTTCGACGGGCGCAGGTTGAACCACCAGTCGCCGAGGTCGACGGTGAGGCCGTCGAGGCGGTCCTGGGCGTCGGGCGGGAAGTGGGAGGCGACGACCTCGATGACCGCCTTCGGGTCGCTCACCCGGGTGTTGATCTCGCCGGAGTCGGCGTAGCGCTCGATCGGCCGGCGCAACTCCGACAGCGGCTGCCCGGCGAGGCACATCTGCTCGAGCACGCTGACTGCCGCGATGAGCCCGGAGTCGGCCCGGTAGTTGTCGCGGAAGTAGTAGTGCGCCGAGTGCTCGCCGCCGAAGGCCGCGCCCGTCTCGGCCATGACCGCCTTGATGAACGAGTGGCCGACGCGCGTGCGGATCGGTTCGCCGCCGTGCTCGCGGATGATCTCGGGCACCGCTTTCGAGCAGATCAGGTTGTGCACGATCTTGGCGCCGGGGTAGCGCCCGAGGACCTTGGTGGCCAGCAGCGCGGTGGTGGTGGACCCCGACAGGCCGCGGCCCTGCTCGTCGACCAGGAAGACGCGATCGGCGTCGCCGTCGAAGGCCAGGCCGACGTCGGCCCCCGTGGCCAGCACCCGCGCCTGGAGGTCGCGCTGGTTCTCGGGCTGGATCGGGTCGGCGGGGTGGTTGGGGAAGGTGCCGTCGAGCTCCGGGTAGAGGATCTCCAGCTCGAACGGCAGGCCGGCGAACACGGCCGGCACCACGAGGCCGCCCATGCCGTTGGCGGTGTCGGCCACCACCTTCAGCGGGCGCAGGGCGTGCCCGTCGACGAAGGACCGGACGTGCTCCGCGAAGGCCCCCAGCATGTCGAGCTGCTCGTAGCCGCCCTTGGCCCCGGCCGCTCCCCCGTCGTCGCGCCCGTCGAGCAGCGCCTGGGCGCCGGCCTTGATCTGCGCGAGCCCGCTCTCCTCCCCCACGGGCCGGGCGCCGGACAGGCACAGCTTGATCCCGTTGTACTGCGACGGGTTGTGCGAGGCCGTGAACATGGCCGCGGGGAGGTCGAGCCGACCGCTGGCGAAGTAGACGAGGTCGGTGGAGGCCAGGCCGAGGTCGACCACGTCGACCCCCTGGCTGCGCACCCCGTCGGCGAAGGCGCCCGACAGCTCCACGCCCGAGGGCCGCATGTCGCGGGCGATGAGCATCCGCGGCGCCCCGGCGAACCGGGCGAAGCTGACGCCGAGGGCGTGGCAGGTGGCGGCGTCGAGCTGATCGGGGACGGTGCCCCGGATGTCGTACGCCTTGACGATGGCGTCGAGGGTGGTCATGGCACCGGCGACTCTAGGGGATGGCCTTGCCGCCGTCGGGCGGGTCGTCCCACTCCGGGCTGCCCAGCACGCGGCTCAACTGCTCCCAGACCTCGTCGTCGATGACGTCCTCGTCGGGGACCTCGTCGGGCTCCCCTGGCTCGTCCCAGTCGAAGAGCGGCCCCACCGACCCGGGCCCGCGGTCGTCGCGGGGGGCGGGCTCGCGCAGCGGCGGCATGGTCATCGGGCCCCGCCGCCACAGGAGCACGAGGCCCACGAGGCCCAGCCCGGTCATGCTGTAGGCGACGAGGTCGACGGGGGTGCGCCCGTACTGGAGGGTGACCTCGTCGTCGGTGGGCACGACCACCATCAGGTTGGGCGCCAGGCGGTAGGGGCCGTCGGCGCCCTCGGCCCGCCAGTTCGGGAAGTACGACGCCCTCACCACCACCGGCACGCCCGGCTGGTCGACCCGGAACGAGATGGTGTCGGTGTCGGTGCGGATGTCGGTGACCGTGACGGGCGGCTGCGTGCGGAGCTCGGGCGTCTCGCCGGGCGCGACGCGCTGCCACCCGTCGGGGCCCGACGCCGACCGCGGCACCTGGTCGACGCCGTCGATGTCGGTGAAGCGCTCGACCGCCACGTCGAGCCACTTGGAGCGATCGTGCTGCACGCCCTCCACCACCGCGGGCTCGTACGGCAGCCCTTCGACGAGGGCCGCGCCCTCCACCTCATAGATGTGCCACGGCCCGCTGGTGCCGATCGGCACGAGGTCGGGGTGCTCGTCGGCCTGGGCGACGATCGACGGGCTGAAGGCCAGGTAGTAGCGGATGCCGAGCTGCTGCAGGTAGTGCACGCCCCGGTCGACGTCGCCGTTCACGTAGGGCAGCCGGCGCACCGGGTTGGACGACTGCGCCGACAGGGCGGCCGCCGACAGGAAGTGGTACGGCGTGGTGGCCGAGGCCTCGAAGAACAGGCCCTCGGAGGAGCCGATGCAGCCGTCGGTCCAGAAGGGCAGCAGCATGAGCGCCATCGGCGTGCCGTAGCTGTTGGTGGCGTTGTTGTTCTCCCAGAGGGCGGTGCCGCACCCGCGCGTCTCGCCGATGGCGGCCATGGTGGTGACCACGTCGCGGTACTCGCCGTAGTGGTCCTTGCCCTCGTAGCCCGTGTAGTTCCAGCGGGCCCAGTCGTCGACCACCGCCGCCCGCTCGCTGGAGAACGGACCCCAGTGGTACACCCACTTGGTCGTGTCGCCCTCGGTCTCGACGGTGACCTTGCCGCCGGGCAGCCAGCGCATCCCCATGCCGACGATGCCCATCACGACCACCGCGGCGAGGGCGGGCACGACCAGCGCCCCGTAGGTGACCAGCTGCGGCCGGCGCCGCCACAACGACAGCGCCCACAGGGCGAGCTCGCCGACGCCCATCAGCGCCAGGAGGTAGCGGCACAGGTAGAGGAAGGGCAGCAGCCGGGCGTTCCACAGGTGGCCCTGCGGCCAGTAGCGGGCCCAGATGGCGTAGCCGATCGCCATGACGCCGAGGAAGACGCCGAGGCGACGGTGGTGCACCAGCGCGCCGACGAACCCCGCGAGGGCCAACCCGAGCAGGAGCACGTCGGCGCCGAACTGGCCGGGGAAGAACATGTCGACGTAGGTGGTGACCTTCTCGTAGGCCATGTCGGTCATGTAGGTCTGGCGCCACCAGAAGGGCAGCATCCAGAAGGCCACGAGCAGGCCGACGACCGGCGCGATGGTGAGCAGGTACCGGAAGCGGTGCCGGTCGGCGTGCAGCAGGAACATCACCGCCGTGCCGGCCAGCGCGAAGAACGACACGATCAGGTGGCACAGCGCGCAGAGGGCCAGCAGCCCGGCGGTGAGCGCCCGGTGCCGCCCGGTCCGCAACCCGTGGGCCAGCACGCCGAGGTAGAGCAGCGCCAGCGACAGCGCGATGGAGAAGGAGAACTCCCCCGCCATCGTCGAGGCGATGTTCCCGCCGTAGATCGTGAAGTTCTCGTCGAACAGGAAGAGCGTGGCGCCCGCGGCCAGGAGCGGCGGGAACGGGAAGCGGAGGCCGGCCAGCTTCCCCATGGCCCACGCCGCGATGGGCAGCGTGGCGATGCCCATCACCGACACCAGCTTCAGCGCGATGCCGTAGGGCAGGACGACGTCGAACAGGATCACCGCCAGGGCGGGGATCACCATGTAGAAGTGGTACGCGGGGAACCCGAGGTACCAGTCGGGCGACCAGCCCGACAGCCGGAACTTGGGCAGCAGGTGGTCGCGCAGGAAGGCGGGGCCCCACACGTGGGCGCCCATGTCGCCGCCGGTCGGGGTGGTGTCGCGCAGGATCAGCGACGGGCTGAGCTGGACGAGCGTGAAGACGACCAGCGCGCCGACGACGACGAGCGTCACCCAGCTCGACGGGTCGACGGCCCGCAGCCGGGTCAGCAGCGCCTCGGGCCGGCGAGGCCCCTCGTCGCCGGGCCGCGCCTGGGTGACGACCGAGCGGGCGCCGCCGGGGGTCTCGTCGAGGTGGTCGTCGACGACGTCCGCCATGCGTCCCATGCTGGCAGAACAGGCCGCGCCTCAGGTGGGCAGCGAGCGGAGGCCACGGATGGCCGGAGCGAAGCTTTGTCACGTCGCCAGCAGGATCACCACCGTCACGGCGTTGAAGCCGGCGTGGGCCAGGATGGGGGCACCCAGGGCGCCGGTGCGCTGCGCCAGGTGGCCCGCCACGAGGCCGAAGAGGAACAGGGCCGGGGTCTGGATGCCCTGGAGGTGGAACAGGGCGAAGGCGGCGGCGCTCAGCACGAGCGCCACCCGCGGCGAGAAGCGGTGCTCGAGCGAGCGCAGCACCAGCCCGCGGAAGAACAGCTCCTCCACCACGGGTGCGCCGATCACGACCACGGCGGCCAGCACCAGCACGCCCCAACCGGTGGCCCGGTCGGTGAGCTCGCGGGCCGGCCCCTCCACGTCCTGGTCGCCGAACAGCCACAGGATCGGCGCGTAGAGCAGCGGCACCACCGGGAACTGGGTGAGGGCGCCCACCGGGAAGCCGAACCAGTCGTCGCGGCGGAGCCGGAGCCCGAAGTCGCGGCCCAGGTCGCCGGTGCCCTTGCGCCGGGAGGCGAGGACCACCGCGCCGACGAGCCCGCCCCAGAACGGGATCTGGAGCACGCCCACCAGCCAGAGCGGGGCGTCGTCGCTGTCGTAGCCGGTGGCCGCGTAGAGGGCCGCGGCGACGGGCAGGGCCAGCACGTAGCCGGCCAGGATCCCGCCGAGGGCGTCGCCGAGGCCCCAGCGGCCGGTGCCGGCCGGCGGGACGGCGCTGGTGCTCAACCGACGAGCGACTCGGGCTCTCGGTAGCGCGGCCCGCCTCGGAGGTCTTCGAGGCACCAGCCCACCGGCACCCCGACGCTGGCGTGGCGCTCGCACAGGTCGTAGCGCGACGGCTCGCGTTCGGCGGCGAGGGCGTGGACCCAGACGGTGCGCCGGCCGTAGTGGTACGACAACGTGGCCGACGCCACGTCGCGGCAACCCGGCCGGGCGCACAGGCGTTCCATGGCGGCGCAGCGTACCGGCGGGTCACCTCGAGGACGCGGACGGTGCGCTCCCGCAGGTCCGTGCGGGTGACCTTGGCCGTAGCATGGCTCCATGAGCCAGCTCCCCCCTCCGCCGCCCCCGCCGCCCCCTTCGGGTCGCGGTCAGGGCGACAAGGGCCCCGTCCAGCCGCCGCGCGGCCGGGGACCCGCCCGGCCCGGTCAGGGTTGGCCGCGCTGGACCGTCTGGATCCTGCTCGCGGTGCTCGCCGGCGTGCTCCTCGTGCCCTCGCTCCTGTCGAGCTCCGACGGCGAGGACATCACCTACTCGCAGTTCATCGAACGGGTGCGGGCCGGCGAGGTCAGCAAGATCACGTACAACAACGACACCGGGGCGATCGACGGTGAGCTGAAGAACGGGGAGAGCTTCAACACCACCGGGTACGTGCCGCTGTCCGACGCCGACCAGGCCCTGCTGGAGGAGCAGGGGGTCGACGTGCGGCCGCGCACGCCGCAGCCGAGCTTCCTGGGGAGCTGGCTGCCGCTGATCCTGCCGGTCGTGATCATCGTCGGCGCGCTGATCTGGATGCAGCGCCGCGCCGCGGGCCAGATGGGCAACGTGATGTCGATCGGCCGGTCGCGGGCCAAGACCTACTCGGCCGACAAGCCCACGACCACCTTCGCCGACGTGGCCGGCTACGAGGGCGTGAAGCAGGAGATCCGCGAGGTCGTCGACTTCCTGAAGAACCCCGAGCGCTTCCGCGACATCGGCGCCCGCATCCCGAAGGGCGTGCTGCTGGTCGGCCCGCCCGGCACCGGCAAGACCCTCATCGCCCGAGCGGTGGCCGGCGAGGCCGGCGTGCCCTTCCTGTCGGTGAGCGGCTCCGACTTCATGGAGATGTTCGTCGGCGTGGGCGCCAGCCGGGTGCGTGACCTGTTCGGCCAGGCCCGCAAGCTCGGCCGGGCGATCATCTTCGTCGACGAGATCGACTCCATCGGCCGCAAGCGCGGCGCCGGCCTCGGCGGCGGCCACGACGAGCGGGAGCAGACGCTCAACCAGATGCTCTCGGAGATGGACGGCTTCGAGCCGAGCGAGGGCATCGTGATGATGGCGGCCACCAACCGGCCCGACATCCTCGACCCGGCCCTGCTCCGCCCGGGCCGCTTCGACCGCCAGGTCATCGTGCCGTTGCCGGAGTTCGAGGAGCGCCTGGCCATCCTCAAGGTCCACGTGCGCGGCAAGAAGCTCGGCCCCGACGTCGATCTCGAGACGATGGCCAAGGGCACGCCGGGCATGAGCGGCGCCGACCTGTCGAACCTCGTCAACGAGGCGGCCCTGTTCGCGGTGCGCCGCGGCTCGAAGATGATCGAGCGGATCGACTTCGAGTCGGCCCGCGACCGGGTGATGATGGGCGCCCGGCGCGACTCGATGGCCCTGTCGAACGACGAGAAGCGCATCGTGGCCTACCACGAGGGCGGCCACGCGGTGCTGGCCGCGGTGCTGCCGCACGCCGACCCGCTGCACAAGGTCACGATCCTGCCCACGGGCATGGCCCTCGGCGTCACCCAGCAGCTCCCCGAGGAGCGCCACCTCCACTCGCAGGCCTACATCGAGGACTCGCTCTGCCTGCGCCTCGGCGGCCGCATCGCGGAGGAGCTGGTGTTCGGCGTGGTGTCCACCGGCGCCCAGAACGACCTGGTGGTGAACACCGAGCTGGCCCGCCGGATGGTGCGGGAGTGGGGCATGAGCAACCGCGTCGGCCCCATGGCGTGGGGCTCCCAGGGGCAGGTGTTCCTGGGCGAGGACCTCGTCCACACCCGCGACTACTCCGACGAGACCGCCCGCGTCATCGACGAGGAGGTCGAGCGCATCCTCCGCACGCAGGAGGCGCGGGCCCGGGAGCTGCTCACCAAGCACCGGCGGGGCCTCGACCTCGTGGCCGAGGCGCTGCTCGAGCGCGAGACCATCGAGGGCGCCGAGGTGGGCCGCCTGGTGCAGGAGGGCCTGATGAACGGCGACCGCCTCCCGCTCGACCGCCAGTCGACCACCTGAGGCCCGCCCGGGCCCCCGGCCGGGAGTAGACATGCCGATCGTGCAACGACTCCGAGGGGGCGCGGCGCGCCTCACGCTCCCGGCCGCCCTGGCGGTGCTCGCCCTGGCCCTCACGGGGTGCCTGAAGGTCGACATGGACCTGACCGTCAACTCCGACGGGACCGTCGACGGCGAGTACGTCATCGCCGTCGACGAGTCGATCTTCGACACGGGCATCCTCACCCGGGACGCCTTCCGGGAGCAGCTCGCCACCGACTTCGACGACGTGCCGGAGGGCACCGAGGTCGAGGTGGAGGAGTACGACGAGGACGGCTTCTACGGCGCCCGCGTCCGGTTCGAGCACCTCCCGGCCGAGGAGCTCAGCCAGGAGAACACCGAGACGGGCACCGAGGCCGACCTCTCGCTGGTGCGCGAGGGCGACACGTTCGTGTTCCACGCCGTCATGGACTTCAGCGCCGGGGGCGACCTCGGCGAGGACAACCCCTTCGGCGACGCGGTGCTGAACGAGGCCGAGGCCCGGGTGCAGATCACCTTCCCCGGGCGGGTGCTGGAGCACAACGGCCGGCTCGAGGGCACCACCGTCACCTGGGAACTCGACCCGGCGGCCGCCAACGTGCTCGACGCCCGCAGCCAGGTGAGCGGCGGGGCCAGCGGCGACGACGACGGGGGCGACGACGACGACGGCGGCCTCGGGGCCGGCACGATCGCAGCCATCGTCATCGCCCTGCTCGCGGTGGCGGCCGTGGTCGTCTTCCTGCTGGCCCGGCGCAACCGGCCCGGCCCCGGCGCGACGCCGCCGGCCGCCGGCACCAGCCCGCCGCCCGGCGGCTTCGCCCCGCCGCCGCCCCCCAGCCCGGGCACCGGCCCCGGCGGCGACCCGGGGCCGTCAGCACCACCCCCGCCGCCACCCGGCCCGGGCGGCTCGACGCCGCCCCCGCCGCCCCCGCCCCAGGCCTAGCCGGGCGCCGTCAGGCGCGGCCGCGGGGAAGGCGCGCCACAGCTACTGCCCGAGGCCGGGCTCGGGCGTCGAACCCGGGTCGCGGCACTCGGCCACGGCGGCCCACAGGTCGGTGGCCGACGGCGGCCCGACGAAGCTGGCCCGCACCACGCCGGCGGCGTCGGCGACGACCACCAGGGGCACGGCGTCGATCCGGTAGCGCTGGTGGAGCTCACGGCGCTGCCCGACCTCGACCTCGTCGACGGCCACCGCCTCGCTCTCCAGCACCACGGCCATGGCCCGCACCTTGGCGCACGCGTCGCAGGTGGCCGAGGAGAACACGGCCACCAGCCACGGCGCGTCGGGCCGGGCGAAGTCGGCCCGATCGAGCTGCGCCGGCACCGACCAGGTGGGCTGGGTGGGCGGAGCCTGGCGGCGCCGCCGGGCCACCACCGCGGCGACGCCCACGGCCACCACGGCCAGGGCCAGCGCCAGGAGCAGGCGGGTCACGGCCGCACGGGCGCCACGGCGATGCCCGTGGCCCGGGAGTGCACCGCAGGGCCGGTCAGCACCCGCTCGGCGACCACCGGCACGGGCGCGGTGACGGTCACGGCCAGGGCGTCGCGGGGACCCAGGGACGCGAGGTCGACCACTGCGACCCCGAGGGCCGCCACCGGCACCGCCTCGAAGCCGATGTCGTCCTCGCCGCCCGGGGTGAGCGCCCGCACGGCGACCTCGACGTCCTCGGTGCTCGGGTTGGCCACGAGCACCTGCTCCCCGACCGCCGCCGTGACCATCCCTGCGGGCAGCACCCAGCGGGTGTCGAGGCGGGGCACGCCCGGGGTGACGCTGTGGGCCGGCAGCCCGCCCGGTGGGGCCAGGTCCACCACCCGCTCCACCGCGAAGGGCACCCCGTTGGACGAGCGCACCGACGCCGAGTAGCGGCCGGGCGGCACGAGCTCCTCCTCGGCCAGCGACAGGGCCACCGAGGCGCGCGGCGGCACGGTGAGCTCCAGCGGCTCGGGCCCGCCGACGGTGGGGTCGACGCCGGCCTCGGGCCACAGCTCGACGAGCACGACCGCCTCCCGCTCGCCGGGGTTGGCCACCACCAGCCGGGTGGTGACGCCGTCGCCCTTCTCCACCGAGGCGAAGGCGAAGGCGGTGTCGAGGGCCGGCGCGCCGAGTGGCGAGGACACGCCGCCGCGGCCGTCGGGGGCCTCCGGGCTGTCGGGCACGGGCGGGTCGGGGTTGAGCTTCTGGATCCGGCCGACCACGATCCGCCCGGTGCGGGCCACCAGCGCGCCGGCCACCTGCGCCCGCCGGCGCACGACCTCGTCGACCTGGATCACCCGCAGGCTGCGGCCCGGCACCACGAAGGCGTCGATCCGGTCGCTGCCCTGCTCGGTGCTGAGCACGACGTCGACCACCGCGTCGTCCGGGAACGGGTTGAGCAGCGTGTAGACGAGCTGGTCGTCGAGGGTCGTCGACCCCGACGCGAGGTACCAGCGGCCGGACGCCTCGCCGGTGCAGGGCGTGGTGTCGCTGCCGTTCACGCGGATGGTGGTCTGCTCGACGGCGACGCCGGTGCCGAACACCTCCACCACCGCGCCCGCGTAGGGGGCGGGCGTCAGCTCGGCCAGCCGCACCCGGACGCTGGCGCCCGGCGCCAGGCTCAGCGGCGCCTGCGCGGCCTCGACCGCGGGGTCGCTGGGGA
>Ga0180215_1005588_pt1 | contig 10670 bp, 10 predicted proteins | sample eDN3rd37CBELigBY_FD_128871 | JGI IMG/M metagenome (GOLD analysis project Ga0180215, IMG submission 128871) | Enriched backyard soil microbial communities from Emeryville, California, USA - eDNA 3rd pass 37_C BE-Lig BY (version 2) (version 2) | ecosystem: Environmental > Terrestrial > Soil >...
CGCGTGGCGCAGCTGATCGGCGACCGCTGGTCGATCGTGATCCTCGACGCGCTGACCGAGGGCGGCCGGCGCTACAGCGAGCTGACCGAGGCGATCCCGCAGATCTCGACCAACCTGCTGGCGCAGCGGCTGAAGGCGTTGACCGCAGCCGGGCTGCTCGTCGCCGAGCCGTACTCGTCGCGCCGCGACCGGCTGCGCTACGAGCTCAGCGCCGAGGGCCGCGGGCTCGCGGACGCGCTGGCGCCGCTGATCGCCTGGGCCGGGCCGGAGCACGACCTGCGCCACGACGCCTGCGGCGGCCCGCTCGAGAGCCGCTGGTACTGCCCGACGTGCGGCGTCGAGGTCGAGGACCCCGGCCACACGTACTTCGTCTAGGTACGCTCGCGCGATGGCCAGCAACGCGCTCGTCCGGCCCACGCGGGGCCGCATCATCGCCGGCGTCTGCGCCGGGCTCGCGGAGCGCTTCGGCATCAAGCCGTGGCAGATGCGGGCGCTGTTCCTGCTCTCGTGCCTGCTGCCCGGGCCGCAGGTGCTGCTCTACGTCGCGCTCTGGATCATCATGCCTTCGCGCTGAGCCGCTCCCGCGCCTCGTCCGCCGACGGGCACAGGCGCAGGAACTCGCGCAGGCCGGCGAGCTCGAGCAGGCGCTCGAGCGGACCGCCCGGCCGCGCGGCGACGACCGCCCGGCCGCCCAGCACTTCCACCTCCTTGACGGCGCCGACCAGGGCGCGCAGCCCGGTCGAGTCGCAGAAGTCGAGGTCGACGAGGTCGATGACGACCCGGGGCCGCGGCACGCGTGCCGCGGCATCCTGGACCGCTCCGGCGAGCCGTGTCGCCGTGGCAAGGTCGAGCTCCCCGGTCGCACGCACGACCGGCATGGGCTCGTCCAGCGTCTCGATGGTCAATGGACGCAGATCAGTGGGGGCCACATGTCCGCGATACCCGGATATCCAGTTCCCTAGCGTCCCGTCAACGGAGGCTTACGCCTCGAACGGCGGCGGCCCGAGCAGCTCGAAGCCCGACTCGGCCGCGGCCGCCGCCAAGCGGCCGAAGTCCGGCGGCTCGGGCGTCGCGGCCTCGGCCAGGTCGAACGCGTCGACCGGGTCGCCGGCGAGGCGGAAGAACTGCTCGTGGTGGCCCGGCACCGACAGCGCGATGATCCGCGCCTGCTCGGAGTCGACCCGGAACGCGTGCGGGACGCCGCGCGGCAGGTACACGACCTCGCCCGCGCCGGCCTCGAAGAGCTCGCCGTCGAGATAGACGGTGATGCGGCCCTCGAGCAGGTAGAACGCCTCGTCCTCGTTGGGCTGGACGTGCAGCGGGGTCGCCAGGCCGTGCGGCGCGAGGTGCTCGAGCACCGACACGGCGCCGCCCGTGCGCTCGGCGGGGAGCCGCACGGCGACGACCTCGCCCATGAACGCGAACGTCTCTGCAGTGGTGATCGTGGTCATGGCGGTGAGCATGCGGGCGCCCGTCCATCCGTCCAATCCCGCAGGTGAGGGATTCCCGGGCGCGCGGCGGCGCCCGTACGATCCCGCCATGCCGACCGGACCGCTGGGACTCAAGGGCGACCTCGCCCGCGACGCGATCGTCCGCGCCTGCGCGAGCGGGCTGCCGGCGCGCGAGCTGTTCACCCAGGTCGGCGAGCGCCTGCGCGCGCTGGTCCCGTACGAGTCGGCGGGCTGGCTGTCCACCGACCCGGCGACGATGCTCTACACGGACGCGGTCGTCGAGAGCGTCGGCGGGTCGCTGCACCTGCAGTTCTTCGAGAACGAGCTGACCACGCCCGACTTCGCGAAGTTCGGCGAGATCGTGCGCCGGCCCGACCGCGTGGCGATCCTCAGCGAGGCGACCGACGGCAACCCCGAACTGAGCGCGCGCCACCGCACGCTGCACCGCCCGAACGGGCTCAGCGGCGAACTGCGGGCGGTGTTCTCGACCGGGGGCGCGTGCTGGGGCGTCGCGTGCCTGACCCGCCACGAGGGCCAGCCCGACTTCACGCGCGCGGAGGCCGAGTTCGTCGGCTCGCTGTGCGACCACGTCGCGCACGGCCTGCGCACGGCGCTGCTGCTGGCCGCGGTCGACGAGGCCCCGACGGCGACCGCGCCGGGAATGATCGTGCTCGGCCCCGACGACACGGTCGAGTCGGTCAGCGCGCAGGCCGAGGAGCTCCTGGCCGAGCTCGCGCCGGGGGGGCTCGAGCTGCCGGATCCGGTCCACGCCGTCGCGCTGCGCGCCCGCCACGCCGGCGACGGCCACCACGACAGCGTCCCGCGCGCCCGCGTGGCGACCCGCACGGGCCGCTGGCTGGTCCTGCACGCCGCCTGCCTGCGCGGCGGCGCCGGCGAGCGCGTGGCCGTGATGATCGAGCCCGCGCGCCGCGCGGAGCTCGCCTCGCTGGTCGTCGAGCTCTACGAGCTCAGCGAGCGCGAGCAGCAGGTCACGCAGCTGCTCGTGCGCGGGCTGGCGATCGACGAGATCGCCGCGGCGCTCTGGCTCTCCCGCCACACCGTGCGCGACCACGTGAAGGCGATCTTCGCCAAGGTCGGCGTCACGAGCCGGCCCGAGCTGACCGCGAAGCTGTTCGCCGAGCACTTCCTGCCGGCGCTCGAGCAGCCGTGATACAGTCTGTTACACCATGGCAACAACGGTGTCACCGCCGGTGCTCGAGGCGGCGCGCCGGCTGGCCGCGCGCGATCAGCTGGCCGGGGCCTCGATGGACGAGATCGCGCGCGAGGCGGGCGTCTCGCGCGTCACGCTCTACCGCCGCGGCGAGACCCGCGCGGCGATCTTCGACGCGCTGCGCGAGCAGCTGGCGCGCGAAGAACGCGAGCTGCTGTTGCCGATCCTGGCCCGCGACGGCGACGCGCGCAGCCGCCTGATCCTGGCGCTGGAGGCGCTGTGCGAGAGCCGCGACGCGCGCTCGGACCTGGTCGCCGGGCTGGACGCCGCGGCGCGTAACGAGCTGTTTCACGAGCCGGGCGACGACGCCTTGACGCGCTCGGAGTTCACGGCGCCGATCGTGCGGCTGCTGCGCGACGGCGCGCTCGACGGGTCGCTGCGGCGCTTCGACGACGTCGAGGAGGCCGCGACCGTCCTCTACAACCAGGTCTGCTGGACCTACCAGCACCTGCGGCGCGACCACCGCTGGACCGCGGAGCGCGCGAAGCGGGCCGTGATCGACCTCGCGATGACGGGCGCCGGCGCGTGATCGCGCGCCGGCTGCTGCCGGGCGCGGACGTCGACCGCCGCGCCGTCTCCGCCCTCACGATCGGGCATCTCGGCGCCGACCTCTTCCAGGGCGCCGTCCCCGCGCTGGTCCCCTTCCTGGTGCGAGATCGAGGGTTCTCCTACGCCGACGCCGGCCTGATCGTGCTCGCCGGCAGCCTCGCCTCGTCGGTCATGCAGCCGCTCGCCGGCCTGCTCGTCGACCGGCTGCGCGCGGCCTGGTCGGCGCCGCTCGGACTGCTGCTGGCCGCGGGCGGGCTCGCGGCGGGGACGGCGGCGTCGAGCTTCGCGGCGATCGCGCTCGCGCTGCTGATCGGCGGGCTCGGGGTCGCGCTCTTCCACCCGGAGGCGGTGCGCGCCGCGCGTCAGGCGGCCGGCGCAAACCCGGGCAGCGCGCTCGGCGTCTTCTCGGTCGGCGGGAACCTCGGCTTCGCGATCGGCCCGGCGCTCGTGGCGCCGCTCGCGGCCGCGTACGGCATCGAGGCCGCGGGCCTGGCGGCGTTGATCCCGCTGCTCGCCGCCGTCGTGGTGATCGTGGGCGCGCGCGGGATCGGCCACGCCGGCCGGGCGGCGGCCACCGGCGGCGGTGCGGGCGTGCGCGACTGGCGCGTGTTCTCGCTGGCGTCGGCGGCCGCGACCGCCCGCACCGGCTTCATGTTCGGGCTGATGGCGTTCGTGCCGAGCTGGTTCGCCGCCGACCTCGGCGCGAGCGTGCAGCTGGGCAGTGCCGCGATCGCCGCGATGCTCGTGGCCGGAGCGCTCGGCACCTACCTCGGCGGGCGGCTCGGCGACGCCTACGGCCGCGCGGCCGTGATCCTCGTCTCGCTCGCGCTGGTCGTGCCGCTGGCGGCCGCGCTGCCGCTCAGCCCCGTGCCGGTGGCGATCGTGCTGCTGGTCGTGATCGGGCTCGCGATGGACGCGAACTTCTACCCATTGGTGATCGTCGCCCAGGACGCGCTCCCGGACCGCGTGGGGCTGGCCTCGGGGGTCGTGCTCGGCCTCAGCGTCGGGATCGGCGCGGCCTGCACCAGCGTGCTCGGCGCCGCGGCCGACGCCTACGGGCTCGAGGCCGCCCTGTGGGCGTGCGCCGGCCTGGCGGTGCTGGCGCTCGCGTTCGGGGCGGCCGCCGTCCGCCGGCCTTCGCGCCGCGCGCCGGCGCCGGCCGGGCTCGCGACCGCGACCGGCGACTGAGGCCTCAGATGACCTCGCAACGTCCGTTCCCCGACCGCGGCTCGTAGACTCGCCGCCGTGCTCGTGCTCGCCCACGGGATCGCCGGCCGTGCCGACCTCCCGATCCCTGAAAGCCTGTTCGCGGCCGCCGCGGCGGTCGTGCTCGTCGTGTCCTTCGTGGCGCTGGCGCTCGGGTGGTCGAAGCCCAAGCTGGCCGGGCTGCCGGAGCGGCGGCTGTTCGTGCTCCCGCGCGCGGCCGAGGTCGTGCTCGGCGCGCTCGGCGTGTTCGTGTTCTTCCTCGTGGTCTACGCGGGCATCGCGGGCACGGACCTGCCGAACGAGAACCTCGCTCCGACGGCGGTCTACGTGGGCTTCTGGGTCGGCGTCCCGTTCGCGTCGCTGCTGTTCGGCAACGTCTTCTCGCTGCTGAGCCCGTGGCGCGCGGTCGGGCGCGCGACCGGGTGGGCCGGGTCGCGGCTGGGCGCGCTGCCGGAGCCGCTCGAGTACCCCGAGCGGATCGGGCGCCTGCCCGCCGCCGTCGGGCTGTTCGCGTTCGCGATCTGCGAGCTGGCGTGGGCGCGCCCCGGCGAGCCGGGCCCGCTGGCGATCCTGATGCTCATCTACTTCGTGATCATGCTCGTGGGCATGAGCCTCTACGGCGTCGAGCCGTGGGTGCGCAACGCGGACGCCTTCGGCGTGCTGTTCGGGCTGATCGGCTCGCTCGCGCCGGTCGGGCGCGACCCGGACGGCCGCCTGTTCCTGCGCGTGCCGTTCGCGGGCGCGGCGAAGAACCCGCTGGCGACGGGGACGGTCGCATTGCTGATCGTGGCGGTCGGCTCGACCGGGTTCGACGGCGCGCGCGAGGGCGCGGTGTTCAACCCGCTGGCGAAGGACATGCAGAGCTTCTTCGTCGACCTCGGCACGACGGTCGGGCTCGGCCTGGAGCTCGCGTTCACGATCGGGCTCGGGATGGCGGTCGCGCTCGTCGGCGCGATCTGGGCGGTCGGCATGGCCGGGATGAAGCCGCCGGAGTCGGCGCCGAGCCGGCGCGCGCTCGGGCTGGCCTTCGCGCACACGCTGATCCCGATCGCGGCCGGCTACCTGGTCGCCCACTACTTCTCGCTGCTCGCCTACAGCGGCCAGAACCTGTGGCCGCTGATCAACGACCCGCTCGGCGACGGCTCGGACCTCTTCGGCGGGGCGAGCGCCGGCGTCGACTACGGGGTCGTCAGCGCGACGGCGATCTGGTACGTGCAGGTCGGCGCGCTCGTCGCGGGCCACGTCGCCGCGCTCGTGCTCGCGCACGACCGCGCGCTCGAGCTCTACGGGTCCGCGCGGCGGGCGACGCGCTCGCAGATCGTGATGCTGATCCTGATGATCGCGTTCACCTGCGTCGGCCTCTGGCTGCTGTCGGCCGCCATGGAGTCCTAGTCCGCGAGCGCCAGCTCGATCGCCTGGTCGCGGCTCAGGCGCGCGCCGCGGGCGGCGAGCTCGTCCCAGCGCGCCGCGCCGAGCCGCCGGCGGGCCGGCTCGAGGTGCTGCTCGCTGAGCAGCTGGTCGACGCGGACCTCCTCCTCGATGACGGCGACGGTCGCGTGCGCCGCGGCCGCGCCGACGAGTGTCGCCGCCCGCTCCAGCTCGCCCGCGTGCGCGGCCACCGCGGCGAGGCCGCGCAGCGCCTCCTGGACCTCCTCGATCTCGCAGTCGCGCGCCGCTTCGAGCGATCTTCGGAAGCCGTCGGCCGCGGCGCGGTCGTCGCCGAGGAAGAAGTGGACCAGCCCGAGGTTGCCGTGGGCGAAGAACCAGACGTTGGCGACGTCGACCTGCTCGGCGATCGGCAGCCCTTCGCCGAGGATGGCGAGCGCCTCCTCCAGCCGCCCGTCCGCGACCGCGGTGTAGCCGACGTGGGTCAGCAGCCGCAGCGCGTCGTCGACGAGGTCGAGCCGCAACAGCGCGCCCAGCGCCTCGCGCGTGCGGGTGACGACGCCGGGCTGGCCGGGGTCCGCCGTGAGGCGGGAAGCGAGCGCGCGGGCGATCAGGGCGTCGTCGCCGAGCTCGCGCGCGGCGGCCAGCGCGGCCTCGGCGCGCGCGACGGCCGCCGCGCGGTCGCCGGCCTTGCGTTCCGTGTCGCTCAGCCACAGCTCGCAGTCGATCGCCATCGCGGCGTCGCCGAGCTCGCGCCAGAGGGCCAGGCTCGCCTCGAGGTCCGCGCGCCGCAGCGCCGCGTACTCGGTCGCGCGCGGCTGCATGCGGGCGCGCCAGCGCAGCGCGTCGGCGCGCAGCCGCGCCGGCGCTGATTCGCCGGCGAGGTCGAGCGCGGCCTGCAGCCGGCGCATGCCTTCCGTGATGTTGCCGGTGCGCGCCCACCACGGCCCGCAGGCGCAGGCGAGCGCGAGCGCCAGTTCGCCCTCGCCGGCCGCGAGCGCCCAGTCGAACGCGGCGCGCAGCTCGTCGCCCTCCTGGGCGGCGTCGGCGCCGCTTCGTCTTGCGAAGTCCAGGAACCAGCGGGCGTGGCGCTCGCGGGTCGCCCGGTCCTCGTGGAGGCGCTCGGCGGCGTACTGGCGGACGGGCTCGAGCATCCGCAGGCGCCGGCCTGCGCGGGTCACGAGGTGCGTGGCCGCGAGCGCCTCGAGCGTCATCAGGTCGGCCTCGGTGACGGCGAGCGCGGCGTCCAACCGCGCCTCGCCCGCGAACGCCGCGAGCTTCGCGAACGCGCGCTGCTCGGCGTCGTCGAGCAGCGCGTGCGACCAGTCGAGCGTCGCGCGCAGCGTGCGGTGGCGGCCGGGCGCGTCGCGGGCGCCGCCGACCAGCACGCCGAGCGCGTGGTCGAGCTCGCCGGCCAGCTCGTCGGGCTCGAGAAAGCCGATCCGCGCCGCCGCCAGCTCGAGCGCCAGCGGGAGCCCGCCGAGCCGCCGGCAGATCGTCGCCACCGCGCCGGCGTTGTGCGGGCCGAGCGCGAAGCGCGGGTCGCGGGCGCGCGCCCGCGCTTCGAAGAGCTCGATCGCGTGCGCCTCCGGCAGCGGCTCGACGGGATAGACGCGCTCCGCGGTCAGGTTGAGCGGCACCTGGCTGGTCGCGACCACGGTCAGCCCCGCGCTCGCCTCCAGCAGCCCGGCCACGAGCGGGGCGTCGTCGAGCACGTGCTCGAAGTTGTCGAGCACGAGCAGGCCGGTGAGGCCGGGCGCGGCGCGGCGCAGCTCGGGCGCCGCCACCCCGAGCGCGTCCGCGAGCGCCGGCGCGACGCTCGTGACGCCCGCGAGCTCGACGATCCGGCCGCCGCCGACGCGTTCGCAGAGCGCCCGAGCGAGCGCGGACTTGCCGACCCCGCCGGGGCCGCAGAGGGTGATGAGCCGCGCGCTGGCGAGCTGCTCGGCGAGCGCGTCGAGCTCGCCGCCGCGGCCGACCAGCGCCGTCGCCGCCGCGCCCCCGTCCGCCGCGGCGTCCAACTCAGGGTCCTGGTTGAGGATCCGCCGCTCGAGCTCGCGCAGCGCGGGCGACGGCTCGATCCCCAGTTCGCCCGCCAGGTACGCGTGCGCCTGGCGGTAGGCGTCGAGCGCCTCGGCCTGCCGCCCGGCCCGGTAGAGCGCCAGCATCCGCAGCTCGTGCAGGCGCTCGCGCCCCGGGTGCTGCTCGGTCAGCGCCTGCAGCTCGCCGGTCAACGCCGCGTGCCGGCCCGCGGCCAGGTCGGCGTCGATGCGCGCCTCGAGCGCATCCAGGCGCAGGTCCTCCAGCCTCCCCGCGTCGACGCCGAGCTCGTCCGGCACCGGCCCGCGCCAGAGCGCGAGCGCCTCGCGCAGGCGCTCGCCCGCGTCATCCGGCCGGTCGCCCGCGAGCAGCGCGCGGCCCTCGGCGAGCAGCGCCTCGAAGCGGTCGGCGTCGACGTCCTCCGCGCGCAGCTCGTAGCCCGCGGGCGTCGTGACCAGCGCGTCCGGATCGCCGAGCGCGGCGCGCAGGCGGCTGACCTGCACGCGCACGGCGCGGGCCGCGTCGTGCGGCGCGTCGCTCCCCCACAGCGCCGTCGCCAGCCGGTCCGCGGGCACGGGCCGGCCCCGCACGGCGAGCAGCGCCAGCAGCAGCGCCCGGGCGCGCGCCCCGCGCAACGCCACCTCGCCCTGAGGCGAGCGCACCTCGAGCGGTCCCAGGATCCTGAACTCCAGCGCCACGACCAGGACGCTAGCGGTGAAACGCGCCCGCAACCGTCCTGAAACCCCGAGCGGCGATCGTGGTCGCCATGACCAGCCAGATCCACGCCCTGCTCGTCACGTCCGGCGCGCACCGGTCCGCCCGGGTCGCGCGCCGCAGGCGCGCGCGGCGGACGTTCAAGCTGCGGGCGCCGCGCCTCGCCACGCGAGCGTCGACAAACCCACCGCTCAGGTAAGGAACTCGACACTCGCGTGGAGTGCGGGCGTATACGCCCGTCAGGGTCCGAACACAGCGGCTTCCAGTAAATCCCGTCCCGCCGGAGAACGACACGAGCGCTCCCCGGGGAACCGCGGCTGCCGTTAGCTTCGTCCCATGCACGACCGTGTGCGCCTGCAACGGCGACGGTCGGGGGCGCGCACCTGTCAGAAGGTGCCGGCGCCCGAGCACCCCATGCTCGCGTTGCAGCGCGGCGCCGGGAACGCCGCCGTCGCGCGACGCGTGCTCCAGCGGGAGCCGACGACGATCGTCCAGCACGGCGAGATGAGCGGCGACCAGTTCCAGATCGCGGCGGCCCTGCTGAGCGACCCCGAGCTGCACGTCTACCTCGTCGGCAGCCAAACCCCCTCACCGCGCGACAAGGCCGACGACATCTACGACTTCTACGTGAAGCTGACCGGCATCAAGCCCGAGCGGGTGGCGCTGAAGAAGCTCCCGGCGGGCCAGGATCCGCCAAAGAAGGTCAAGGAGATCCTCGCAACGCAGCAGGACCCGCTCTGGCGCCACCAGACCTCCTCCGTCGGTGGCGCGACCAACATGCTCAGGGACGCGTTCCGCAGGGACAAGCGAACGACGGAGAAGGTGCGTAACGCCTGGTTGGCCTCGAGCGACATCGACGAGAAGGAGCTCAACCAGATCATCGTCCGGCGACGGATCCCGCTCGACAAGCCGATCGCGGTCCTGTGGTCTCGGCAGAGCGGAGCGCTAGGCGGCCTGCACCCGGACCTCGACTCCAGCTACACCGGCATCGCCCAGCTCGCGAGAGCTATGCGGCGATGGGATACACGGTCATGATCGTCGGTGACGATCCCTCCGGCAAGATCGCTTCAGCGAAGGTCCGCAAGGAGTACGAGACGGCGATTCGGCTCGGCCAGTTCTGGAAGACCGACCTGGCCGGTAAGCCGCGCACGGCGCAGTTCGCGTTCTTCGAGCATCTCCGCCAACTCGCGCCGACGGTCACCCACGTCGGCATGCGCAGCGGCAACCTCGAGGCGTACGCGTACATGGGCCACCGCGTGCTGTTCATCGAGGAGCGCGACCGCTCCGACGCGACGCGCATGGACAAGCTCGTCGGCATCGACACCACGCTCAAGTACCGCTCGGTCAGGATCGAGGACCTCCCGACGCGCACCGGGCGCGCGCTGATGGAGGATCCCGCCCCGAGACTCGAGGACGACGTGACCTCCGAGACGGTGAGCGCGACCGGAGCTCGCTACGAGCTCCGTGACGAGGTCGAGAAGCGGCTGGGTCAACTCAAGAAGCAGGCCAAGGTCTTGACCGCCGACCAGTCGTCAGCCAAGGCGCGCAAGGCGTACGGCATGTTGGTGAAGCGCCTTGGCGCCGACGGGGTGCGGCGGCTGGAAGCGTGGATCGCGCACACCCGGACACCCGTCGCCCCGCATCAGCGGGCACTCAAGGACTACCAGTTCGTCAAGCGCCACTATCCGGAGATCTTCAAGGGCGTCGCGAAGGGGTTCAGCAAGCAGGACCTCGGCAAGATCACCAAGGCAACCGCCACCAGGTTCGACAAGTCCGACGGCGGAGACGAGGTGCTCGTGCCGGCCGTCTTCTGGCAGGTGTCGGTTCCTGAGGACCAGATCCCGGCGTTCACCGCCGCCGACGTGCGCACCGTCGAGCCCCCGGGCAAGCTGGCCGGACGGGACGGGCACGTCTACATGCTCAGCGCAGTGCGGGAACACCGCGAGCGGGTCGGCAGCGCGCACGTCGCTCCGCACATCGAGAGGACGACGGTCTACGACTTCGTCCGGCTCCCGGACTAGGAGCGCTGCGAGCCCGGTGACGCCTCGTCGTCGAGGTCCAGCAGCGCGTCGATGTGCGCCACCAGCGCGGAC
>Ga0180215_1005589_pt1 | contig 10669 bp, 6 predicted proteins | sample eDN3rd37CBELigBY_FD_128871 | JGI IMG/M metagenome (GOLD analysis project Ga0180215, IMG submission 128871) | Enriched backyard soil microbial communities from Emeryville, California, USA - eDNA 3rd pass 37_C BE-Lig BY (version 2) (version 2) | ecosystem: Environmental > Terrestrial > Soil >...
CTAAAACGGAGACCCATTCCCGAAGGCCGGGGCGAATCTTCCTTCTCCCCCTGGGAGAAGGTGGCCGTGGGCCGGATGAGGGTCAACGGGTTCACGGAGGGAGCCCGGAATCGGGTTGGGAGGGTATTGCCCTCCCGGTTCAGACCCCTGGAACAATGCGAATGTTCGCCGCTCCAACGATCGGACGGTGGCTGATCATTGCGGGTGAAATGACCCCCACCGTATAGTGCCTCCCGGGCGACATTTTCACATTTCCATCTCCGGGGGGGGCATGGACGACTACCGAAAGCTCGTCTTCCGTTTCAACGGCGTGGGCACGATCGGCGCGGCGCAACGCGAGCTTATCGTGAAATTGCCTCAAGAAGAGCGTCGGAGGTTCAATCGGGTCTATCAACATTATCTGATGACCTACGGGCCCCATGGGTTCGTCGAGAGGATGAACAACCGGACGGTCGAGTCCATCCTCGCCGAGGCGGATTCCATCGACGCTCCAGCCCCGATTGAGTCGAGGGAGCGGGACGGAGTTCGATATCAATTGTTCAAAGCATCGTCGCCTGAGCATGCGAAGCGGCCGGGCCCTCCCCGTGATCTTCTCGATGAAGATCGCGGGTGGTTGTAGGGGCGGCCACGGGGGGCGTCTCCACACGATTTGGCTCCCCTCTCCCGAAGTTCGGGCCGACTCCTTGAATCCGCGGCAATAAGCCACTACCGTTGTGGTTCCCGGTCACAATCCATCGAGGCGTTCAACCACGAGACCCGACCCGAGGAGCGACGACTTCATGACGCGATCCACGCCATTCGCGGCCATTGCCGGCCTTGGTCTTCTCGCGCTTCTCGCCAGCCGTCCCGCGGTCGCGGCCGAGCCGCCGGGGATCGTCCGGCAGCCGATCTTTGAGGTTGAGAACAAGCACAACCACGCCTCCTGCGTGATCGAGACGGCCTCGGGCGACCTTCTGGCCACCTGGTATTCCGGCACCGGCGAGCGCCAGGCCGACGACGTGGAGATCCAGGGCGCCTGGCTCGCCAAGGGGGCCGACACGTGGTCTCCCCGGTTCCAGATGGCCGACACCCCCGGCTACCCTGACTGCAACCCGGCGCTCTTCGCCGCGCCCGACGGCCGCGTCTGGCTCTTCTGGCCGACGATTCTCGACCACCACTGGGAAAGCGCCCTGCTGAAGTACAAGGTCGCCAACCCGCCCCAATCGCCCCCGGGGCCGATCGAGTGGAACCGCTCCGACGTGCTCCACCTGACGCCCGATGCCGACCAGTTCGTCAAGGCCATCAAGGATGGGCTCGCCGGGCTGACGGCGGCGGAGAAGGAGAAATATCGCGAGGAGCTGGAGCCGTTCGAGGAGCGCGCGGGCGACCTGCTTTATCAGCGGCTCGGCTGGATGCCCCGCGTCCACGCGGTCGCGCTGCCGTCGGGGCGCTGGATTTTGCCGCTGTATTGCGACACGTTCTCGGCGTCGATCATGGCGATCAGCGACGACCAGGGGGAAAGCTGGAGGGCCGGTGATTTGATGGTCGGATTCGGCAACATCCAGCCCAGCCTCGTCCGCAAGAACAACGGCGAACTCGTCGCCTTCATGCGCGACAACGGCCCGCATCGCAAGATCCGCGTCAGCGCGTCGCCCGACGAGGGGAAGACCTGGTCTCCCGTGGTGGACTCGGCGCTGCCGAACCCCGGCGCGGGGATCGAGGCGATCCGCCTGGACAACGGCGTCTGGGCCCTGGTGTACAACGACCTGGAGCGGGGTCGGCACTCGCTGGCCGTCTCGCTTTCCAACGACGAGGGCGCCACCTGGCCCGTCACCCGCCACGTCGAGCGAACCGAGCCCGGCGGCGGCTCGTTCCATTACCCGTCGATGATCCAGACCCGCGACGGCGCCATTCACCTGACCTACACCCACACGCTCCGCTCCAACGTCAGCACGATCATGCACGCGACGTTCACCGAGGAATGGGTCCGCGCGGGGGATTGAACCGACGGGGGCGTTCCCGGCGGTATAATAAACCATGGCCTCGGCGGCGCTCCGTACTGGACGGCGCGGGGGGGAAACCCTACGCTATGGATTGAGCGAGCCGTCTCCGGCGAGAAGGCCGATGGTCATCCGGAGGGCGGATCGCCCGCCGCGTCGTCAACCCATTGACCGCCGGCGGATCGCACCAAATCAGACTCGCTTCAATGAATGGATGGCGCGGCGAGGACCGAAAGCGCCAATCGGCGGCTTTTCGAGATCTCCGTCGGCTCCAAAAATCTTGTTGCGTCGTGGAGCGGGCGCGATCGCGCGGCGACGTTTTTCCAAGGGATCGAGACGATGCGAACCGGGGCGATTCGACGGAACCGACATGCTTAAGGGCGTTGGAGTAAGTCCTGGCGTCGTGGTGGGGGTCGCCTACCGGGTCGAGTCGCTGCTCGGCTCCGGCGAGCCGCAGCGACTTGACGGTCCCTCCCAGGTCCCCGCGGAGATCATGCGGTTCGACCGGGCGGTGGAGGAGACGACCGTCGAGCTGGAAACCCTGGTTCGGCGGGTGGGCCTGGAATTGGGGACGCCCGCGGCCGACATCTTCAAGACCCACCTCCAGATCGTCAACGATCCCGAGCTGGCGCGAAAGGTCCACGACGCGATCCGCGAGCGACTTCTGACCGCCTTCTCGGCCATTCAGGCGGTGATGAACGCCTACGCGGCGCAGTTCGCCCGGATCGATCAGGAGTATTTCCGCGAGCGGCTGACCGACGTCCGCGACGTCATCACCCGGATCGGCGCCCACCTGACCCGCGCCAAGGAGCCCCTCGACAACGGGAACGGCGCCTCCGAGTCCCGCCCCGGCGACGAGCCGGTCATTCTGGTGGCGCACGAGATTCTCCCCAGCCAGGCGCTGAGCCTGGGCGAATTGCCGATCGCCGGCATCGTCACCGAGGTCGGCGGCTCCACCAGCCACGCGGCCATCCTGGCCCGCAGCCGCGGCATCCCGGCCGTCTCGGGCGTGGAGGGGATCATGAACGACGTGGTCGCCGGCGACCTAATGGTCGTCGACGGCCGCGAGGGGCACGTCATCCTCCGGCCCGACCGCGAGGCGACCGCCGCCTACCGGAAGGTTCAGCGCGAGTTCTTCAACTTCAAGGACAGCCTGATCGCCAACCGCGATCAGCCGGCCGTCAGTTGCGACGGCACCCGGATCGAGCTCCTGGCCAACATCAACAACCTCTCCGACGCCCACGCCGCCGACGCCGTCGGGGCCGGGGGGGTCGGCCTCTTCCGAACCGAATACCTGTTCCTGACCCACCACGACGTTCCCGGCGAGGAGGAACAGTACGAGTTCTACCGCCAGATCGTCCTGAACTCCCCCAACAAGACGGCCACGATCCGCACGCTCGACCTCGGCGGCGACAAGACCGTCCCCTACCTGGGGAAGCGGAACGAGCCCAACCCGTTCATGGGCTGGCGGTCGATCCGCATCTTCTTCGAGAATCCGAAGCTCCTGATCACCCAGATGCGGGCCATCATGCGGGCCGGGCGGCACGGCAAGGTGTCGATGCTCTTCCCCATGATCACGACCGTCGAGGAGCTGCGGCGGCTCAACGAGATGGTCAAGGAGACCCGCGCCAACCTCAAGCGCGAGGGGGTGCCGTTCGGCGAGGACGTCAAGACCGGCGTGATGATCGAGGTTCCCGCCGCGGCCGTCTGCATCGACGCCCTCTTGCGCGAAACCGACTTCGTCTCCATCGGCTCCAACGACCTGATCCAGTACATGGTGGCCGCCGACCGAGACAACCCCAAGGTGGCCCACCTCTGCGAGCCGCTCAGCCCGTCGATCTTCCGGATCCTCCACATGGTGCTGGAGGCCTGCCAGCGCACCGGGACGCCCGTGACCCTCTGCGGCGAGATGGCCGGCCAACCCCGTTCGGCTCTGGTCCTCTTCGGCATGGGCCTGCGCCGGTTCAGCATGAGCCCGGCCTTCGTCCCGACCGTCAAGGCGCTTCTGGCCTCGGTGACGACCGCCCAGGCCGAGCGGTTCGCCCACCACGTTTTGCAGCTCTCCACCGGCGAGGAGATCCGAACCTACCTTTCGGAGCGGCTCCGCGAAATCTCCAGCACCCTGGAAGCCTTCGACATGGCCTGAGCCCAGGCGCGATCGCCGCCGGGGCCGTTGAACCGAGCGGCGGGCCTTGCTAAGCTGGCGATTTCGTCGCGCCTGATTTTGGGAGGGCAACGCCCTCTCGGCGATCCGAGTCCGACACCCGGAATCAGTCGCGTCATCCCACCCCGGGCGGAAACGACCGATGGCGAAACGACCCAGCGTCGAGGAGACTCCGGAGGCCGCCGACGCCGCGCCGGAGACGGCCGAGCCGCCCCCTCCCCAGCCGGAGCCCGAGGCCCCCGCCCGCGTCTTGCCGCCGATCGACCAGATCACCGACCCCAGGGACGTGGCCGAGGCGCTCCGGCAAGTGGGAGCCCGGAAGACCCGGGAGGCCGCCGAGGGCGCTTCCGGGAGTTGAGCGAATCGCCCGCGCCGCGGGGGTTTCAAACCGGGCGATGGGGGGTACACTCCACGGACCATCGCTCGGGTGGTTTGTCAATCGTTTGGTCAACGCGGGAGAGATCGCGATGCGAATTCGTTGGAAGTTGGGATCGACGCTCTTGGGCCTGAGCCTCGCCGGGCTGGTCGTGGTCGGCTCGTCGGGATGCGGCGGGGAGTCCGGCCCCGAGACCGGCGACGCGGTGGTTGTGCCGCCCCCCGCGGCGAGCCCCGCCGAGTCGGCGCCCGAGCCCACCCCCGCCGCCGAGCCCGCCGCTTCGGAGCCCGGATCGACCTCGACGACCGAGGTGGAACCCGGGGGAGCCGCCGGCGCCGACTAAATCGCCCGGCGCCCCGGATCGGCTTTTCGGACGGCGCGGCCTGACAATCGCGCCGAGGGGCTGTTATGGTGGGAGGGCGAGCCTCGGAAAACCTATCGGTCCGAGGCGCGACCCCGCGCCCGCCGCGGGCGCTCCCTCCCCACGTTTTCGTGGACCCGCTCACCGCTTTGGATTTTGGAGAAACGCCCATGTTTCCGCGTTTGACTTCCGTGAAGACCTTGGCGATGGCCGCCGGCGCGGCCGGCCTTTTGTTCGCGGGCCAGCCCGCCCAGGCGTTGGCCCAGGGCGAAGTGGGCTCGATCAAGGGGCGGGTGGTGTGGGGGGGGGGCGACGTCCCCGCGCCCAAGGTCCTCGTCGAGAAGGGCAAGGCCACCAAGGATCCCGAGGTCTGCGCCGCCGATTCGTCGATCGTCGCCCCCGACCTGCAAATCGACCCGGAAACCAAGGGGGTCGCCGGGGCCCTGGTCTATCTGGTCAAGCCGTCCGGCGACAATCCCGAGGCGCTTAAGGAGCTGCTGAAGAGCGAGCCCAAGGCGCTCCTGGACCAGGTGGCCTGCGAGTTCGTCCCCCACGTCCTGGCGATCCACGAGGACCAGGAGCTGACCATCAAGTCGAGCGACCCGGTGGCCCACAACGTCCGCTACACCGGCTTCGCCAACGGCTCGCTCAACCAGATGCTGGCCGCCAACGGCGAGATGGAGGTCAAGCTCAAGGCCGAGCGCCGGCCGATGATGGTCGCCTGCGACATTCACCCCTGGATGACCTCGTACATCATGGTCTTCGACCACCCGTACTTCGCCGTCACCGGCAAGGACGGCTCGTTCGAGATCAAGGGCGTTCCCGCCGGCGCGCAGAACATCGTCGTCTGGCAGGAGACGGCCGGCTGGATCAACCCCGCCAAGGCCAAGGGCGACCCGGTCCAGGTCAAGGCCGGCGCGGTGGCCGACGCCGGCTCGTTCAAGCTGGAGCCCAAGAAGAAGTAAGCGGTTGAAGGGCCGGGAGGTTGCCGGGTTTACGGATCAAACTCCGCCCATGGGCGGCCTCCCATTCTCTCTCCCGCCCGACGCTCCATCGAAAACCACCTGAAGCGGGCGTGCATGTCCCTTCTCCCCTCGCGGGAGAAGGCGCCCCGCGGAGGGGGATGAGGGGGCGCGCAATCGGAAGCCGGCGGATTTCCCCCTCATCCGGCCGTTCCGGCCCGACCCCACCAGTGGGGTTCCCCCAGCTCCCGCGAGGGGAGAAGGGGCGCGAGCGAAGGCCGCTCTCATTTTCGCGCCACCCAAAGTCCGCGGCGTTTTGCGGCGGCATTTGATTTGCACCCCGAAGATGGAGGCTGTTTCCCCGCGCGGTCGACGGATAGAATGGTTTCGACCCGCGCCTCCCCGTCCGCGCCGGGAGTCGTTCCCGTTTCGCCTCATCAAAGCGGACGAGCATTGGATCGAGGGCCCGGGTGGAGGGAGTTGAGGATGACCTGGTTCCGGTCCCACCGGCGCGAGCCGGCCGCGATCTCGTCCCGAACCGTCGGCCTGATCTGCCTGCTGGGCCTACTCGTCGCGGGCTCGGCGACGGCCCAGGTCGGGGGCAGGGGCGCTTCAAAATTCTACCCGGACTCCAGCGAGGCGGCCGAAACCCTCCTGCGAAACGCCGCCAGCCACGCCCAGAACGGACAGTGGGCCGAGGCGATCGGGATCTATCAGCGCGTCATCGATCAGTACGGCGAGAAGGTCGCCCGCCTGCCGCGCGATCCCACCGACCCCGCCGGGAACGAGGAGTTCGTCCTCTTCGTTGATCTTCGGGCCTACTGCCAGCGGATCCTGGCCGGTCTGCCGCCCGAGGCCCGCGCCCTGTATCGCAATCGGGTGGACCCCCAGGCCGAGCGCTGGTATCGCCAGGGGCGCGCCGAGCGCGACCCGACGCCCCTGCGATTGGTCGTCGAGCGGGCCTTCTGCTCCTCCTGGGGAGACGACGCGCTGGAGCTGCTGGGCGATCTCGCGTTTCAGGACGGCCGCTTCGCCGAGGCTTTGGCGCTCTATCGCCGGCTCGTCCCCGACGATCCCGACGACAAAGCGACGTTTGTTCATCCCGACCCGTCGGTCGACCTGGCGCGGGTGGCCGCCAAGAAGCTCCTTTGCCGGGCCGCGGCCGGCGCCGAGGTGGCCGTTCCGGGAGAGGATCTCGACGCCTTCGCCCGGCGGTTTCCCGGGGCCGAGGGGAACCTGACCGGCCGCAAGGGGCCGATCGTCGAGATCTTGACCGAGGCGCTGAAGGCCGACCGCCTGGCGCCGCCGGACCAGGGGGACGAGCGCTGGCCGACCTTCGCCGGCGCGCCGAGCCGCACGCATGTTCCGGCCGATTCGGTCGACGTGGGTTCGTTGCAATGGCGGGCGCCCCTGGAGCGAATCAACCCCGCGCGGCCGGTTCCCCCCTACGGCCTGCGCCCCGCCCCGCCGAACGCCTCGGCGACCTCGGCGCAGTTGCTGGGCTATCATCCGATCGTCGTCGGCGATCAGGTGATCGTCTGTGACGGCCGCCGCGTCCTCGCCTACAACCTGAGCGATCGGGCCGACGACGACGGGGGCCGGTTGCTGGCGGTCGAGCCCGCCTGGCGATACGACCCCGAGGGCGACGGCGCGATCCCCCAGGCGCGGCAGGCCACCTGGGTTCTCCCCCGTTTCACGCTGACCGCCGTCGGCGACCGGATCTACGCCCGGATGGGCGTGGCCACGCCCCCGGTCTTCATGGGAATCAACCGGGGGGGCGGCGAGGGGACCTCGATCATCGCCCTGGACCGGTCCAAATCCGGCGACAAGCGGCTTTGGACCAAGCGGGCCAGCGAGTTGACGCTCCCCGACCGCCCCGCGCAAGACCGCGTCGGCCGCTCGGTGAACTTCGAGGGGACGCCGGTGGCCGACGAACAGAGCGTCTACGCGGCCATCACCGACCGCCGCGAGCAGACCGCCACCTACGTCGCCGGCTTCGACGCCGCCGACGGCTCCCTCCGCTGGATCCGCTACCTGGGGGCCGCCGCGTCCGAGAACGACCCGTTTTTGGGCATGGGCGGAATGGGCTTCGGGGGCCTGGGCGCCGCCGATCCCGGCCACCGGCTCCTCTCGCTGGAGGGCTCGGTCCTTTATTACCAAACCAACCTGGGGGCGCTCGCGGCCCTCGACGCCGAGACTGGCGAGATTCTTTGGGTGGCGACCTATCCCCGCCGCGAGATGGCCCGGGGAGGCGACGCCACCGAACGCGACCTGAACCCCGCGGTGGTCCACGACGGCCTGGTCTTCATCGCCCCCAGCGACGCCGACGCCATCTTCGCCTTCGAGGCCCAGACCGGCCGGTTGAGGTGGAAAACCGACTCGATTCCCGACGAGGTCAAGATCACGCATTTGCTGGGGGTCGCCAAGGGCCGGCTCGTCGCCACCGGCGACCGCGTGCTGCTGTTCGACGTGCGCGACGGCAAGCTGTTGCGCGCCTGGCCCGACTCGGGGACCCGCGAGGGCTTCGGCCGGGGCCTGCTGGCCGGCGATCGGATCTACTGGCCGACCCGCAACGAGATCGAGGTCCTGAATCAGCTTGATGGCGGCCGCGCGGCCCCGCCGATCAGGCTCGCCGAGACGTTCCGGACGACCGGGGGGAACCTCGTCGCCGGCGACGGGTATTTGATCGTCGCGCAAAGCGACGCCCTGGTGGTCTTCTGCCAGAACAGCCGGCTCATCGAGCGCTACCGCGACGAAATCGCCGCGTTCCCCGAGCGCGCCCCGGCCCATTACCGGCTGGCCCGCGCCGCCGAGGCGATCGGCGAGGACGACCTGGCGCTGGAGTCCTATGAAAACGCCCTTCAGCGCGCCCGGCCCACCGAGACGATCGACGGCTCTCCGCTGGCCGACGCCGCCCGCGATCACCTGTTCGGCCTCCTGACCCGTACCGCGGCGAAGCTCAGGACGGAAAACAATCCCGCCGCCGCCGCCGAGCGGCTCGAGGCCGCCGCGCGCGCCGCCCGATCCGACCAAGAGCGGCTCCGGGCCCGGCTGCTTCTAGCCGAGACCCGCCTTGAGATGGACCGGGCCGAGGAGGCCATCGACGTTCTGCAGCGGCTTCTGGCCGATCAGGGCATCGAGCGGTTGAGCGTCGCCTCCGACGACGGCCGGCGGTCCGTTCGCGCGGACCTGTTCCTGGCCGACCGCCTCGCCGCGATCGTCCGCGAGCGGGGGCGCGAGGTCTATCGGGAATACGACCGCCGCGCCCGCGAGCTTCTGGAGCGCGGCCGGCGCGACCGGGACCCCCGGGCCCTGGCCGACGCGGCGCGGCTCCAACCGGCCGCCGAGGTTGTTCCCGAAGCCCTGCTGACGCTCGGCGCGCTGTACGAGGCGGACGACCGCCAGGCCGAGGCGACGGTCGTCTACAAGCGGCTTTTGGCTCTGGCCGCCATCGACGACCAGACGCGGGCCCGGGCCCTTTGGAGGCTGGCCCGCGCCTACGAGGAGCGAGGCTATCTCGTCTCGGCCCGCGACGCCTTGCTTCAGCTTCGGACCCGTTATCCCGAGGCCCGGATCGAGGCGGAGGAGGGGACCGCCCCAGCCGCGGAGCTGGCCGCGGCCGCGCTGGGGCGAAGCGCGCTGGCGGACCTCGCCGCCGACCGCCCCCGGCCGCCGACTCCCTCGCCGCTGGTCCGCCGGTGGACCTGGCGCGGACCCGACGGCGAGGACTCGGCCCGTCCGCTGGCCGCCTTTGGAACCCCGCCGGCCGTGGACCTGAGCCGCGCCTTCCTGGTTGACAACGCCAGCGTCACCTCGCTTGACCCCGCCACCGGGGCGCCGCTCTGGACGGCCGAACTGGGCGAGCGCGCCCTCTGGGTTGGATACCTGGCCGACAAGCTCGTCGCCGCGACCCCCCGGCGCGTCGTGGCGCTCGACCCCAGGACCGGCGAGGCCCGCTGGCGGTTCGGCCGCGAGGACGACCCGGGGCCGAAGCGCGGCCCGGACCCCTTCGCCCGCGGCGATCCGCCGGCCGACGCCCGGGGGGGCCTCGGCGCTCCCCTCAGCGGCTTTCAAGTCGTCGGCGATCGTCTGTTTCTCCTTCGAGGCGACGACGAACTGATCGCCGTCGACGCCGCCGACGGGATCATTCAGTGGTCCTACTCCGTCCGCGGCGGGACGATTGATCCGAAAGTCTGGATCGGCCCCGATCGTCTCGTTCTGCGAACCGACGGGCCGTCGGAGCTGGTCGCCCTGGAGACCGAGACCGGCCTGCCCGTGTCCCGACTCGCCCTGGCCCCCGGCGAAGGGCTGGAGCGGACGCCGGTTCCCCTCGACGACAACCACGTGATCGTCGTCACCGACCGCCGCGGCGTCAAAAGCTTCGACATGGCCCAGGGGCGGTTCGCCTGGGAGTATCGCGAGAGTCAGGAGATGCCGGTCAACGGCGCGCCTCGGCCCCTGGTCGACGCCGAGCGGCTCCTGGTCGTCCACGACGGCCGGACGCTCATTCGGCTCGACCCGGCCACCGGCGCGAAGCGCTGGTCGACCGTGCTGGGGACCGAGAACCTGGGCGAGCGGCCCAACTCGCTGGCCCTGGACGAAGAACGCTTCTATTGCGTCAGCAAGCAGACCATCCGGGCAATCTCGCTCGAGGACGGCTCGCCCCTCTGGTCGCGCCACCTGGCCGGGCCGGACTTGCTCCAATGGGCTCTGGCGCTTTCCGACCGGGCGGTGCTGGCGTACCCCAGCTCGTCGAGCGTCTGGGAGGACCAAACCGAATCGCTCCCCATCGTCGCCCGCCGCCGAACCGACGGCGACTTGATCCAG
>Ga0180215_1005590_pt1 | contig 10668 bp, 11 predicted proteins | sample eDN3rd37CBELigBY_FD_128871 | JGI IMG/M metagenome (GOLD analysis project Ga0180215, IMG submission 128871) | Enriched backyard soil microbial communities from Emeryville, California, USA - eDNA 3rd pass 37_C BE-Lig BY (version 2) (version 2) | ecosystem: Environmental > Terrestrial > Soil >...
CTCCCGTGCCGGCGCTGGTTCGGCCTATTCGGCCGCCTCCAGTGCCTGCTTCGAGACAATGACCGGCACCAGCAGGTCGCCCCAGCTGCCGTCGCCGCCATGGTGGCGGGCGGTGCGCACCAGTTCGACCGAGACGCCGGCCTCGAATGGTTGGCGTCGCGCGTCGGTGCGGACGGCCGCGTTGGGGTGGATTCCTGACTGTCGGCTTATTGGCGGCGGAGTTGGCAAAGCGGCCGTTCAGGTGGCTGCTGCACTTCGACAGCAATGTGCACCCTCACGAATCATTGCACGATTCGAGCAACTCCGAAGCCGCCGTTTGTATGGCATCGAAGAATTCGAGTCGTGTCCTGCGCAGCAAGGCGGGCGAAAGGACACTTGGCTCGTCGGGTGTCCAGCAGCGAGATGGTGAAAGGATGCACCTCTCTCTTCGCCCCTGAGCGGCCGAGAACGCGTTGAAGCGACCAACACCTTCTTTGCGGTAGCCTCGCCCGAGTCAGGTACGACTGGGCGTCAATTCGCTAGGCGTAGAAGCAGCACATCGAGCGCGCCACTATTGGGGTTCTGCCGAACCCTGAACAGGATTTCCGAACGACTGCTTGGCCCATGAGCCCATCGAGGGGAGCTTACGCTCCTCGTGCCCGACACTTCTGGTGAAGGATAGAGTGCGAAAACATTCGATGTGTATGTGCGGTAGTCGGCCGGTGCTCATCAAGTTTATCGAAACCGGACAGACCAGCCGAATTGCCGCGCCGAAGGTGATCCAGCCGGGCCGCAGTGCCGTAACAACCTGCGAATGCGAGTTCTTGAGAGTTGGGAGGACGGCGATGCGCAGCGGGAAATTCGGCCTTCTACACCTGGCAATGGCAATGACGATGATGCTTGGCCTGGTACCAGCGACTGCGGGCGATTTTTCACTGGAGGGCTATTTTGCCGGGAGATCATCCGCCGTCGGCAGCTTCAGTGCCATCAACGGCGTCAAGCGCAGGTTCACCGTCGATCTGCTCGGCAAGTGGAACGGCAAGACACTGACGCTGGTGGAAGACTTTGTCTACGACAACGGCGAGCGCGATCGAAAGACCTGGCGTTTCGAAAAGATCGCCACGGACAGGTATCGCGGCACCCGTGAGGACGTGATCGACGAAACGCTGGTGACGATCAGCGGCGGCACGGCCCGCTTCAGCTACCTGATCGACCTCGACCCGACGGGCAAGGGCAACCGCGTGCGTTTTCACGACACGATGCGACTGCGGGACGATGGCACGGTGCTGAACACGGCGCTTGTGACCAAGTTCGGGCTGCCCGTGGGGCTGACCCGGGTGGAATTCGCCCGCCGCTGACGGGTCCGGACCGTCCGCCGGACCGGCAAAGGTGGAAGCAGCAAGAAAGGATCGGATCATGTCACTTTCCGCGCCAAAACCCATCGCGATAGCCCTGCTGTCCACTCTGTGCCTGACCGCCGGGGTGGCTGCCGCCGAGCAACTGGATGGCCCGCAGATCAGGACGCTGATCGCCGGCGAGACGGTGCTGCTGAACACGCCGTTCGGCATTGCCCTGCCTCTGCGCTATCGCACGGATGGCGTTGTTGTCGGCGATGTCTCGGGCACCTCGGCGGCAAGCATGTTTACACCGAAAGAGGAAGGTCGCTGGTGGATCGAGGGCAACTCGCTCTGCCAGAAGTGGCCGACCTGGTACAAGGGACACCAGTTCTGCTTCAAGATCACCTCGCTCGGCGAGCGACGGATCTCCTGGTTGCGTGACGATGGCGCCACGGGCACCGCACGCATCGGCGAATAGATGGGCGAGCCAGGACAACGCCTGTCGGGGCAGTTGTTTATGCTGTCGTGCTATGCACTGCCGGCCATTCCGCTGGCAGCGCTAGCGCTGCCTCTCTACGTGATCGTGCCGACCTTCTATGCGGAGAACCTCGGTCTCCCCATCGCTGCCGTCGGAACGGTCCTGCTGCTAATCCGGCTGTTCGATGCCGCCAGCGACCCGCTGATCGGCTGGATCTGCGACCGCGTGTTCCTGAAATCCGGCCGCAGGCGGACGTTCTTTCTGCTTTCCGTGCCGCTGACGGCCCTGGCCGCGTACATGGTCTTCTGGCCCCCGGAAGGTGCCGGTCTCGGCTATCTCGCTCTTTGGGGCGCCCTGCTTTCGGTTGGCTATACGGGAACCCTGCTGCCCTACACCGCCTGGGGTGCTGAACTCGCGACCGACTACCGCGGACGCTCGGTGGTATCGGCCTTTCGCGAAGGCGCGACCCTGATCGGAACAATGATTGCGGTTGTTCTGCCATTCGTGATTGGCCTCGACAGGATTGACGGCTTCCACGGCCTCGCTGCCGTTGCCGTCATGACGGTCGTGCTTCTGCCGGCCGCCGGTGTGCTCGCCGTCAGGAACGTGCCGGAGCCGGCCGATCGCTCGACGACTCGACTGGGCCTGGCGGCCAGCCTGCGCTTCGTCGTCCGCAACGGACCGTTCGTCCGGCTCATCGTCGCATTCCTTCTCAACGGCTTCGCCAACGCCATCCCGGCGACGCTGTTTCTGTACTTCGTCTCCGAACGGCTCGGCGCTGCCGAGCTTCGCGGTCCGCTGCTCTTCCTCTATTTCCTGTGCGGGATGCTCGGTGTGCCCCTTGCCGTCCGGCTTGCGGCGAGAGTCGGCAAGCACCGGACATGGTGCGGGGCGATGACTGTCGCCTGCGTGGTGTTTGCCTTTGCCGGGTTCCTCGGCACTGGCGACATCGTACCGTTCGCGATCATCTGCGCAGCAACGGGATTGCTGCTGGGCTTTGATCTCGCCTTGCCGCCAGCCATCCAGGCCGATGTCATCGACTACGACACGGCAAGTTCCGGCGAGCAGCGTTCGGGGCTCTATTTCGCCGCCTGGGGGCTTGTCACCAAGCTCTCCCTGGCGCTGAGCGTTGGGCTGGTCTTCCCCGTTCTCGCCTGGTCGGGATTCGACGCCAGCGCTCAGGCAATGCCGGACACCGCGCTCGCGACCCTGTCGGGGCTCTATGCCTGGCTGCCGATCCTGCCCAAGGCTGCCGCCATTGCCGTGATGTGGAATTTTCCGCTCGGCGAGGATGCGCAGCGCTCACTCCGGGAACGCATCGACGCCACTGCGGGGCAAGCCGAGGCCCAAGAACCAACCGCGCGCGCGGCCGTTGTGCCAACTTTGCCGTCAAGCGCAGACTGAAAGGAAAGCCGATGTCCAAAGCCTTCTCCCTCGCGGTGTTCGTGCCGGCAGTGGTCGCCACCGGCATGCTGATCGGCTACGCCACGCTGCCGGGCGAATGGTATGCGAGCTTGAACAAGCCGTCATTCACGCCGCCGAACTGGGTCTTTGGTCCGGTTTGGACGGTGCTCTACATCGTCATAGCGATTGCCGGCTGGCTGTGCTGGGTCCGGGATCGGAACAGCACCGCGATGAAACTCTGGTTCGTTCAGATGGCGCTGAATTTCCTGTGGTCGCCGGTGTTTTTCGGAGCCCAGCAGCCGGGATGGGCCCTGGTCGTGGTCGTGGCAGCCCTGGCGATCCTGCTGGCCTTCATCGCGGCGGCCTGGACCAGGGACAGGCTGGCGGCGATTTTGTTCCTGCCTTATGCGGCGTGGACCGCATTCGCTACCGCGCTGACCGCCGGCGTGGTGATGATGAACTGACTTTCCCGCCGCCACCGGGCTTCGCCGGCCATAGGTCTTGCGGAGCTCACCTTGTGACTGACCGAGCGGGGCCTGTCAGCCAGCCTTGGCCATCGTCCACACGGTGAGCAAGTACCCGCAAGTGGCAGCGAATGCGGTGAGCGCGGTGCCCCACATCATGTCAACCACGCTGACGGAGACCGACCAGTTCTTCAGCGTGGCGAGGTTGGTCATGTCGTAGGTGCCGTATGCGACGAGCCCGAGCAGTGCGCCATTGACCAGCGCCGTCGCCCAGCTCGCGCCATGCACCGCCGGCATCACCGCGAAATGCACGATGCCGGCGACATAGACCAGATAGAAGAGGCCGGCGAGGCCGAGATTGGGCTGATCGAGAAGCAGGGAGCCGATCCGGTTGCGGTAAAAGCTGGCCGAGATGGTCGACAGCCAGACGAAGTCGATGCCGAAGAACACGACTGCGGTGGCGACATAGGCGGCGGCATAACTGGCAATCATCGGTACTCTCGGCTGCTCTCGGGAGGGGCGGCGGTCAGATGCCGAGCATGGGCTGCATGGCCCGCACGATCCAGCTGCGGAACTTCAGCGGCGCGTCCGTCACGGCAAGGCAGATGCAGTCGGTGTCCGGCGTCGCTATGGGCTGGTGCGTCACGCTGGCATCGGCATCCTCGAGGTCGCCTCGTGCGAATACAACGTCGCCGTCGATGAAGCTGCCGTGGAGCACCAGGGTCAGCTCGCGTCCGCCATGGCTGTGCTCGGGCACCGGCTTGCCGGCGGGGATGCGAAGCAGCCGAACCCGGGTCTCGCGATCGCCGGTCCTGATGGTAATCTGGTAGGCGCCGCGCCCGAGCGGCCGCCATTTGAGAGTGTCGATGTCGCCGCCTACATAGGAACGCAAGGGCTCCGGCAGTCCGCCGCGGTGTCCGGTGGCGTTGGACTTTTGCAAGGCAACCGACGGGCTGCTGGCTTGCTGCTGCAGCCGGGCGCGCACGATGGCCCAGGAATCGTCGACAAGAGCATCGTCGGCCACGGTCTCGAGCAGAGCCCCGCCGATGCCTTCCGCCACAGTGAGGCGGCGGCGGCATGATGGGCAAAGGGCAAGGTGCGTCGCAACTGCAATGCTCCAGCCTTCGGCCAAGCTACCGGCGGCATAGCTCACGAGCAGGTCGTCGCTGATATGGTGACGGATGGTCACGATACGTCTCCAGAGCGGGCGAGGGCGGCCCGCAGTTTGTCGAAGGCGAGGCGCATGCGCGACTTGACCGTTCCCAAGGGGAGGTTGAGGCGCGTCGCGATCGCGCTGTGCGAATGGTCTTCGAAGAAGGACAGCTTCAACAGTGCCGCCTGTTCGTCCGGCAGCGCCGCGATTGCCCGGTGCAGTTGATCGGATGTCTCGCGTGCGTCGTGCTCGGCATCCGCCGGAGCCACGTCATCCGGCACGAAGGCGGGATCGCTGGGGTCGAAGTCCGCGCGCTTCTCGCGCCGGAAAGCGTCGATGCGCAGGTTTCGCGCGATGGTGAAGATCCAGGTGGAGACCGCGCCTTTCGACGGATCGAACCGGTCGGCCTTGTTCCAGACCGCGATCATGGTTTCCTGCATCAATTCCTCGGCCAGCTGGCTGTCGCCGCCCGTCCGGGCCATGTAGGACTTCACGCGCGGTGCGAAGTGGCGGAAGAGCGTCTCGTAAGACTCGATGTCGCGCCGTTCGCCGACCGCGCGAAGCAGCGCGCACATGTCGGGAACCTTGCCGGCATCTGTCTGGCTGCCCATAGCCACAATTCCCAATTCGCTACGTCGTGGCGCGGAGCGCCACAGGCCCACCATCGAGCGATTTTGCCACGCCGGCGCTCTTAGGGGAACGATCGTGTTCATGCTGGCGATACGTCGCCTGCCAGCCGCCGGATCACCGATGCACGAAATTTTGCCTGCTACTGATCCGGCGCGGCCCTGGCTGCGTATCAGTCCACAAGGTGGTGGCAGTATCGGACAGGCTGAACGTGCACATGCATTCCAACAGGGAGTTGCCGGACAATGCTCGCCGCGTGGCGGTCATCGGCTCGGGGATCTCGGGTCTCTCGGCGGCATGGCTGCTCAGCCGCAAGCTGAGGGTGACGGTCTATGAAAGCGAAAAGCGCCTCGGTGGTCATTCCCACACGGTCGTGGTCCCGACGAAGGACGGGGCGATCCCCGTCGATACCGGCTTCATCGTATACAATGAGCGCAACTATCCGAACCTTGTTGCCTTATTCAACGAAATCGGGGTGCCAACGGCTGCATCCGACATGTCGTTCTCTGCCTCGCTGGATGGCGGCAAGCTCGAATATTCCGGCTCCGGCCTCAACGGGCTGATCGGCCAGCGGGGCAATGTCGTTCGGCCGCGTTTCTGGCGGATGATGCGCGACATATTGCGCTTCTACCGCGAGGCCCCAGCCCTGCTGCTTCGAACGGACCTCCACGGCGTCAGCCTCGGCGAATATCTCGACCGCAACGACTATGCGCCGTCCTTTATCGAGGATCATCTGTTGCCGATGGGGGCGGCGATCTGGTCGACCACGGCGCGCGAAATGCGCGCCTACCCGCTGCTTGCCTTCGTCAGGTTCTTTGCCAGCCACGGCCTGCTCAGCCTTGCCGACCGCCCGCAGTGGCGAACCGTACTTGGCGGCAGCCGCGAATATGTCCATCGGCTGAGCGCGAGCTTCATCGAGGGCGTTCGGCTGGGTGCCGAGGTCCGGAGCATCTCGCGGGAAAACGGCCGCGTCGTCGTCACCGATACGACGGGAAATGCCGACACTTTCACCGATGTGGTCATTGCGACCCATGCCGACCAGGCGCTTGGCCTGCTGGCCGATGCCGACCACGAGGAGCGCAGCCTGCTCGGTGCCTTCCGCTACACCGACAATCTTGCCCTGCTGCATTCCGATGAAAACCTGATGCCCAGGCGCCGGCGGGTCTGGTCGAGCTGGAACTATATCGGCGAAACGAGAGACGGAGGCGCGCAGCCGCTGTGCGTGACCTACTGGATGAACCGGCTGCAGAATCTCGACAGGCGACACCTGCTGTTTGTGACGCTCAATCCTACCCGCGAGATCGCGGAGGCCAAGATCGTCGGAAGCTACCGCTACACCCACCCGCTGTTCGACCAGCGCGCGCTTGACGCCCAACAGCAGCTGTGGCGCCTGCAGAGCAGGCGCAACACCTGGTTCTGCGGCGCCTATTTCGGGTTCGGCTTCCATGAGGATGGCTTGCAGGCCGGGCTGGCCGCCGCCGAGAACGTCGCCGGCGTGCGGCGGCCGTGGCGTGTGGCCGACGAATCCGGCCGGATTGCGCTCCAGCTAAGACTGGAGGCGGCGGAATGAGCGGCCAGTCGGCGCTGTTCCTCGGCGAGGTCATGCACATGCGCGCGCGGCCGCGCCGCCACAGGCTCCGCTACCGCGTCTTTTCGCTGCTGCTCGATTTCGACGAACTGGAGGCCGCGAGCGCCTCATCCCGCCTGTTCGGCTACAACCGGCCGGCCGTGCTGAGCTTCTGGGACGCCGATCACGGTGACGGCAGCGCCGGCGGCCTGCGCTCCTGGATCGAGGACCGTCTGCGCGAAGCCGGCAGGCTGGAGCGGGGAATGAGCATCCGCGTGCTCTGCTATCCCCGCATCCTGGGCTATGTCTTCAATCCGCTGACGGTCTACTTCTGTTACGCCTCCTGTGGCGCCCTGCGGGCCATTCTCTACGAGGTCTGCAACACCTTCAGCGAGCGCCACACCTATGTCATCCCGGTCGAGGTTGGCGCGACGGGGCCGGTGCGGCAGGGTTGCGCCAAGGAACTCTATGTCTCGCCCTTCATCCCGATGTCCTGCGTCTACCGTTTCCACATCGAGCCGCCCACCGACAGGGTGCTGGTGCGCATCAACGAATCGGATGCGGAAGGGCCGCTTCTGGTCGCCGCGTTTTCTGGCCGGCGCGAGCCGCTGACGGACCGCGCGCTTCTGCGGGCGCTGTTCCGCTACCCGCTGATGACGCTCAAGGTGACCGCGGGCATTCACTGGGAGGCTTTGCGGATGCTGGGGAAAGGCATCCCGATTCATCGCCATAGCGCCGCAGCCAGCAGGGTCGCGACGACCATCGTCGCGGGCAAAACTCCAGGACATACCCATCCATGAGCAATGTCGAAGGAAAGTCGATTGCGGCGCGCAGCCTTCGCCGGCCGCTTTGGGCGCGCCTCCTGTGCGGCTGGGCCGACAAGATCGCCGCGGGCCATCTCGCGATCCACTTCCCGGACGGCAGCACCTACCGTGCGCAAGGAATGCTTCCAGGGCCGTCGGCAAGCCTGCACGTGCGGTCGGGCAGTCTGGTGTGGAAGCTCGCGACTGGCGGCGCCCTTGGCTTCGCCCGCGCCTATCTCGACGGTGACTGGGACAGCCCCGACCTCGGTGCGGTCCTGCAGCTTGGCATGACGAATGAAACGGCGCTGTCACCCGTCCTGAACGCGCCCGGTCCGGCCAGGCTTTTCGCGCTCCTCAGACATCGGTTGCGCGCCAACACACGTGCCGGCAGCCGTCGCAACATCACCTTCCACTACGACCTCGGCAACGACTTCTACCGGCTCTGGCTGGATGAAACGATGACCTATTCGTCGGCGATATTCCGGAGCGACGACCAGTCCCTGGCAGATGCGCAGCGGGCAAAATATGCCCGTATCGTCGAAGTGCTGGCGCTGGGGCCGGATGATCATGTGCTGGAGATCGGCTGCGGCTGGGGCGGCTTCGCCGAATATGCCGCGGGCGAGACGGGTTGCCGGGTGACCGGGCTCACGCTTTCCGGCGAGCAGGCCGAGTTCGCACGGCAGCGCCTGGCGCAAGCCGGACTGTCCGACAAGGTCGAGATCAGGCTCCAGGACTACCGCGACTGCGTCGGCCGGTTCGACAAGATCGTCTCCATCGAGATGTTCGAGGCCGTCGGAGAGGAAAACTGGCCGACATACTTCGACGCGCTCAGCTCGCTCCTGAAACCCGGCGGCCGCGCCTTGGTCCAGTCCATAACCATCGCCGACGAACATTTCGCCCACTATCGCCGGGACGCCGACTTCATCCAGACCTACATATTTCCTGGCGGCATGCTGCCTTCGCCTACGGCCTTCACCTCCGTCGCGACGGAGCGGGGACTGGCGGTACTGGAGCAGGAATTCTTCGGGGTCGACTACGAGAGGACGCTGCTTGCCTGGGACAGGGCGTTCGTCGCCGCCTGGCATCGCATCGAACCGCTCGGCTTCGACGCGCGCTTCAAGCGCATGTGGCGCTACTATCTGCACTACTGCGCGACAGGCTTTCGCACCGGAAGGATCGACGTTGGCCAGTTCCTGCTGGCGCGCGATTGATCGATCGGAGGGATCGTCAGTCGCGCAGCATGCGCCGCGTCACGGCAAGGCGCAGCCGTGCCGGCAGCGCGGCAAGGAGCTTCATCGTCAGTACCATCTTCCACGGAAATGCAATCTCGAAACGCCGTGACTTCAGCCCGGCCATGATGTGGTCGACCGCCGCATCGACCGAAATCAGGAACGGCATAGGAAAGTCGTTCTTCCGGGTCAGCGGCGTGTCGACGAAACCCGGATTGACGAGGCTAAGACTTACGTTGCCAGCGGCGAGCTCGGGATGCAGCGCCTCGCACATATTGATCAGCGCTGCCTTGGACGCGCCATAGGCGGTGGCTCCCGGCAGACCGACATAGCCGGAGACCGAGGACACGACGGCGATGTGTCCCGAGCCACGCGCCAGCATGCGCGGCATCAGTGCAGACAGGCAGTGGACGGCTCCCATCAGGTTGACCTCGACGGTGGCGCGGAAGGCGGAAGCGTCGAACTGCGCAGCGGAGTCCCGGGCGTAGGTGCCGGCATTCAGCACCGCGAGATCGAGAGGGCCGAGGTCCTCCTCGATGCTGGCGACGGTCTCGAGCACAGCGTCCGCATCCGTAACGTCGAGCGGAAACGCATGGATACGATCAGGAGCCGCGGCGGCAAGCGTGGAAAGGTCTCGCGACGTCCTGGCACTGACGGCAACTTGCCAGCCCTCGCGGGCGAGGCGAAGCGCCAGGGCGCGGCCGATCCCGGAACCCGCTCCCGTGACCCAAGCCAAACCGCCGGTGGTCCCGACCCGGATGCCCTTGTCGCCGTTGATGGTTCCGTACATGCCCGCTTCCCTGCGAAATCTGCTTGCACGTCTGTACGTTGAAAGCTGGCAGTTGGTTCAATTGGCGAACTCAGGCAGTTTGCGGGATGGTGCAACTGGGCCAGGCGCAGGCAATTGGCAGCCGTCCTTGCACCCATGATCGGTCATGGAGGTCGCGTCGGGCAGAGCTGATCGACAAAACCGGGCTCATTGTTCTCGCGCCGGCCGCAGAGGCCGAACAGTTAGGCCACGCCCGCCGTGAAGGAGAGCTAAAGGCGGTCAATCCGGCATCGGCCCCCGAGCGGCAGGACCGGAATGGCGTTTGTCGTGGCCAGTGAAGCCAAAAGACCGCTACCAAGTGGAACCTGCCAGTCCTGGATCAGCGGCATTCAAGATTGCGCGAGGGGCTTGCAAGGCCGGAAAGGGTCGGGAAGGGACGCGGGACACCGGCGTCCCTCAATGGCAGTTCGTCAACCCTCGTTCGCCCAAACCAGACAGTCAGGGTGCGGCCCCGATTACGCAGACAGGCAACCACTCCGAGAACGACAGCTTTCGAGAAGCCGTCGATGTCGATTGAACGACAGAGTTGCGGTCGCAAGCCGCCGCTCGCGAGCGCATCACGAAACAATTATCTCAGCCGTCGGACCGAGCTCAGCTCAGATCCGGCCGAGTCAACGCTCTCCACGATAGGCTCCCCGACGCGAAGAGGGCCGCGCGGCTGACCGCGCGGCCCTCTTCTCCTCCCGTGCCGGCGCTGGTTCGGCCTATTCGGCCGCCTCCAGTGCCTGCTTCGAGACAATGACCGGCACCAGCAGGTCGCCCCAGCTGCCGTCGCCGCCATGGTGGCGGGCGGTGCGC
>Ga0180215_1005594_pt1 | contig 10660 bp, 18 predicted proteins | sample eDN3rd37CBELigBY_FD_128871 | JGI IMG/M metagenome (GOLD analysis project Ga0180215, IMG submission 128871) | Enriched backyard soil microbial communities from Emeryville, California, USA - eDNA 3rd pass 37_C BE-Lig BY (version 2) (version 2) | ecosystem: Environmental > Terrestrial > Soil >...
GCTGCACCGTACGGCCCCGTTCCGCCTCATCACAGACTTGTAAAGTGATTGCTAACACAGACTAGCGATCCAAGATGCGTGTGCGTGCGCGGCGGTGCAGGTTTGTGATCCCTCGCGGGTCGTCGAGCTCGCGGCGGTCACACTGCACAAAATCCAAACTAAACGAACCCCAAGACAAGAGCGAAACTAAATCGTTGTGTAGTCCGCAAACCTGTGCACAATAGTATACCTCTCTCCGTAAGCGAACCAGCGAATCGCTCTGTTAGGCAGAGCAGGACATGACCAAAATAGAAACATAAGGCGCATTCCATGGCAGGCGCCTGCTGTCCTAGTCAGCCCAGTGTGGGACTGGATTCGTGCAGTCGCAGGCGACGCTGGTTCAACTCGGTTCATCGACTCACTTGAACATCGCGCCAGCCAATTCGTTCTAGCGGCAAAGTTTTTTGGCGCGAAAGAATGGCGGCGGATGACGACGCGACCGCGACGGCGGCGGCGGCCGACGCGGCGCCCGACAAGGACAACGCCGTGGAGGACACGGGCGATGGCAGCCGCGAAGGCGACGTGCTCGACATTCTCCACAATGGCGGGCTGATCAAGAAGGTAGGGAGGGTGCCCGACCGCGATGGTCAGCCCTATAAGGAAGCTGACGCGATCAGCATGGGCAGACGGCCCCTCGCTGCCTCGTGCCGTGGCAGGTGCTGCGGGCGGGCGACGGCCCGCGGACCGAGCTGGGCGACATGGTGACGGTGCACTATGTCGCCAAGTTGGCCGCCGACGGCACCGTCGTGGATGACACAGGGAGCGCTGGCGCGCCTCTCACGTTTGAGGCGGGGCAGGGCGACGTCCTACCCGGTAGGATCCTGCGGCACCCACGGCACGGCGACGGGCTCCTTTAACCGCAAAAGACTAGCATCGGTCGTGTCAAACGCCGAACGGCAGCGCTGGACCTGGTGGTGGCGCTCATGAACGTCGGCGAGGTGGCCGAACTCAAGGCAGCCAGCCGCTACTGTTACGGCGAGCACGGCCGGTGAGTGCTGGCCCATGGCGGCGCTCTTTGTGACTGTCATTCAGCTGACGCCATTTGCGCGCTGCCTTTGCTCTCGCCACTCTAGGCCGCCGACGGTGCCCAAGGATGCGGACCTGGTCCTGACTATCGAGCTGGTCGCCGCCGAGCCGACGGCCATGCTCGAAGAGCTCCCGCTGGCGGAGCGGCTTCCGCGCATCGAGCGAAAGCGGCTGAGAGGCAACGAGCTCTACACCCGCGGCGACCTCGAGTCGGCGCTGTCCGCCTACACGCGGGCTCTCAAAGCGCTGGACGCTGCGCCGCTCGAGTACGACCCAACGCTGGACCAGGCTCTGCGCGACGCGCGACAGCTGCGCATCGCTTGCCTGAGCAACCAGGCGCTCTGCCAGTGGAAGCTGGGCGACCTTGCTGCCGCCACGGCCACGTGCAACCAGTGCCTCGCGCTGGATCCCGCCAATGTCAAGGTCCTGTACCGGTCGGCCGCCGTGCTCGCCGCGCGCAAAGAGTACGACGCCGCACGCGCGCGGCTGGCGCAGCTGCTGCGCCTCGAGCCCAACAACGAGGCCGCGCTGGCGCTGCGCCGCGAGGTCGAGCAGGGCCGCGCCGCCCAGCAGGCGGCGGAGAAGGAGCTGTACAGCCGGATGCTGCGCAAGAGCGCGGGCATCTACGAGGACATGCCGGTCACGCCGAGCGACGGCGGCGCTGACGGCGACGGCGCCAAGGCCAGGACGGAGGCGGAGGAAGCGCAGGCGCCGCGGCCGCTCACGCTGGCGTGGCTCCGCGACCACGACGTCGCCGTGCGCCTCGTGGTCAGCACCGTATTTGCCGCGATCGCCGTGGTATGGGCACTCGTCCACTTCCGGGCAACGCCGGTGGTCTAAGCACTGTAAAACAGAAGCCGCTGCATAGATAGAGGGAGATCGCGTGCATGGTTGCCCCATGGGCACGTACTGTACACATTGTGATTTATACAGCGCGCAGAGAAACACGCTCGAGCTGAGCGCCCGGGCTCAAAAAACGAATGGTGAAGCATAGGGAAAAGAGAACAGGTCTGGTTTAGGTGATCTTCTTCATCTTCTTCATGTTGGCAATGAGCGTCGCATCCGTCCGGTCCACCTGGCCATCAAGCTTGTCCAGCAGCGCTTCTTGGCTGTCTGAAAACGTCGCAGCGATCGAAGAATAGACGCAGCAAGAACGCTGTCAGTCGACTGGCATTTGCGGTGGACGGTACGACTGTTCCGTCCTCCGTACCGAGTTCTTCGCCAATAGTGGCGGCAATGGCCTTCTGACGCTGGATCACGCCGAGCAAGGTGTCCAGCATCGTATCTTGCTGAGTCAGATCCTCTTCTTGCATCTGCAATTAGGACAAAAAGTGCAACCGAGTTAAATGGTTCCATGAGATGGCGGTCGTGGCCGCCTTCCCAGTGCGTTGCGCCGGAAATACCTTGAGCAGGCCTTGGTTGTCGACGCCCCGGGTCCGCTCCGTCTCCTGGCCAAAGACGCGCGGGCCCCGCCGACCGCCGGCGCTGCTGCTTGTGCTTGAGCCTGCTAGCGGCACGCCATTCTGGTCGTAGCCCTCGGCGCCTGCAAAAAGGCTTGACCTGGTAGGAAAGATTGAGGCGGGACGAATGGGCGGCGGGCGGCATTTACACCTCTAAGCCCACGTCTGGCAATGTTGGCAACTCATGTGCGATGCCCGGTACCGATCGGCGGCGCTGCCTCCGGTCTTCGGGGTGCGCATCCACTGCTCGGCCTTCTCCTTCTCCACGCGGAGCTTGGCCAGCAGGTCCTGCCGTCGGATGATCTCCTTGTCCGACCTGGCGTACGGACGTGAGCACCAGGAAAGAAGCCGCCAACGGTAAGTGCCTGCGCAGTACGTTCGACGGTGTTCCTGAGACAGCGCGAGATGTACACGCCATGTGCTTCCGGGTTCGTTTCGGCCTTGTGAAGCATCTCCGTAAGCTCGGCAATTTTGCGGCCCAAGTACACCAGCTGTTTCCGCGCCTCTGTCGAAATCTTTTCGGTCGGCTCGCCGTTTTGTAGGCACGCGTCGCGGGCTATGTTTGCGTGGCACAAGTATGCGCAAGTGGAACCGGTCAGCGTTCGCCCAGCATTTAAGGCGCGGCCGAAAAAAGCGCACCGTACCGGCGAGGAACTCCCGCGCCTCGGCGACGTTCTCCTCGGCCAGCTCGTAGAGTCCGAGCCAGTCGTTGTTGATGTCGCCCGAAGGCGCGTTCTGGACAAACGCATGTGCACGGGAAAGATCGGTTGTGAAGTCAGCACTACCGTCGTTGCGCGTAGATGCGTTGGCGGCGGAGGAGCACCTTGGACATGTGGTCCCGAATCTCCAAAAAGCGGTCCATGGCCGGCGACTGCAGGACCTTGTCATCCGCAGTCATGACCAGCGTCTTCAAGTACTGCTCTAGACCGGCGCGCCGTGCCTCGATGAAGGCGGGCGACATGTTGCCGAACGCCTTCTTGGGCGGCAGCGTGCCCTTGTACTTGAACTTTTCCTTGAGCTGCCTCGTGGTCAGGCACCGGAAGCGAGTGCGCGGGAGGGGTGTGAGCGCATACCGTCTACAGCATACTCGCAGCTCGTCTGGGCGTACCACATCCTGCAGCTCGATAAAGTCGTTGTACCGCCGGAAGACCGTCCAGACGTAACGCTTGGTCGACACTTCGATGGCGTACACCTGACGCCCGTCAATCCGAGAGGGAGTACATGAAAAGGTCAGCTGCAGGAAGACGGCCACGACCGGTATATTGGCGATGGTCGTACGATGTGGGTGTCCGGCTTGGACCGCGTCTCGCTGCCGGTGATGCGAATGCTGTCGAGCTTGACGGCTTTAGTGCCGCCTCCAGAGCTCTTGCTGGACGCCATGGTAGATAGTGCTGGTACGGTGCTTGTCGTCGCCTGTCGTTTGTCGCCAGTCGCTGCACAGCTATGCTTCGCCTTGGCGACCACGCGCGACCGGGCGAAGTAGCCGCCTGCCGGTGCCTTCGTGATCCGTCGACTTCGCCGTAAGTCGCCCTCACCGCCCGTTGCGGCTTGTAACCACCCGTCGTCTTTTGTGGTCCTTCGCCGGCCGTCGGCCGCACGTCGCACGTCCACCCGTCGCCGCTGCGGCAGCGCGCAAATGTACCTCGACCCCAGATGACGTCATACATGGAAAGTGCCAGAGGACGCATTAGGAAGAAGGACGAAGGACGGCGCTGCTAGCAAAGAGGCAGCGGCTGAGGCACGGCGCTGCCGCAGGACGCAAGCTGGAGGACGGAACTATGAAAGTCGCTGGCGGAGGGCAGAGGGCAGCAGCTTGTGGAGAACGCGGTCTGGTCTTGCTGGCCTCTGGAAGGGCAGGCTAGCTAGAGCACAAGCAACAGCACGCTCGGGGACCCACCATGGCGGCTGCGCTTGTCCGCGCCGTCGCGGCTAGCAGCCGCAGCCGCATGCCTGCGCCGCTGGTGGCAGGCGCACGATGTGCGGCCAGCAAGCCGTCTGGGGAGGTAGAATCTCCCTCGGGCCCAGCGCCGTCATCGAACAAGGTCTGCAACGAGCTTTCGGCCGATCGCCGCGGGTGACCGGGCTGACGTCTGGGGCCCTCGTCGCTCGTAGCGCATGCAAGCAGGACCGCGCCCTGGTCTCCCGCGTCATGGCACGCGGCAAGCAAAAGCTACTAGAGCCCGAGGACTACGATCGGCTCTCGCAAATTCCGCCGGATCAATGGCACGAGATGCTGAGCAAGAGGTGCGCCTATGCGTGGCTACTTTATGCGATGGTGTGGGACACACGCTGAATCTTCCGGTCGCGGTGGTTCTGCTGGGACCCATCAGGCATACCGAGTTGCCCGACACGCCCTCGGCACACAAGGCGCGCCCAAAGAAGTTGCATGACCGCTGGGAGCCCAAGAAGAAGCTCTCGCGGCTCGAGATGGAGAAGCTGCGCTTCCTGCACAAACACGTATATGTCGGAAGGAAATACGTGTCTGTCCATTTAGGTGCCTAACCGCGGATTCGTTAGCGCAACGATAGCTTACGATACGCAGGAGCCGGAAACGCATACTGTGCCGCAACTAGCCAAGCAATTTGGCATTAGCATTGAGGCTGTCAAGCGCATTCTCCACAGCAGATGGTCGCCCAAGACAGATGGCGACAGCCACTGAAGCATCATTGCCACATAACTTGCATATTGTGAACAGATTTGCACACTGCACTATGTATAGTCCGTATTGGTGAGTCTATGTACAATATGGCGACGGTTAGGTTCCGGCTACGCGCACTAAAGCAAATACGCGCTTTATACCTTCTTAGCATCGATCGGCGCCTGAAATATGCACTGGGCCATGCAGAGGACGGACGGCACCTGCTTCTCGCCCTTTGGGATGATCTGCTCCGGCGGCAGTGGCAGCATGTATGCGATGGACACAACCTGACTGCAATGAATGATACGGGAACGATTGGAACTCCATAGTAGCCTCAATTACCGTTCGGTCGACGTTGTGCAAAATATTGAGCTAGCGAGCCCCTTGCTGGTGTACGAGCGGAACGCGTACGGCGTCAGTACCGTGGGCTTATTCGGAGATGGTGGGCAGCTACCGGCCATTGGCAGATGAAGTTTTCTGACTAGTCATAGTGCGCCAGAAATGCGTCTGACATGGCGGCACCTAAATTTTTGGTGTGCATTGTGCTAACTTTGGGGGCGTTTTGACAACACTTTGGCGTCTGCCTGTCAAATACACTTTGACTAATCTGATAAAAAAATTATGGCGCCAAAAAACAAACTGGCACAGCAGACGCCGCCGCGGTCGCGGGCATGGCCATGGAGAAGAAGAACAAGCGGACGTGGACGCTGATGCGGATATGGACGCATAAAGCACGCCTTGAGCAGCATGGGCGCGGACGGCCGACGGTGACGCAGACATGGAGAAAGCAGACGCCCAAGGTCTAGGCAACTGGCCGCCCTGCCGTCTAGGCAACTGGCCGAATGGCCGATTAAGCAACTGGCCGAGCAGACGTACAGGCAACTGGCCGCCCCGCCGCCGCTCCTCACTTTTCTTCATCGCCTGCCGGCGCCGCCAACCACAAGACGGCCGCCCTCCACGCCGCCCAGCGCTCAGACTACCACCATCCGCAACTGCGGCAAGCCATACCTGACACCAGAACTCCGCCTCGCTCCAAACGCCTTCCAAGAACCGCCGACAGCAAGCCCACTGCAACGTGCAAGTATCTCGTCCTCGCAAGCTGCGTGCAACGTTCAAAAGCCACCGCTGCCGCCACGCTCGCCACGTCCCCAGCGTCTTCCACTTATCAGCGGTCTTTACCACCGCCCACGCCGCGAGCACACTTCCGCTCTCACTACGAGCCGCCGTCAAGGCGCCGCTTCGCGAGCAACCATGCCGGCCCACGAGGACCAGGTCGTCGCCGACGACGACAACCTCATGGAAGAGGACGACGGCGAGGCAGGGCCCCTCACGAGCTGAAAGCCGCCACGCCAGGCCGTCACTAACACCACGAGCTTCCCGAATGACTCATTGCGTGCCTACAGCTGTTCTTCCGCGACATTGACGAGCTGCAAAAGGCCGGCATCAACGCGGCTGACCTCGCCAAGCTGAAGGCAGCCGGCATCTGTACGGTCAAGGGCGTGCAAATGTGCACGCGCAAGATGCTGCTCAACATCAAGGGCATCAGTGAGGCCAAAGTGGACAAGATCAAGGAAGCCGCAGCCAAGATGGTGGACGCCGGCTTCATCACCGCAATGGAGTACTCGGCGCGCCGCGAGAAGGTCATCCGCATCACCACGGGCAGCGCCGAGCTCGACAAGCTCCTCGGCGGTGCGGCTCGGCGAGCGAGGTTGGCAAGAACATTTTCCATGCTGATCGCGCCACCGGCGAAGTTTTCCCTTTCGTATGTCCGCCAGGTGGCATCGAGACGCAAGCGATCACCGAGATCTTTGGCGAGTTTCGTACCGGCAAAACGCAGATCTGCCATACGCTCTGCGTCACCGCCCAGCTCCCGCTCAGCATGGGCGGCGCCAACGGCAAGGTATGACGCAACCGACCAATGCAAAAGTTCTCAGCGTCGATTTCTAATCTACGCTCGCTCTGTTCGCAAGTGTGCATTGTGAGCAGGTGGCCTACATCGACACCGAGGGCACCTTGTAAGTCTGGTTTAATTCCTTAAATGTTGCATATTTCCCAATGCTCACGCGTTCTGAATGGCTAGCTTCTCCTGTGTCACCGCATACAGCCGGCCCGACCGCTTGCGCCAAATTGCCGAGCGCTTCAACATCGACGCTGAGGCCGTCCTCGAGAACGTCATCTTCACGCGATGCTACAACAGTGATTCGCAGATGGACCTACTGTCCTTGCTTGCGGCCAAGTTTCACGAGGAAAGCGGCGTCTACCGCGTTCTGGTATGGCCAGAAAAAGAATTGAAGCGTTGAAGTTCGACCGATCCTGACCCGTCGGCCCCATTCTCTTGGAACTCTCACTCCGCCTAGATTATCGATTCGATCATCGCGCTCTTCCGCGTCGACTACAGCGGCCGCGGCGAGCTGGCCGAGCGCCAGCAAAAGCTGAACCAGATGCTGGGCCGCTTGGTCAAGTTTGCCGACGAGTACAACGTCGCCATCGTCATCACGAACCAGTACGTTCAACGCATTAGCTTGATTTATGCGGTTCGGCCGCACACTTATGCGCATGGTTTGGCTTGGTCCTAACGCTGCTTGCGCGGCAGGATGATGGCCGACCCGGCCGGGGGCATGACGTTCGTTGCCGACCCCAAGAAGCCCGTTGGCGGCCACATCCTCGCGCACGCCTCGACCACGCGGCTGGCGCTGCGCAAAGGCCGCGCCGGTACGGGTCGCACAAGCTCATCAAGAAATGACGGCAGCAGCAACTGACCACTTCGCCCGCCGCAGCCTCCTGGTATCGCTTTACAGAGCAACGCATTTGCAAAATCTATGACTCGCCCAACTTGCCCGAGAGTGAGGCCGTCTTCCAGATCAGCACGGGCGGCATCATGGACGCAAAGGACTAGAACGGCCGTCAAGTTAGCACACAGTGCCTCTAACTCTTGTTGCAAGTTATGCTGTACACCAATAAACACACAAACACGGAAGAATATAGGTCACACAGAGGGAAAGTGCTGCACAGCTTGGCCACGAGTCTCACTGCAGCCGGCGCCGCCGCCGCACGAACCACAGAACAGTCAGGGCAAACAAGATGACCAGGACGAGGCGCACGCGCCGGCTGCTGGTCGGGCCGCTGTTGCTGCCGCGCCGCCCGCCCGTGAGAACGCCTTCGTCCGCGGCTTCGGCCAGCTTGTACTCGAGCCGTTTGTTGAGCGCGGCAAGCCTGTCCTCCAGCTGTTTCATGCGGCTGTCGTGGTCACCGGCGCCCGGCTTGTCGCTGCCCGTGGCTAGCGCCGCCGGTGAGACCGCCTTGGATGCCGAAGCGATGCCCTCGGCCGCATCCGTCGGCGCCACGCTAGCGCGAGGACGCGGCGGGCTGGTGGCCACGACCCGCTCGACCGTGGCGGCGCCCAAGGGGCCATTGTCCATTGCCGCTGCCAACCCTGTTCGGGAGCCGCTCGGCGCCACCGTGGCAGCCGCGGCCGGCGCAGGGGCCGATGCCGACGCCACCGATGGGGTGCCGGTGGCCAGCGTGAGGACTTGCCCATTCACCGCGATACCGGCGCCCGAACGCTGCGGCTTCACTTCGATGGCGATGCGGCGGCCCACGGTCGCCGCATTCGGACCCACGTCGGTAATCTCCAGCACCGAGTCGGCGACCAGGCGCACCCGCACCGTGGCGGCCGGCGCCACGGTGACCGCCGCGCGGTTGTGGTACCGCTTATGCGGCAGGTACAGCAGGGTGGATGGGTGTACCTCAGTAGGCGCAGAAATATAAGTGACCCTGAAACAGGAAATAAACTGTAAAAATGGTCAGGCCTACATTAGCGGATCGATGGCTCCTTGCAAGACGCGAGTGAGGTCGTGTGCGCATACGCGAGCTCGCTGGTCGGCGCGTCAAAGGACGGCAAGTCGACATAGGTGCCGGCCAGCCGCTCGACGATGGGTGGCGGGCCCTGCTCGTGCAGGAACTTGTCGACGTTAGCGACGGCCATCGGGATGCCCTTCATCACCAACCGCAAAATCGACGAGGGGATCCAGCCATTCGGGTTCGTCCGGTTGATATCTGCATCACCATGCCGATGACGGCCGCTGAGCACGTACGATTAGCGGCAAGCAATGCTACAAACCAAACACACCTTCTTTACAACATACAGGTGGCGCGCGTGGCCGGGCTCGTGGGAGTGCCCACGTCTTCCAGCAGCCAGGAAGCAAAGTCGCACCACGACCGAACAAAACTGCGGTCCTCCTGGTAGCAGCATAGTCACATTGCAACGGCCGCGTCTCTCGCAGTTAGCGCGTGGCATTCAATGTTAAGATTGTTAAGATTCGCAGCACACACCGGAATTGCCGGGTCCACAATGGATCCGGCGGCGTAGATTACGCTGCCGTCCGGCCGACGACGGAAAGTGGCCAGCACGCTGATGTCGCGAGGGTTCACCGGGAACTGGGACGGAAATCATGGCACGATCACAGAGATGAACACAGGTGAGCTGATGCCCAAGCTGTCCCATCGCCGACGCCACCGGTTGCAGGCTCGCGCACCTTGCCCTTGAGGCAGGCGCGCATTAGCACGGCGTTGGTTGCGAGTACGCCGTGAAACTCGGTGTGGTCGTACATCTCGTGGTCCCACACGCGGCGGCAGCCGTCGTCGCGGATGGTGAGCAGCACTTCGCTCAGGGTAAAGCCGCGAATGACCGTGCTGCCGACAAGAATGCCCGTGGGGTGGTCGCCAGACGGCTGCCGTCGCAGGGTGACCGTGTCCGCGCTTCCGAGGTCCTCCCATGTGCCGTCTGTTAGCTTCACCAAGTTCAGCCACCACCAGTCGTCAGCTTGCGCATCATACAGCGAGATATGCGCACCCATGAATTTACCTTTGTTGTTGACCGAGGCAAAGATGCTCTCACAGCGCGACATGAGCTCCGCCGCTCGGGCAGCGTGCCGCGCCAGGCTCGTATCGGTAGTCATGTTCCACACTGGTAGCGGCAGCGGCACCGGCCCATCCGCGACCCCTGCTGTGGCGGCGGGAGTGGCGGTGGGCGCCGTGGGGACTTCACGAGCGACCGGTGCCGGTGCCGGTGCCGGTGCCGGTGCCGGCGCTGGTTCTGGACGTTCTGGCATGGCGGCGCTCACATCGGGGTACTCGAGCAGCGGCAGCGGCTCATGGTCCCCAGCGCCGCCCAAGTGCACCGTGGCGGGCGGACCGGCGCGGCGGCGCAAGCGCACGGTGACGGCAACGCGGTTGGCCGCGGACCCACGCGGCACGAGCCGAAGCAGGTAGCCCTTGACGCCGGCGGCTGCCACGGCAAATGCTTGTAGGTTGACGGGCACGGTGGGGGGCTCGAGGCTCACGTCGACGCCGTACGGGTAGCGCTGCTGTCCAATGAACAGCTCGGTAAACGACGGGTGGCCCGCACCAACGTGCAGTTCCAGCGGCAAGCTGTACTCGGCGGTCTCGAGGTCGTACTCGGGCGCCTGCGTCATGCGGCCGCCCAGCAGCGCCGGGA
>Ga0180215_1005595_pt1 | contig 10657 bp, 14 predicted proteins | sample eDN3rd37CBELigBY_FD_128871 | JGI IMG/M metagenome (GOLD analysis project Ga0180215, IMG submission 128871) | Enriched backyard soil microbial communities from Emeryville, California, USA - eDNA 3rd pass 37_C BE-Lig BY (version 2) (version 2) | ecosystem: Environmental > Terrestrial > Soil >...
CGCCAAGCTGATCATGCGCGATAAGGCGTCCAACAATTTGGGCCTCACGGCGGACGTGTGCCTGAAGCGCCTGTCGGACCTGGACGCGTCGGCGTTCGTGTACCCCGCGATGGGCGCGCACGCGGTGGACAAGTCGCTGCGCTACAACTTTGCCTTCAAGAGCGCGATGCTGCAAAAGTGTGTCTACTCGACGATGCTCTACACGCAGCGCGAAAAGTTCCATCAGCAGGCCGCGTTGCTCTACGAGTACCAGATGACGTCGGACAACCGCGCGCAGCTGCTACCGCTGATCCACTACCACTACGAGCGCACGCACAACATTATCAAGCGGATCGAGTACCTGGAGCAGGTGGCCGAGATGCACATGGCCAACACCAGCTACGCGGAGGGTAGGGGGGGCGCGCGGGGCAGCTTTTGGCCCAGCGGTCCGTAGCTGACACGCGCGCATCGCCGGCTTCTGATGTTGCTGCTGCTCGCTGCGCGACCGACAGCGGCGGCCTCGTTCAAGAAGCTGCTCAACACGCTCGGCATCCTCGACGTGAGCAAGCGCGCACTCTACTCGACGAACCGCCGCGCACAGTGGCACAAGAATCTCGGCATCGCCTACGTCAACACGAACGACTGGGCCGTCGGCCAAAGCCATCTGATGGAGGCCTTGCGCCTGCTCGACTTCCCGGGCCCACTGACACGCAAGGAACTGCAGACGGCGCTGGTCAAGCAGATGCGCAAGCAGCAAAAGTATTGGAACCGGCGATCGGAAGAGTATGGCCCCGGTTTTTCTTTTGCGCCGCAAGCAGGAAACTGTCACATTTCTAACACTACACCGCCATCTGCCATGCGACGCGCGTCTCGGCAGCCGCCCGTCCGAGGTCAAAGACGTCCGGGAGATTCCGCGGATCCGGACTATTTGCGAGATTCTTGGCGCGCTGCACGATGCGCTGATGTACACGGCACAAACCGACATGGTGCAGATCGCTGGCGCGGTAGCAAACGAAGTTTTCACCGTGCTGACTATTCCGCATTCATTGACGTTTCTCAACGCACGGGCCACAGGCACTCTGGGCCGTGCTGACGCGGATCAACTTGTGTGAGTCGCTGGGCGAGTTTACGTGCCGGCGGTTTGGCCTCCACTTTGGCCACGCCGAGTCCGCCACAGCGCTATCCTTGTTTTTGAGGTATGTGGTCGGGACTAAAGTGTCCTTGCTGTCTTGCAATTCGAACTAACAACTTTGTTGGGTGTGGGAGGCGCCTGGCTTCTTATCGACACAGTGGGAAGCAGTCGCTGGCCCTCGAGTACTTTAACCGCGCCGAGGCGGTCTCGCGGCGCAGCGAGATGCCGGACGACCTGCGCTACTACTTTGTCACCCGCTCAATAGCGCATTTTGCCGCCGGCGAGGCGCGGCAGGCCTACCGTCTCCTGGACACGCTGACGTCCCAGGCCGACGTTGCCAGTACGCCTTGTGCCAGATGGTGAGATTGCACCACTGTTCATATAGCTCATGTAGCATATGCCGGTGTTTGAAGGGCCTGGACTGGTGCAGACGTCAACACGCGGCGTCGTGACGCGGACTTATTCTTTAGCGCGATTGCCCTGCTCAGCGGCCGTATGACCGTGGGCTTCGAGCGCGCCAAGCGGTGCTTCGACGAGGCGTCCGATCACGGCGAGGCACGGGAAACCGCGCAAACCTTGGGTGGTTGGGGCCGATTTGTTGGCTGACTAGCTATCTTCTGCATCCCGTTTTGGCTTCGCCGTTTCCAGGAGGCGTTCGCGATCACAGCGGCGGCGGCGATGGCGTCCACGCTCGTACTGGCGCCCGAAGCCAACGGCAACCTCGGCCAGGCTGGCATGCCTGTGAGCTGGATTCGTGTGCTAGCCATGTCCGACCCGTCCACCGAGTCTATGGGCGTCAACAGCGCGATCTGTACGCAGGCTAGTGCAACGCACATTGGACCCTCCAAAAAATCAGCCGTCTAACCCCATACCCTCGTTCGACGGACGCGGCGGGCCGGCAGTTGTGACGGCCGCCGTGGGCTTGTACAACGCGTATACCGGTCGCGTGCCGCTGGTGCCTGGCCAGCTCGAGACGATCCACCGCACCATCACGCACACACCGCTCGTGGGCGCGCTGCACCTGCCGCTGGTCGGCCTCTTCTTCATGGGCCTCGCGCTCCTCGAGTGGTACGACAGCGGCTACACCATCGACGTGACGCTGGTGTCGCTGGTACGTGCGTGGCACCACTCAGAAATATAGCGTGAGCGCTCTGTTGCTGATCCAAAGCTCGTGTGATGCCGGTTGCACCTGTTGGACGTTACAGCTGGCCGGCGGCGAGGCGCAGCGGGCGAGCACCTCCACCCCTGAGCCCGTAGGCCGTGGGTCCACGGCGAGCAACGCCGCGCGCACAGACGACATTGTTGGCCGCCTGCCGGTCGGCGCCGGCAGCGTAAGCATGAGTGTCGCGCCGCTGTTCCCGTCGCTGGCGAGCCGTCGGTCGTCGCTGCCCAGCTCGGTGCGGTCGGACAAGTCGATGCGGACCCGCGGCGGCGCGAGCCAGTCGATCGCCAAGGGCCGTCGGCAGTCGATCCAGACCGACGCCGACATCATGGGCATGTCGGTGCTGGGCCTGCCGCCCGTCAACTCGTCGCCCGGCGGCGACTCGCCGCGCACCTCGTTCGGCGACCTGCCCAGTACCTCAAGCGGCTCCGTCCGGCCCATATCCGGCACGTCCTCGCCTGCCGTCGCCGCGTACCTTGGCACGCTCTCGAACAAGTACCCCGAAGCCGCCGGCGCTCTCGCCCCCGCGGCCGCTGCGGGCGGCTCGCTCGCGGGCTCGCGGCAAAACTCGGGCGGCATTCCGGCGTCGTCGCTGCCGGCTGCGCCGAGCCCGCTGGGCGCCGGCGGCTCGGGCTCGGGCGGCTCTACGCCGACGCTTCCGTCTCCGGAGGCGATCTTTGTCGAGTACGTACAGGCGGTGCTGCGCGTGCTCAAGCCGCTGCGGCGCACGTGGGCGCTCGCAACGACGCTCTACCTGTTCTTCCAGGCGCTCGAGCTCCTGCCCAAGCACTCTCGCTCCGAGAAAGTCTCGGCACTGATGCAGAAGGCCGCGCTGTCGGTACCGGAGGGCATGCCGCTCATGAAGACGGCGCTGCTCACGCGCGCGCTCTGGTTCTCGCCGGCGCCGACCAACCGCAAGCTGGGCGTCGAGCGGCGCAAGCTTGTGGACAACACACTCGGCCTCGCGCACAACATTGGCCTCAAGCGCGAGTCGGACCTGCTGGACCAGATTATCTCAGTCATGGACGCCACGCTCGACAAGAAGTGAGCGCGCGTTAATGTTCTCGTTCACTTGCATCCAAACGACGGACCTCGTTTTTCCCTTTTGCGAACTGGCTACTGTTATCGTCGTTGTTCCCGTACAGCGCGTGTGCTTGATTATTCTTTTTTTTGGCGTCTTGTGTGCCCGTCACCGGCCAGCGACAAGTGGCGCGGTTGTAATTTGAGCAAACTGTTCTCCCCAGACTATAGTGTACAGAACTGAAGCACATCTTGTGATACGCATCGTGGACACCATACGTTGGCGATGGCTGCCGATCCGCAGTAACATATAGGCCTAGACACCCCGCCGCATCCCCGCCCACCTGCCCCAGCTGATACATAAAAAGCTTCAGGAAAATTATCCATATGTACACGTCCGATGACGTCATCATGGGCGGCGTGTCGTCGCGGGCCGGCGGTGCGCTCAAGTGGGCGGCGTTGGGGGGCCGCCAGCGCCAGGGCCAGGCGGCGCTGGCGGCCTGGCACCCCTGGACCGCTTAGACGAAGTGCTAACGTCCCAAGAATTTTGAATGGGGAGGAGGGGATCCGCCGCGGTTGGACGAGATGGGTTACAGGCGACGCCGTCTGCGCCGATGTCGAGTTTGCTGATCTGGCCGACTGTGCCGGCTGCGGCCAGCCCTGCGCGGCGATCGACGCGCTGCCGGTGAACCGGAGCCTGCATCTCGAGGTATGGCTTTGCACGACGGAGGTTGGAGCATTGCTTGCTTCGCTGAGCCGTCCTCTTCGGGGCCTTAATTGATGCTTTCACGTCCATGCAGGGCTCGGTCAAACCGTATGGCAAGCACTTAGCCGTCTGCACAGGCCTGCGGTCCTGGCCGCCCAAGGTCGACAAGGACCCGCAGCAGTTTGCCCACGCGCTGCGGGCGGCGCTGGATCGGCATGCGAGCCATTTGCCCTACAATGTACGGTAGCAAGCGTGCTTCGTTCGGCTGACTCAGCTGGGCGGCTCAGGCACCCTGTTGCATGGTGCTCGGTGGCCTGCGGGTTGTCCAGGTGATGGTGACGGCCCTGGACGAGCCGACGCGGGCATGGTCGGGGCCGTGGCCGGTGGGCGGCGACGGCGCCCACGCGCCGCGGCCCGACGAGCACTGCATGGACGTGTTGGTCTTCCCGGACATGCAGCGCATCCGCCTCGTCACGGTGGACCAGCTGCCGGAGCTGGCCAAGCTGGTGGGCCGGAGCGACTGGACGACATTGCAGCAGCAGTTTGTGGTGGAACCCGTCGAGGGCCATTATGTTTTGGTCTGCACCCATGCGGCCCGCGACAAGCGCTGCGGCGTCGCTGGGCCGCTGCTCCTGGACGCCTTTGACGACGCTAGGCATGGGCTGCAGCTGCTCGACCGGGTGCACCTCGCCGGTACCAGCCACATCGGCGGCCACAAGTTTGCGGGTACGTACTCGCACGCAATATAGCTGATTAATTGTGCGGCCGAGCGAACGCTGCTAACTGCCTGGCTTTCTGTCGTCGTGCGCCTACCAATGCCCGCATAGGGGTGGCCATTGTATATCCGTCGGCGGACTGGTTTGGGCGGCTGGTACCGAGCGATGCGCTGCCCATTCTGCGGGAGCTGGTCACCAAGGGCCGAGTTGTGCGCAGCAACTGGCGCGGGCGGGCGCCGGTCGTACACATGTCGGGGCTTACACGTACGTCGACCCCAACCGCTGCAGCCGAAGTTGCGGGTACCGCAACGTCATAAAAACAGACTGCACTCTCTGCATTTTCTGTAAATAACCCAATGTATTTTAACTTCAATGAACACTCCCTATGCCTAAAACGATAAAGTACGGCTAGGGGCCGCGTGGTACACAGCGGCCGGCGGAGTGCACGCGCTTACGAGAGGGCGATTTGGTCGCGGTACTCCATCAAAAGCTGGTCGAGGTCCCACATCCAGTCGAAGAGCGCATTGACGATGCTCTGCTCCATGTTGACGCGTGCGTTGTTCTGGATGATCGGCTTCAGGAAAGTGTACAGCGCACTGCGCGGGGCGACGTATGCAACCAGACCAGGCCACGACTTTGTTAGCATTTGTTGTCGCGCTAGCACGCACTGATTAACGAGCGACGTACTTGGAGTGTTCCACACCCTGGATGTTCTTCAGCACGAGCGACTCGATGTCGCAGCGCACCTCGGAGACGCGGAAGACGTGCTTGGTGTCGTTGGTCGAAAGCTTGAGCACCATCTGAATGTTGATGCCGCTGTCGCCGATGTGCGCGTCAAAGCTGCACACGTCCTCCATGCGCGGGAAGACCTTGCGCTTGTACGCAAAGTGCACGTTGGGCACGTGGGCGCGCATGCCCGTCCTGTGCTCACCCCACAAGGAATGCGACCATTTCCCCAGAGGGTCAGCCACGTCTCACCCTACCAACCAACCTCACAGGACCGAGGGACAGTACGTACACACGCACGCGCAGAAGCGAGGCGGCCGAGTCGTCCTCGTCTGAGAGGGGCTTGATGACGGCGCGCGCGTAGTTCTCGATGACTACCTGGTCCGGCACGATGTCCTCACCTTTGAGCACGACGTTCTCCATGACCCACGAGATGGAGTCGTCATTGAAGGTGAGCGTCGGCAGGGCGACGTAGGCCAGCTGGCTGCGCAGGATCGGGCCGAGGATCTTGCGCAGGTCCATGAGCGTGCCCGTCTTGAGCGTTGGGCGGCCCTCGCTGTCGAGGAAGAGGTGCCGCACGAGCTTCTGCGTGTCCTCCGAGAGGCGCGAGATGGTGCGGTCGTTGGAGAGCGCCCGGACAAAGTCGTTGGCGTTGCGCAAAAACTCGTCAAACTCTGCGCGGTGGCTCTTGAGCACCACCTCGGCCTCGTCGATTTTGCGGTCCAGATCGCGCTCGACCTGCTCCGACTGGACGTAGTTGGGGTCGTCAACGCAGCGCTTGAAAAAGTCGCTCAGGCTGTCCAGGTACTGATCGAACTGAGGATCGTTCTTGGTACTGCGGACGAGCACGCGCAGGCTCTGCACGGTCGGCTCGACCGAGTGGCCGCCGGCGAACTGCTCCAGCAGGCGCTTGGCCTCCTTCTGCGCCTGGACGCGGTGCGACGTCGGGTCGGCCGCGGCGAGCACCGCGGTCGCCTCGTCGGCGGCGGCCATGAAGTGGTGCCGCAGCTCGTTGAGCGCGTCGAAGAGGTCGTGCACGCCCTGGCGGAAGTCGCGGCGCTTCTGAATCTCCTTGGCCCACGTACGCAGGCGCGCCAGCAACTTGCGGCGGTCCTCCTGGCTGAGCTGGTCGCTGACGGCGGGCTCGCCGGAGGTGCTCCGGAAGGTGGGCTCCTGCGACGCCTTGTGCAGCTCGCGGCGCGTGCGCTCCCATTCCTCTTTGCCCTCCTTGCCGGCCGGCGCGCCGGTCTCGTCAAAGTCCTTGCCCTTGCCTTTGTTGCCCTCAGCCTGGCGGTGCTTGCCCTTCTTGCCCTTGCCTTCGCCCTCGTCGCCGCCCTTCTTGATGCGCTCCGACTCGGGCTCAAGCATTTTGCCTTCCTCGAGCGACTTCTGGCGCTCCTGCTCCATTTGCCAGTCGCTCTTGAACTCGCCGCGCTCCTTTTGCTTCTGCGTCTGCTTCTCGATCTGCGGGTCAATCTTGAAGTTGATGTCCTTCTTCTCCGTGAGCGACTCGCCCTCGCGCGAGATGGGCTGCATGCCGACGTAAGGGATCATCGCGGTTGCGTCGATGGTCAAACAATCCGTCGGCGGCAACCACCCCAACCTCCACTTGACTCTCCGTACGCACCTGCTTTGCCACCTGGCCGGCGACGTCCTGCAGCGCCTGGGTGAGCGGCTTGTCCTTGTCGATCTGCTGCTCAATGGCCTCGAGTGACTGCTCGAGCTTGACTTGGAGCACCTCGAGCAGGAAGACGCTCAGGTCCTGGAAGAGCCGGCGGAACTCGGGCGACATGGCGACGAGGCGGGCGAGGTCGACGGCGATGCTGACTACCTCCTTGATGTCCTCGCTGACCTTTTGGACGTTGCTCGACGAGCCGGCGAGCTGGCCGGCCGCGGCGCCGGTGTACTGCGCCTCCTTGCCGGCCTCGCGCGCGTGGTGCGCCAGTTTTTGCAACGTCTCGCCCTCGTTCTTCTCGGTGAGCACCTGCTGCACGTCGCTGATGACGTTGGACAGGTCGCCGGCGACCTGGCGCCCGTCGCTCGTCAGGGTCGGGTTGAGCCGCGCCGTCGCGACGCCTTCGCGCGCCTGCTCCAGCGCCTCGTTGAGCATGGCCGTCGGCGGCACCTCGCCTTGCGCAATCGCGGACGTGATGCCCTTGCTCAGGCGCTGGCGCTCCTCCTGGGCGCGCTGCTCGAGCTCGCGCTCGCGCTGCGCGCCGCGGTCTTCGTACTTGCCGACCACCATGGTGGTGCCTGCTAGCGCGGTCTGCGCTCTTTGGGGGTGCGGATCGATCAGGTGTCGGTGGCGGTGTTGTGGCTGGTACAGTCGAGGAATGAGGACCGGACGTGCTGGTCAGCTGGGCCCCAGGCTGCCCCAGCCCGGGCCGCGGAGCTGCCGCCGCTTGCAGCGGGCCGCCATGACGTCGGCCGGCATATGCGTCATGGTGGCGTCAAGGTGCAGCAAGTGCAGACGAAGCGGCACCGCCAATGGCCTGGCGTAAGCTGGCCGGCGTGAAGTGGTTGGCTGGGGGTGGTTGGCGCAGACTGGCTGGTTGGATGACGTCGCGGTCGAGCGAGCTGGGCTGCGGGCGCACTGCGTCGATGTCGGCGACTTGCGGCGACTTTTTGACGCAAGCAAAGCGCTGATCAAGCTGGCGGGACGTGCAGCCGGGGTCACACAGCGTACGTCAGCGAGTTATCCGCTGCACCGACCGCCTCACTACCCGCCCTGCCATGGCGCAGACCGGTCCCGAAGACAGCTATATGAGACGTCCTCGGTCTGCTCCCTTGCTCGATTCTGGCGCCATCCACGATATTCCATCCGAACCACAGCGTCCCCGTCCTCTTGCCTGGGTCAACAAGCACCGTCTGCAGCCGGAACGACGCCTGGATGAGGCCGCAGGCGGGAGCCAACGGGCCGCCGTCGTCGCCGTCGTCGCCGCCGCCGCCGCCGCCGCCGCCGCCGCCGTCGCAACACCAATGACGTCACTTTCGCGCCAAAATTGTCAGAAGCGAGTCAGAACGACCCGACCCGGGCCGTCACCGCGGCAGCGACCCTGCTTTGTTGATGTCCCGGACATAGTCAACCCGCGGTCCACACAACTTTGAAACGGCGCCAAACCCAATGCGGAGCGCGCACCCGCGCACCTCGCACCTCGCACCTCGCACGTCCATGCACACATAGGGCCGTACAGCGCTGCCACTACACTGATGCACAGATGCGCCCATTGCCTACGTCACCCTCGCTGGTTTGCACCGATCACGGTGTGACCCCACCCGGCCCCCCCAGATGGCACCCTCGATTGCTGCATTCTTTCTGGCGAACTCGCGCATATCTTTCCGTTTTGGGCATGTGGTTTTGCCAATTCTAGGCTTCGGCGGACTCGCGTGGGCCGTGCCGCCGTCGGCCGCCATAGCAGCACGCGCGATGGCACGCAACCGCCGTCGCCGGCATCTCAACAGCAAGCGCCGGTTCTGGCGAAACCGCAGTCGCAATTGCCAGGGGCCCACTTTGGCGAGCGGTTTTCCGGCGGACCTTAGCGCGTTCTCACCCAAAATAGGCTTCAAACCGGGCCGAACCCCGCAGCACGTGCACGCGTGGCGCAACTGAAGCCGAGATAAAAAAAACGGTGCCGGCACGACCCGCACAGCGCCCACACGTCTTCTCAGCTGGGAAAAAAAAACTGCCGCCCACAGCGGAACACGCGCAACCGCCACACACAAACGCCAACCGCCACCGCCGCCGTTTCCGTACGTCTACGTAGCAGGCTAGGCCTACCAACCCGCTAGCGCAGTTCCAAAACCGAACACTTACCCGTTGCAGTAAACGGCTTTGTTTGGTTTGTCGGTGTGGTAGATTTCTTTTCTTTATCGTCCGTTGGCCGTGCACTTCTAGCGCCGCCGCGCTCTCCGACAAGACACCACCATGTCGTGCTGCCGCGAGCAAGTTGGCCTCGTCCTCCTGCCCGACCGCACCCTTAACGCGGGCTACTGCTGCGAGCAGCACCACACCGCCTTTTGGAACGAGAAGGTGAGCAACGTCGTCTACGCGAGCTCGGGCACCCTCGTCCAGATCACCGACGAGGCCGTCTCCGCGATCTCCGCCGTGTACGACGGCTCGCCGCTCTGGGTCTACCTGACTATCCAGAGTAAGCGATCGAGCGCGCGCATGGCATAAGGCGCACACAACAGTGCTAACTTCGACTCGCGAGATCTGCCTAGGGTATCCTGCGGCCCGCGTCTTCAGAGAAGTGCTGCGGCGGCCCGTGCGTCTGCGGCGGCTGCCGCTGTGACGGCTGCGACTGCACTCTGCGCACCGCCGAAGCCGTCGGCGTGATTGGCCTGTGGTTCGGCAACCGCGACGCGGCCTCCCAGATGCCGGGCATCGTGGGTCTCATGTGCTGCGGCCAGGCCTTCAACCAGTGCTTCCTGAAGAAGGTCGCCATCGATGCCACTTGGGTCACGCTGTACCAGGTGGACGCGAGCACCCTGATGAAGCGGTGAGCCGGCGCCCAAGCGGGCGCGCGGCGGCGGGCCGCGTGCGCATGCAGGCGGCCTAGCTCAGACGCCCATTTTTTGTAGGTGTCAATTTGTCGCCTCAAGTTTTTGTGCACCGAATGACGCACTGGCATGCAGTGGCGGTTGTCGGGCTTTGGCGGAAGCTGAATAAAACAGGATTTGTATTTTTTTTTTGTTTCTCAGTGCGCTCAGACGGACGAGCAAAACGCGGCACGCTCAAACACACGTTCATAGAGGGTGTGTTCCAACATAAAAACAGGTCGCGCGAGCTGAGCTCACAGGTTCTCCTCCAGCAGCTGGCGGATGAACGCGGCAAAATTCTCGTCGGGCGGTGGTCCGGCGACGATTACAGCATGCTCTCAACGAGGTTGCTGAGCAGGAGCAGGATGCGATTGGTCTCGTCGACCTCGAGCTGCGGCACGCGGGTGCCGCCGCGCACGTGGAGCTCGATGTCGTCGTTGTTGACGCCGTCGCACGGCACCTGATTGGTCACTATTTGCCACATGACGACGCCGACCGAGTAGACGTCGGACATCTTGTTGTTTTCTACGGTGTTGGACAAGTGCCGAGGTGGATGCGCGCAAAATCCTCGGGCGGCGCGTAGCGCGGCAGGCATGTCGCGGGCCGGACTTCGGTAGCGTAGTCCATGAGCAGGAAGCCCGGCAGCGCGACCCCACAACCGTGTTAAGAGAAGGGCA
>Ga0180215_1005596_pt1 | contig 10657 bp, 7 predicted proteins | sample eDN3rd37CBELigBY_FD_128871 | JGI IMG/M metagenome (GOLD analysis project Ga0180215, IMG submission 128871) | Enriched backyard soil microbial communities from Emeryville, California, USA - eDNA 3rd pass 37_C BE-Lig BY (version 2) (version 2) | ecosystem: Environmental > Terrestrial > Soil >...
AAAATTACTGACTTTTTATCTGAAAACGCAGAGGTAATTGCCCGTTATCAAGGTGGAAATAATGCTGGGCATACCATCAAATTCAATGGTGAGACGTACAAGCTTCATTTAATCCCATCAGGAATTTTCTACAAAGAAAAAATCAGTGTAATTGGGAATGGAATGGTAGTTGATCCAAAAGCGCTAGTTCAGGAATTAGCTTACCTACATGATAAAGGTGTTTCAACTGATAATCTTCGTATCAGTAACCGTGCACATGTTATTTTACCTTACCATATCCGTTTGGATGAGGTTGAGGAAGAGCGTAAAGGTGCAAATAAGATCGGTACAACGAAAAAAGGAATTGGACCTGCATATATGGATAAAGCAGCTAGAACAGGAATCCGTATTGCAGACCTTTTAGATCGTGAAGTATTTGAGGAAAAGCTTGCACATAATTTAAAAGAGAAAAACCGTATGTTAGAAAAGTTCTATGAAACAGAAGGTTTTAAAATTGAAGACATCTTAGATGAATACTATGAATATGGCCAGCAGGTTAAACAATATGTATGTGACACATCTGTTGTGTTAAATGATGCATTGGATGACGGTCGCCGCGTATTATTTGAAGGTGCTCAAGGTGTTATGTTGGACATTGACCAAGGTACATATCCATTTGTTACTTCGTCTAACCCGGTTGCAGGTGGTGTAACAATCGGTTCTGGTGTTGGACCTTCAAAAATTACACATGTAGTTGGAGTATGTAAGGCCTATACAAGCCGTGTAGGTGATGGTCCATTCCCTACTGAATTAAATAACGAGATCGGTAATCAAATTCGTGAGGTTGGCCGTGAGTATGGAACAACAACAGGTCGTCCGCGCCGTGTTGGCTGGTTTGACAGCGTTGTTGTGCGTCATGCCCGTCGTGTGAGTGGTCTTACAGACTTATCTCTTAACTCCATTGATGTATTATCTGGAATTGAGACATTGAAAATTTGTGTGGCTTACCGCTACAAAGGGGAAGTTATTGAAGAGTTCCCTGCTAGCTTAAAGGTACTTGAAGCATGTGAACCTGTATATGAAGAGCTTCCTGGATGGACTGAGGATATTACAGGCTGCCGTTCACTTGATGAGCTTCCTGAAAACGCACGTCATTATGTAGAGCGTGTATCTCAATTAACAGGTATTCCGTTAACTACATTCTCAGTTGGACCAGATCGTACACAAACAAATGTTATCCGCAGCCCTTGGCGTCAGGCTTAATTTAGAAAAGCAGAGGCCCAGAGCTAGACAGTATACCTAGAGAGGCTTTAATAAGCCTCTCTTCTCTTTTTTTGAAATAAAGGAAAAAAATAAAAAAAGTTGTTGCACTTTCCTATTTTTCTATGATATTATAAGAAACGTCGTCAAGAGAGACACTAATTATAGTAAGAGCCATTAGCTCAGTCGGTAGAGCATCTGACTTTTAATCAGAGGGTCGAAGGTTCGAGTCCTTCATGGCTCACCATTTTTATGGCCCGTTGGTCAAGCGGTTAAGACACCGCCCTTTCACGGCGGTAACACGGGTTCGAATCCCGTACGGGTCATCTAGGAAGCGGAAGCGCCTTGTCCACCAGACGCTAGGCGCTGGAGCTAGACTGCTATCCAATGTAAAAAGTAAATAAAATTTGGTCCGGTAGTTCAGCTGGTTAGAATGCCTGCCTGTCACGCAGGAGGTCGCGGGTTCGAGTCCCGTCCGGACCGCCATCTTTATTCCAGCAGGGCACCTGCTGTTTATATAGAACTTTTTATTTAAATAAACAATATGGCTCAGTAGCTCAGTCGGTAGAGCACGTTGAATAAGCTTCCTTGTAAAGGCTTCAGCGTACCCATCGAATCGCTTCTTGAGTAATCTCCCTGAGATGGGGACGATGGACGACTACCATCCAATGTGAGGATTTAAAATTTAATATGGCTCAGTAGCTCAGTCGGTAGAGCAATGGACTGAAAATCCATGTGTCGGCGGTTCGATTCCGTCCTGAGCCATCTAATGTAACAAAAAGGAGTATGATACTATCATACTCCTTTTTGTTACATAAATTTAATCTATTGGACAAAACTGAAGGCTACCTCCCATATTCTCCATGTGGAAGCAAAAGAACCGTCCCCCTGCTTCGTCACAATTCTGTAATAAAGGGGTGGGTCTCTATTGAAATAGATGAATGTCAAGAGATAAAATGATAAAGTAAACAAGGAAACATGCGTGTAATGTTATGTATTATTTATTACTTTTATTGATATGACGAAAGGATAGATATTTAAAAATTGAAGGGAACGATGGAAAAATATGAATAAGAAGATTCTTGTTGTAGATGATGAGAAACCAATTGCAGATATATTACAGTTCAATTTAGTGAAGGAGGGGTATGAAGTTAAGTGCGCATATGACGGCAATGAGGCATTGGAGATGGTGGATGCATTTGTACCTGACCTTGTTTTACTCGATATTATGCTTCCGCAGTTGGATGGGATGGAAGTATGCCGTGAAATTCGTAAAAAGTATGAAATGCCGATTATTATGCTGACGGCAAAGGACTCTGAAATTGATAAAGTACTGGGACTTGAGCTTGGTGCTGATGATTATATTACAAAGCCATTTAGCACAAGAGAATTAATAGCAAGGGTAAAAGCAAATCTAAGACGACATCAGCAGGTTGCTGCAGTTACAGAGGAAGATGAGAAAAATGAAATCTCAATTGGGTCATTGACGATTCATCCTGATGCCTATATTGTTTCAAAACGCGGTGAAACGATTGAATTAACCCATCGTGAGTTCGAGCTGCTACATTACCTAGCTCAGCATATTGGACAAGTTATGACAAGAGAGCATTTACTGCAAACGGTTTGGGGTTACGATTATTTTGGTGATGTTCGTACTGTGGATGTAACCGTCAGACGTCTAAGAGAGAAAATAGAAGATAACCCGAGCCACCCACTTTGGATTGTAACTAGAAGAGGAGTCGGCTATTATCTTCGTAATCCTGAGCAGGAGTCATAATTTTCCATGAGAAAAGTAGGTTTTTTTCAATCTGTTCAGCATAAAACAGTTCTCATTTATATGCTGCTAATTATAATTGCTATGCAAGTGATTGGTGTTTACTTTGTCAGACAGTTAGAAACAACCTTAAAGGACAACTTTAAAACATCCATAAACGACAAAGTGAACCTGCTTAACTATTATGTTGAGGAACTGTTATCAAAGGATACGCTGCCTGAAGAAAATGAAATATCTTTAGAAGATAATATGAGAAATATGTTAGGTGATTATCGCACAACAGATATTATTGAGGTCAGGGTCATCGACGGCAAAACACAGAAAATCCTCGGTACCTCCGATCCGGATACCCAGGAAATTGTTGGGCAAAAGGCAACAGATACAAGAATTCGAAGGGTTATTGCGACTGCCCAGTCAGACGACCGTGAGATGATTGACCCTCATACTGGAAAGAGAATCTGGGTGTTAACCAGTCCTGTTATCTCAAATGGAGATGTAATAGGGGTCATTTACTTTGTATCAAAAATTGAAAATGTTTTTCTTCAAATGAAGCAAATCAATCAAATCTTTATTACGGGAACGATAATCGCGTTAGCTATTACAGCAGTCTTAGGCTTTTTACTTGCAAGGGCAATTACAAAGCCGATATCGGATATGAGAAGGCAGGCAATTGCTTTATCAAAAGGTAACTATTCCCGGAAGGTAAAAGTATATGGCAATGATGAAATTGGCCAGCTTGCCTTTGCCTTTAATAATTTAACAAAAAAGCTTCAGGAGGCACAAAGCTCGACTGAAAGCGAACGGCGAAAGCTGTCATCTGTTCTTTCATTTATGACAGATGGCGTCATTGCAACAGATAGACGGGGACGCGTTATTTTAATCAATGATCAAGCGGCATTGATGTTGAATGTTTCACGTGAAACTGTACTTTCAACACCCATTGTATCTCTTCTCGATCTTGAAAATGAATATACCTTCGATGAGCTAGTTTCGGAAAAGGACTCTGTTATTCTAGACTATGGTACCGATGGAAATCCATATATTTTGCGTGCAAACTTTTCTGTTATCCAAAAGGAAACGGGCTTTGTAAATGGTTTGATTACCGTTTTACATGATATTACGGAGCAGGAAAAAATTGAAATGGAACGCCGTGAGTTTGTTGCAAACGTATCACATGAGCTGAGGACGCCTTTAACAACGATGAGAAGTTATCTGGAGGCGTTAACCGATGGGGCATGGCAGGATAAAGACATTGCACCAAACTTCTTAAATGTAGCCCAAAATGAAACAGAACGAATGATTCGTTTAGTGAATGATCTGTTACAGCTATCGAAAATGGATAGTAAGGATTACAAGCTGTCGAAGGAATGGGTTGATATTGTGGTGTTTTTCAACCGGATTATTGACCGCTTTGAATTAACAAAGGAGCAAACGGTACTTTTTGAAAGAAAGCTCCCGGATAAAGCGATTCTATTAGAAATAGACCCTGACAAACTGACGCAGGTCATTGATAATATTATTTCTAATGCGCTAAAGTACTCTCCTGAAGGAGGAAAAGTAACCTTTAGAATTAAGGAGCAGGAAGATCAGATTGTTGTCAGCATTACAGACCAGGGCGTCGGTATACCTAAAGGAAACGTAAATAAAATCTTTGGCCGCTTCTACCGTGTTGATAAAGCCAGGTCCAGGAAGCTGGGGGGTACAGGACTTGGATTGGCAATTGCTAAGGAGATGGTTGAAGCACATGACGGTGATATTTGGGCTAGAAGTATCGAAGGTAAGGGAACAACGATATTCTTTAGCTTGCCCTATGAAAAGTACGAGGACGAGGAGGATGATTGGAGTTGACATATGAAAGTATTAAATCCATCATCTTAACCATTCTTGTTGGTGCTAGCTTGCTTTTAACCTGGAGTCTATGGACATATCAGCCAAACTATGAAGAGCTGGAAAATGGTGAAACAGTTCAAGAGGTTAGTTTCAGCCCGAAAAAAGCCTTGAAGGATATCGTGAAGCCAGACCAAATTCTCTACCATAGTGAAGATGGTTTCCATGGGACCTTCCGGGAAGAAGAAATTGAGAAGGTAATTAATGCAATAAGCCAGTGGCATATGACTGGGTTTGAGAATTTAGCACTGGAAGGCTCGAATGTTTATTCACTAATAGATAATCAAGAGGCTGTTGAGATTCTTTACCCTAGTGAAATTGCCATCAATCTATATAAAAATGTCCTAGGTATAAAGGAAAAGGATATACCGAATTTCCACTTTAACCAAATCGTCATTCCATTAAATATCGAGCAGAGAGAGCATGGCGTGATATATTTTGTTTCAAATGAAGAGAAAAGGGTCTATAGAAGCATGATTCCCTTTTCGCTCATCTCGGAGTTTAAGGGACATTACTTTGAGGCAGCAAAGGCATATAGCAAGTATTTCCCGTATACTACTACCTCTGGACGAAGAATTTACCTGCCTGAGGGTGAAACGGAAATGCTGAGCTATCAGCATCTTTCTTCTGAATTGGACTCTGATAAATTTAAAGACGCCTTATTCAACGATCCAAGTCTTGTCCAAAAGAATTATACGGCTACAGGTGTGGAGTATACAGATGCTTCAAGCTTAATGCGAGTGAACACAGATATCAATACAATTTCCTATATTGACCCTTCAGAGTTGGCCAACCAGGAACTAGATACAAATAATCTATTAAAAAGAAGTATTGATTTTGTCAATGGACATGGTGGGTGGACAGATAATTATCGATTTGTTGGAATGGATAAAGAGCAGCATATGGTCCATTTTCGTTTATATGGACAGGATGGTTATCCTATTTTTAGCGAAAATACTGCTATAGCAAAAATACGGCTTATTTGGGGAAATACGGATATTAACCGTTATATACGCAGCAACTTTTCTCTTGGCTTGCTGACCTCTACATCCCCCCGGAAATTGGACTCGGGTGCAGTCGTACTTGAAAAAATCCAAAAGATAAATCAATTTAATCCGAATTTGCTTGAAAACATTAAAATTGGTTATGACATGAAAATGAATGACCAGTCACTGCTGATTCAATTAGAGCCGAGCTGGTACTACCTATATAATGGGGTTTGGAAGCAGCTGAAAACTAGTGAATATGGAGGGGAAGTTCATGGATTGGAGTAAAATTAAAACCATTTTCATTATTTCCTTCCTTATTCTTGATATTTATCTAATGTATGAGTTCTTTAAAATTTGGGATGCCAGTCAATATGAAGTGGTGAAAACGGAAAGTGAGGCTTCGATTGAAAAACGTTTGATGGCAGACGAAATTGACTATGTTACGCTGCCTAAAGGCTATGTTGAAGATCATTATTTAAAAGCAAAACCGAAAGTTTTTAAAGATGAGGATCTAAAGAAAAGCGTATTAGCAGATCAAACTGTTTCAATTGACAGCGGTACGACCCTGGAATCGACACTTGATAAGCCACTGAAGATTTCAGATAAATTTGGTCCGTCAGAATTAAATAGTTTTATTAAAAGTCAAATCCTATATGGTGAAGACTATCGTTTTTGGGAAAAAAGCAAGGATGGAACAATGATTATATATTCTCAGAATTATGAAGGAAAAACACTGTTTGAGAATGTTAATGGGAAGATTATTTTCCAAATTGAGGATAATGAAATTGTATCCTATAGGCAGACATATCTAGAGGAGATTGACAAGCTTTCTAAATCAGAGAAAATAATTCAACCGATAAAGGCAATTGAGACACTTTATACAAATGGGTTATTAAAGCCTCATAGTTCGATTACAGAACCAGAATTAGGCTACTATACGCTAGTCCCTCTTTCTGACAAAGCCCAAGTATTGAATCCAGCCTGGTGCTTTGTCGTAAACGGGAAAGAAAGGTTATTTGTTAGTGCCTTTGAAGGAGAAATAGTTGAATTAAACGAGAATAATGTAGTGGAGTGAGAAATAATGGCTTTACAATTTAGTGTTCTAGCGAGCGGCAGTACGGGGAATGCAACCTTTATTGAATCAGAAAATCATTCCTTCTTAGTAGATGCCGGTTTTAGCGGCAAACAAATGGAAGCGTTGTTCGAACAAATTGGTCGTGATATTAAAAAGCTTTCAGGGATCTTTGTGACACATGAACATAGTGATCATATTAAAGGTGTTGGCATACTCGCTCGAAAATATAAGCTTCCAGTCTATGCAAACGAGAAAACCTGGAAGGCTATGGACCACTTAATTGGGGAAGTTCCAACAGAGCAGAAATTTACTTTTGACATGGAAACCGTAAAAAGCTTTGGTTCAGTAGATATTGAATCCTTTGGTGTATCACATGATGCGGCAGAGCCTATGTTTTACGTTTTTCATCATGAAGGTAAGAAGCTGGTGATCATTACGGATACTGGTTATGTGAGTGACCGCATGAAAGGAACTATTTCAAATGCTGAGACGTATGTATTTGAAAGCAACCATGATGTAAGTATGCTGAGGATGGGACGCTATCCCTGGAATATAAAGCGAAGAATTTTAAGTGATGTTGGCCATGTCTCCAATGAAGATGCCGCACTTGCAATGAGTGATGTCATAGGTGATCATACAAAAGGGATTTATCTTGCCCATTTGAGTTTGGATAATAATATGAAGGATTTAGCCAGAATGGCCGTCACCCAGACACTTGAAACAAAGGGGATTATTGTCGGAGAACAGGTTACACTGTATGATACAGACCCTAAGACCCCTACGCCTATCACAACGATTTGATGTAAGTAAAACGGTTGGAATTTAGCATGTATGCTCGCTAAATTCCTAGGTTAGATTCATACGGCGAGTTTGTTTTTAGTTATTTAAAAATAGAATGAGTATAATAATGGTTAGATAGGTAAAATAAAACGTAGAGAAAATATCGGGAGAAAGGATGTGGACTCGGTGGGTTATTATGACCAAGATGACGAAAGTCGTGTGAAGCAGCCAAAGGGAAGAAAGGGCGGCTTTTTTCTTACCAGCTTGGCAGGTGCTATTGTTGGAGCATTGCTTGTTCTATTGGCCGTACCAACTCTTTCTGATTATGGACTTCTTCCCTACTCTGTGCAGAAGGCTAACCAAGTGGAAGTGAAAAATAACGATAATAAAAGCAATATGATTACCCAAAATGTTTCATTGGAAGTGGAGACAGGTGTAACGAAGGCTGTTGAAAAAGCGGGTGACGCAGTTGTCGGTATTACAAATATTCAATCGGCAAGCTTCTGGTCGCAGCAAGGAGACGCAAGTCAAGAGGCTGGAACAGGATCGGGTGTTATTTACAAAAAGGAAGGCGACAGTGCCTTTATTGTCACCAATAACCATGTCGTTGAAGGAGCGGATCAGCTGGAAGTGACACTGTCTGATGGGACAAAGCTATCTGCCGAGCTGAAAGGCAGCGATCCATGGACCGACCTTGCTGTTATTGAGGTTCCAGGAAAGGATATCAAAACAATTGCTGAGTTTGGCGACTCGGATACCCTTAGGTCAGGAGAGCCAGTCATTGCAATTGGGAACCCGCTCGGATTGGGATTTTCCGGATCTGTCACAAGCGGAATTATCTCCGGTCTTGAACGGACCATTCCTGTTGATTTGAATTCGGATGGTGTGGAGGATTGGCAGGTAGAGGTTCTCCAAACTGATGCAGCCATCAATCCTGGAAACAGCGGAGGTGCATTAGTGAATATTGCCGGCCAGGTAATCGGCATTAACTCGATGAAGATTGCCCAGGAGGCGGTTGAAGGAATTGGTCTGTCCATACCAATCAATTCAGCGATACCAATTATTGAAGACTTAGAACAGCATGGTGAAGTAAAAAGACCTGCAATGGGTGTTCAGCTTCGAAATCTAACGGAAATCTCCTCCTATCATCAGCAGGAAACATTAATCATGCCGAATGATGTGAAGGAAGGCGTCATGATTGAAAGAGTTGTGCCAAATTCGCCGGCAGATAAAGCAGGACTTCAGGAACTCGATGTTATTGTTGAAATGGATGGAGAGAAAATCACCGATGTAATTTCTTTACGAAAACATCTTTACAATGAAAAACAAATTGGTGATCAAATGACTGTAACCTATTACCGTGAAGGTAAAAAGCAAGAAACAACCATCACATTGGCTGGTGAAACCTATTAATGCATGATACGAAGACAGGAGGACCATTATGGTTTTCCTGTTTTTTTATTATCTATGGTATTATGGTTTGTGGATAATGCTTAATTAATTTTATCCACATGTTGAAAAGTTAAAAGAAGATGGAATGTTATCAACAGGTTTTTATTTTAAGCAGAGGTAGAAAGATAGAAAATTGTCTAAAATAGTTATCAACAGGGTGTGAATATTGTCGAAATGCACCGATATATCTTGTGGGGAACGAATGGTCTCATACAAGATGTGGATAGAAATTGTGGATATGTGGATAACTGTTGTGGATATCTTGTTTATAAGGTGAGGGTAAGATGTGAATATCTCAATTATTACAGTTGGAAAATTAAAAGAAAAATACTTAAAAATAGGAATAGAGGAATATTTAAAGCGATTGTCAAGCTATGCAAAAGTGGAAGTAATTGAAATACCAGATGAAAAGGCACCCGAAGAGTTGAGTGCTGCTGAGATGGAGCAGGTAAAGAATAAAGAAGGAGAAAAGCTTCTGGCTAAATTATCTCAAGAAACATATGTAATTGCACTAGCAATTGATGGGAAAATGAAATCCTCAGAAGAACTCGCTGATTCTCTTGATAAACTAGCTACTTACGGAAAAAGCAAAATTGCCTTTGTGATTGGTGGATCACTAGGATTAAGCGATGATGTATTAAAGCGTGCAGATGAAAAACTCTCCTTTTCTAAAATGACCTTCCCACACCAGCTTATGAGGCTCATTTTATTGGAGCAGGTATACCGAGCGTTTCGGATAAATCGGAATGAACCGTACCATAAATAGGTGCGGTTTTTTCTGCCCCCTATTAGTCGGGTGTATCGTAACATAAGTATAAGAGGGAATTAATAATTGTATAATCCAATTTCAAGCAATACATACTGTATATTTATAGTCAGAGTGCTTCAAACTAATGAAAGTTTATTGATTTAAAATATATACGTATAAATTACTCAAATACTAGTCATTCTAAGGGGCAGATTATGTTAGATGAGATTCATTTCATTCGAGTGGTGTCATTAGTAATAATTATTTTGATTTTGGTTGCTTCCTTTTTTTATAAGCGTATGGGTCCTGCTATTGGGGAGTGGAAATCAAAAAGGGAAGATCGCTTGTTACAAAAATTGTTAGAGCAAAAGGCATACAATCAAATTTCTACTTACTATCGAAAAAAGGCTTCACGCTCGAAAGCTGCATATATAAGAGATAATGAGTTGGGTTTAGCAAAATTGTACGACCATCAACCAGTTGCGGCCATTCAATATTTTAGAACTGCTCTTCAAAGGGCTATAGGGGAACATATGGATGTCATAAATAATAATCTAGCAATCGCTTATCTTCAAAATGGTGATTATCGTGAAGCAATTGCCGTTTTAGAAGATCAGCGCGAAAAAGGATATGTCTCAATAAATCCATATATCCTGGGACTAATCATTCAGGGTCGTTTTGAAGAAGCAAAGGCCTTTTTTCATGAGCATATA
>Ga0180215_1005597_pt1 | contig 10657 bp, 7 predicted proteins | sample eDN3rd37CBELigBY_FD_128871 | JGI IMG/M metagenome (GOLD analysis project Ga0180215, IMG submission 128871) | Enriched backyard soil microbial communities from Emeryville, California, USA - eDNA 3rd pass 37_C BE-Lig BY (version 2) (version 2) | ecosystem: Environmental > Terrestrial > Soil >...
AAGAAGTCGTTTCAGGGGCGGCAATCGTGGCGGGCGCATTCCCCGAATCACTGAGATAGAACCCGGAGACCCAGCCGGTTTGCCCATTGATCGAAACCGGCCACCAGCGGGTGGTTCCATCTTCGTCACGCACTGTGTCGAAGCGATCGACCAGCAGGTCGACAACGGTGCCATCTGGCAATGTCGAAAGCACACCGGCATCGTGGCGCGGTTCCGCGCGCAGGTTGAGCCCGTCGTTACTGCCACTGACGACCGCCGTCAGCCCGGACAATGAGGTGGCGGATGCGATATCGAATCCGGTGTCCTGGGCATTGGTCACGGGCAACGCGGGAAACAATGCTCCCAGCGCAATCGTGGCTGCCAGGGCAACCGTCCGTATCCGTCCCATGCGAGACGGAGTTTGAATAGCGGGATTCACCGCGCCTTCCCTCCTGAGCGACCTGACGACAGACAAAGCACGCGCTGCACAGCCCAGCACTCCCCGCACAGCGTCGTCATCGACTGCCGGGAGACATTGGCGGAACCGGTTCCCGCAATCTCCCTGGTTCCATCCGGGAGCATGCGGTCCATCCGAACCGGCTGTTCGATCCTGCGCCAACAAACTGGCCATCTTTCACAGGATCGCCGCAAACGATCGAACGTGCGAAAGTCAAGTGACGGTTGCAACCACGGTCATGAATAGTGGGTACGTATCGTCTGTACGGACAATACCATCATGATTTCACCGGGCACAAGATGTCCGTACGCCCTATTCTGCATGAATGTCAGCAATGGCCGTACATTATGTACAATCACCCTCGCTTTTGCCGATATGCGTCGTGGGCCGCCGGGGTTTACACACCGTTCACTGGTTTGGCGCGAGTGGTGGAGTCCATTCCGACCACCGGTGGCATGGTGAGGAAGCTCTTCCGGCGGTACCGGAAATGACGTCACCCGGTTACCCGGCACCAGTCGCAATGCGGGAACATCACAAATCACCATGTTCCTGCTGCGGTGCGGACTCGTCCTGTGCGGCGCGGCGGCAATCAGCACCCACCGCCGGTTGCGGGAACGAATACATCCAGGGAAGACCCGGCGTGTTTCGGACCGGGTCTCCCCTGGAACGGGATCCCATCGCTGCAGAATCCGCACTACTTTCCAGCATCACCCATTGCGAAGGGCGAGAGATTCATGATTGAATTGCGTCTGGTTTTGGCAAATACACACCTTCAAATACCGTGACAGGGGAACCAGGCAATGCTCCAGCACAATCGGACGCGATCGCTCATTGTCTGGTTTTTCCCGGGTCAGTTACTGGCCTGCCTCGCCATTCTCCTGCCGGGTCCTGCCAGTGCATCCCAGCCCATGCAGGCCACACCGGTCGACTCCGAACAGCCACTGGAAACCCTCGATGAGGGTGAACTGGCGATTGCCGCGACGACACCCATCGTCACCTTTGAAGGCACTCCCTGGTAGGGAGTGCCCGGAACCACCGTCACCAATGTCCGGGTGAAGTTCACCTTTCCTGCCGCAGAGACCTACACCATCGCCGTCAGGCTGTCCCCAGACTGGCAGATGACCAATGTCCAGGTTGTCGAAACCAACGCAAATGCGGTGTGTGGCGTTTCGATTCCACCATCCGGCCCACTGGAAGTCACCGTCACGCAGCAGCCGTTCCAGACAGACCGCTACTGCGTCTATGGATTCAGCATCGCCATTCCCGGCACCGCCATCCCTGGCAAAACCGCCGAAATCCAGTCATTCGCCGGAGATACGTCACCCGGAGCAACCCCGATCGGCACCTCCCTCGTCCAGGTTCAGTCGGCACTCGTTTCTGCGGAATTCGGTGCCATACGATACTTTCCGCACCCCGGCGGCTTGACCACCGGCACGCTGATCCTCAACTTCAGTGGTCCGGTCGCCCCCGGTCAGGTCACCATTGCGCATCCCAGTCTTGCAGACATGACGCTGCGTGACGGCAGCACCCAGTCTGCCGGTACCGGCGTCACCTGTGACACCTTCTCGACCCAACTCAATGGCAATCTCGTCTTCAATTCGTCCAGCAGCAATGCCGGATCCTGTACCGTCTCGTTCAACATCAATGTTTCCGAAACAACACCCGAAGGCTTCGTATCGAATGCCCTGCAGGCTTCCCGCGCCACGCAGGCATTCGTCACCAATCCGACCGTGGATCTGGACATTCGTCGCCTGCCACGAATCACCTTCACCCCTGATGCGGTCTATGGCATCCCTGGCACCACCATTTCATCGCAATTTGTCATCCGGTCCTCTGCCAACGAGCCACAGTGGACATTCTCGCTCACCGCACCGGCTGGATGGACGCTTGGCAATTTCCAGAACACAGCCTCGCAAGGTTCGACATGCAGCGCCATCACGGGTGCCGGACCAACCTATACCGGCACTCAATCGAATATCGTCACGATACCGAACAATTGCACCTATTCGTTCGATATCACCATTCCGGTGGATGCTGTGCCCGGAGATATGGCGATCACCGCGGGCGTGACCGGATCCACTGCAACCGTCGGGAATCTTCCCATCACCGTCTATACCCCAGTCGCCCCTTCCGCTGCCTTCGACCGTGCCACCTACAGCGCCTACACCGGTGACAGCACCGGTGCCAGTCTCGACATCAGCATCTCAACCCCCTTCGCTGGCGGCTTGCTGTCGATCGTCAATCCCGATCCGGATGCCCTGACCTTCTCGAATGCCTGCCTGGATTCCGTGCCCTCCTCCGGATCGCCGCAGTGCGATCCCTCGTTCATCGACAGCAATGGCAACGTGCTGGTGGACGTTCCCGCAGCGACACCCGGATCAATGGTCGTCACTTTCACCATCGCGGTCGCTGACAATGCCCCGGCCGGTCTGGCCGGGAACCTGGTTGCGACCCTCGGTGGAGGAGACCCTATCGATCCGGCATCGTTCACCATCCATGCGCAACTGGTTGCGCAACCCCTCCCGTTCACCCTGCTCGCCAGGCAAACCGTGAGCGGGGATCTCAACACGACCGTGAGTGGTGGCACACCGCCCTACACCTTCACGGTGGGCGACCAACCACTACAAGGTGTGCTGAACCTGAAGGAGGACGGAACTTTCACTTACCTGGCCTCCGACGATGCCCATGGCACCGACAGCTTCACCTTCAACGTCACTGATGACCAGGGAACGACACTCACCAGCGCGGCAACTGCCACCGGCATTGTCACCCTCGTCTTCACCCCGGCGGCTACCGCAACAGCAACGGCCACGCAAACCAGTCCCACCCCGACCGCCACATCCATCAGCGGTGACGGCACCGGTGGCGGAAACAACGGCGGATCATCCGGTGGCGGTGTCACCCAGTTGCCAAGTACCGGCACGGCGAGCGCATCGCCCGGCACATCCGCCACAACTCTGGTCCTGTTGCTGGCATTCGCCCTGATCCTGCTCGGCGCGGCCACGGCGCGAGGTCAACGACTTACCAGACGAGTTCATCAAGATGGTTATGACCGGATAGCAGGCGAGTGATGCGGTTCTGCGCCGCTCTGCGCATGTCAGGCATGCGATGGTGTGCGTAAAGCGCAAGTTCCCTCTGCATGTCATAGAAGAGCAACCGCTCGCGCAGATGCTCGCGCTCGAACAGTTCCGGATACGCACCATGCAGCCATCCGGGAACCGAAGTGAGTGTCTTCTCGTCGAGTCCACGTTCACCGGGTGTGGGTGGGTACTCTCGCGCCTTCGCGCACCAGCGGAGGAGGATATCGAGTTCGACATCTGCTGGCTGGGCCAACGCCTCCGCAAAGTCGACAAGACCGGTGACGTGTCCCTGGTCGACAATCACATCGGATCCGTGGACATCACCGTGGACGAGGACGGGTTCATCGGCGGCGAACATCGGCAGCCGCTCCCCGATCCAGCCGGCGACATCCGCGAGCAGGTGCGAATCATGATCGGGCAATCTCCGGGCAGCCTCGACCTGCTGGAGAGCCGCACCCACGACGGGTGGGTGGAACGCCGCCCGCGGTTTGCCAGCGAGTGCATCGGCCAGCCACGGCGGCAGCAAGTCGGCCTTGACAGGAACGCGGTGAAGTGCGCGCAATGCAATGCCGAGACTTTCGATCATTGAATGGCGCATGTGCGAGTCCGCCAAGGGCCATACCTCGTGCAGGGTTCGACCGGGCAGGCGTTCGGAGACATACCACGGACCGTCCGGCCCGTCACCATGCGCGATGTGCCGGGCGTGAGGGACCTCGCTTCCGGCGAGCAGGTTGACAACTGAAGCTTCATGGCGAAACGCATCGCGGAACTTTCCATTGCTGAGTCGCACAACGAATTCGTCGCCAATCCACGCGCGGCTGACCCACCCGGCCTTTGGCAGAAAGCACCCGGCTGCTGGCAGGCCAGCGGCCGCAAGCGTTCTCAACAGCGCCGGATCGGGGTTCGGCTCGTCGGCGTACGGTGTTGGTTGGTCGCACACAAGCCATGTCTCCCACCACGTCAATTCACTCAGCCGCTCCAGCACAATGACTCGTATCGAGAAAATTGGGAGAAATCGCCGCCGGCATCATCGAGGATTTGCAAACCGCCCTTGATGAATTCTCCCTGATCTACGCCGACCTCGCCGTAGGGAAGACCTGACGAGCGCCAGCGAGTGTATGGCCTCCCTGCCTGCCGGCGAGTGTATGGTCTTCCTGCCTGCCAGCGAGTGTATGGTCCACCTGGCCAGATTGGTCTCTTGCACCATACGGTCTGGCCAGTCCGGATGTAATCCGGAAACGATTTAATCCGGAAACCGCAAGACCACTTCCCGATAAATAGTAGTGCGCAACGGCGCGGCAAATGGCATTTAATCCGTTAATCCGGACGTTTTTCGCACCAGTCCAATCCCGTTCCACCGCGCAGGAGTTATGTGAATGGTATACTTCGCCACGATTGACTGACCGGCATTCCGGTCGTTTTGGTGTGTGCCTGCCCTGGCGCAGCCACACCAATTTTGTCTTGCAGCCGCGGCGGAACAATGCCCCGCACTGCCCAGGTGTGCCGCGGCACATGTGACCCACTTGTAGAAGGGACGCATTAAGCGTGAAACTGAGCGTTGAGCGAAAACCGGAGAGCATCGCTGTCCTCAATATCACCGCAGACGACGAAGAATTCGAACGCGGGTACAAGCAGGCATTCAACAAGGCCAGCAAAACCATCCAGATCCCCGGCTTCCGCAAGGGCAAGGCCCCCAAGGCCCTGATCGAGAAGTACTACGGTCGCGAATATTTCCTCCGCGAAGCCGCCGATACCATCATGGACACGCTCTATCGCGATGCCCTGAAGCAGGAGGATCTCTCCCCCGTCGGCGAACCCGAAGTGGAAATCGTCGATCTCGAACCGGTCAATTTCATCGTCACGGTCCCGGTCTATCCCACCGTTACCCTCGGTGATTACACCACCGTTCGCACCGAACCGATCGATGCCACCACCACCGAAGAGGAAGTGGATGAAGTCATCGAGCGCCTCCAGCGCAACCAGAGCCCGTGGGTGGAAGTGACGGAAGCCCGCACCCCCGCCGAAGGCGAACAGGTGACCGTCGATTACACCGTGTTCGAAGGCGATGAGGTCTTCCAGGCTCCGATCACCGATGCCCAGTTCGTCATTGGCGAAACCAACCTGCTCACCCAGCTTTCCACCAAGTTGCAGGAAATGACCCCCGGCGAAAGTTCTTCCTTTGAACTGCTGTTCGACGAAGATGACGAAACCGCCGATCCGTCCATTCGCGGCAAGTCCCTGCGCTACGAGGTCACCCTCAAGACCCTGAAGGCGCGCGATCTGGTGACCGTCGATGACGAATTCGCCAAGACCGTCGCCGGTGTCGATACCGTCGAAGCGCTCCGCCAGGAAATCCTCACCGATATCCACCGCGGCAAGACCGAAAATGCCCGCAATGACGTGATGAACGACATCGTGCGGCAGATTTCCGAACGTTCGGAACTCGATCTGCCCCACGCCATGATCCACGAAGAAGCCCATCACCAGGTTCACCGGCTGCAGCAGGAACTCGCCCAGAGCGGCACCCCGTGGGATGCCTACCTGAAGATGCAGAACAAGACCGAGGAAGATATCGCGGTCGATCTCGAACCCCAGGCCGCCATGCGCCTGCGCAGTTCCCTCTTGCTGCGTGCCGTTGCCGATGCCGAAAAGATCGAAGTGACGGACGAGGATATCGACGCCGAACTCGAACGCATCATTGGCCCCGGTTCCGATGACGATACCGATGAAGCCAAAGAACAGCGCGAACGCATGCGGAGCATTTACAACTCCGATTACTTCCGCAACATGCTGAGCGGTCAACTGTTCGACAAGAAACTCACCGATCACCTGATCGACATGGCCACCGAAGGGCGCGGGCATGTCATCAACGGATTCGTCGAACCGGAACCGGTGATCGAGGCCGAATCCAGCGAAGGCGAACAGGAAGCCTCCGCCGAAACCGGTAGTGACGATGCCATCGAAGCCTCCGGCTCTGTGGTGAGCGAAGAAACCGAAGCAGCACCGGCCAGCAGTGGCAAGGAACTCGGCCCGGCCGATCGCGAAGGCACCGACTGGGTCGCCGGCAATGGGGAAAACAGTGTGCCGGAAGGCTTCCCGATCAAGGGCAATGCCTCCTCCCGCATCTATCACCCGGCCGAATCACCGTCCTATGACCGGACGGTTGCCGAAGTCTATTTCGCCTCGCCGGAAGCGGCTGAAGCAGCCGGTTACCGCCTGCCGAAGAGCCTGCAGAACGCGGGCAACGCCGCTGTCGAAGCCGCTGCCAATCTCGCGGCCGAAGCCGCCGAAGAAGCAGAAAACGCCGACTAACCTGTCATTCTGCGCGCAGTCGCGCAGCGGCCCTCGACAAGCTCGGAATGACAATCGGACCGGATCGTGCAGCACGATCCGGTCCGTTCCATTTCCACCGTGTACCAGGATGCCTTCCTGCATGACCACACTCGATCAGCTTCATTACCTGCAGTCCACCGCCGGTCACGATCTGCTCGCGACCCTGCGTGATCTCGATCCGCAACCGGCATCCGGGTTGCGCATCATCTCGCAGCTGCGCAAGCAGTTCCCGGCTGAAATGGTGGCAGCCGGGATGTCCATGCATCTGCTGCGCCAGCGCGCCGCCGCCAAATTCACCCGGCACCAGCAGATGTGGTTCACACGTGACGGATACGAACAGGCCACCGCCGAACCGATCGCCGCCTGGCGTGCCGCACGTTTCGCCGGGCACACCCGCCTCGCCGATCTCTGCTGCGGCATCGGTGGTGATCTCGCCAGTCTCGCCACCCAACCGGGGGTGGCGCACATCACCGCTGTCGATCTCGATCCGGTGCACCTGGAAATGGCCCTCGCCAATGCCGGGGTGTACGGTGCCACCGCCAGTATCGACGGGCTCCTGGCCAATGTTGCCTCGGTGTCCCTTGCCGGGTTCGATGGCGTGTTCATCGATCCGGCCCGGCGCGACACCACAGGACGCAAGAAACTGGGAGACAGCGATCCGCCACTGGAATGGTGCCTGGCCCTGGCCACCACCGTGCCTGCCGTTGGCATCAAGTTCGCCCCCGGACTTTCGCACCAGGCACTGCCGGATGACTGGGAACTGGAAACCATTGCCACCGGGCATGACCTGAAGGAAGCCATGCTCTGGTCACCGGCCCTGCGGCACCACGCCCGGCAGGCGACCGTGATCGACGGCGAAACCGTGCACACCTTCACCGCCGTCCCCGGCGATCCCGTACCGGTTCGCGCACCGGAACCCGGAGATGACTTCTACGATTGCAATCCCGCCATCACCCGGGCCGGCCTTGTCGATGATCTCGCCCGGCAGATCGGTGCGGCAAAAATCGACGAGCAGATTGCCTTCCTCGTTGCTGGAAACGGACCAGGCACGCCATTTGCCCGTCGCTTCCGGGTCCTTGCCTCGCTCCCCTGGCACGAACGCAACCTGAAGCAACAGATCATCGATCTGGATGGAGGGGAACTGACCATCCGGCGGCGCGGCCTGCCTGGAAATGTGGATGACATCCAGAAACGCCTGCGTGGTTCCGGCAAGCGCCCCCTCTTCCTGGCCATGACGCGCCTGCAGGACCGGCCCTGGGCCATCATCTGCGACATTCCCGCCCCATAATTCCGGTCATGCGAGACCATCCGGGTGGTAAACTTCCGCACGTTACCACCAATCGGGTAGCCCTTTGGGGAGGTACGCGATTTGGCGGAGTTGTTTATCATTGTATGAAGGTGCAAGTGGCACTTACCGCAACATTCCAATCCACGCACCCTGGTCCGGCGCAAGCCTGCCGAACTGTTGCACGTTACTCGAAGAAGGTTCTGTTTGCATGGAAATCCCTCGCCTGGAAAACCTGATCCCGATGGTGGTCGAAAGCACCAACCGCGGCGAACGCTCGTTCGATATCTATTCCCGCCTCCTGAAGGATCGCATCATCTTTCTCGGCACCGCCATCGATGACCAGGTGGCCAATGCGATCATCGCCCAATTGCTCTTTCTCGATCACGATGATCCGGAATCGGACATCGTGATGTACATCAACTCCCCGGGTGGCGTTGTCTATTCCGGTCTCGCCATTTACGACACCATGCAGCATGTCCGCCCCGATGTGCAAACCCTCTGCGTCGGCACCGCCTTCAGCATGGGCGCCGTGCTGCTCGCTGCCGGAACCCGGGGCAAGCGCTTCGCCCTGCCGAATTCCCGCATCATGATCCACCAGGGATCGGTCGGTTTCCGCGGCAATGTGCCGGATGTCGAAATCGCCGCCCGCGAAACCCTGCAACTGACCACCACCCTCACCCAGATTCTCGCCGATCACTCCGGCCAGACCTTCGAAAAGGTGAAGGAAGATACCCAGCGTGACTTCTTCATGACCGGTAATGCCGCCCGCGAATACGGTCTGATCGACGAAGTGCTGGAACGTCCGGTTCCGGCCGCATCCGGCAACGGATCGTCCAATTTGCTGTAAGTTCGCGAGTCTCCCCGCCAGTTGCATGCGGCTGGCGGGAAACATCGTCCCAACGTCTTTACAGGCAACGAGGTGAGTGGTGCATTACCGGTGTTCATTTTGCAACAAGGGGCAGGAAGAAGTTCGGCGGCTGATTGCCGGACCCAACCAGGTATATATCTGCGATGAGTGCGTGCAACTCTGCCGCGAAATCATCGAGGAAGAGGAGCCGGCCGCACCCCGCCCGTCCCCGGGATTCACCAAGATCCCCACCCCGCGCAAACTGTACGAGCAACTGAACCAGTACGTGGTCGGCCAGGATCACGCCAAGAAGATCCTCTCCGTCGCCGTCTACAACCATTACAAGCGGGTTGGCGCCGGCCTGACCACCGATGACGAGGTGGAACTGCAAAAGAGCAATATCCTGCTGGTTGGCCCGACCGGTTCCGGCAAGACCCTGCTGGCCCAAACCCTGGCCAAATTGCTCGATGTGCCATTCTCCATCGCCGATGCCACCGCCCTCACCGAGGCCGGATACGTGGGTGAGGATGTCGAGAACATCCTGCTTCGCCTCATCCAGAATGCCGGCGATGTTGCCCGTGCCCAGCACGGCATCATCTACATCGACGAAATCGACAAGATTGCCCGCAAATCGGACAATCCCAGCATCACCCGCGATGTTTCCGGTGAAGGGGTGCAGCAGGCCCTGCTCAAGATCATCGAAGGCACGGTCGCCAATGTGCCGCCGCAGAGTGGGCGCAAGCATCCGCACCAGGAATACATCCAGATCGATACGCGCAACATCCTCTTCATTTGCGGTGGCGCGTTCGAGGGTCTGGAAGAGATCGTTGCCAAGCGCATCGGCAAGCAGAACCTGATCGGGTTTGGGGCCGCGCGCACCGGGCAGGTGGAAGAAGCCAATCCACTTTCCCACCTGAATCACGACGATCTGCTGAAGTACGGGCTGATTCCGGAATTCGTCGGTCGCCTGCCGGTGAGTGTCGCCCTCAATCACCTGACGCAACCGGAACTGATCAAGATCCTGACCGAACCGCGCAATGCCGTGGTGCGGCAGTACCAGAAATTCTTCGATCTCGATGATGTGGAACTGGTCTTCACCGATGATGCCCTGGCCGCCACCGCCCGGCAGGCGGAAGAGCGCAAGACCGGCGCCCGTGGCCTGCGCACCACGATTGAAGAAGTGCTGCTGGAAGTGATGTACGAAATCCCGTCACTGGAAAACGTGCGGAAGTGCATTGTCGATGCCAACGTCATCAACAACCGCTCCCGCCCGATCCTGCTCACCGTCAACGAGCAACCGATCGACTACGCCAAGACCGCCTAGTCAACTCATTGTCATCCTTCGCTGCCGTCATCCTGAGCGCAGCAAGGGCCGCTGCGCAAGCCTATAGGCAAATGCGGAGCATTTGAGCAAGCGAAGCGCAGCGGCCCTTGCTCAATTGCTGACGCAATTGCCTTTTAGGGATCCCCGGCGAAGCCGGTACGACCTGCAACCGAATTCGCCATTCACCAGTGGGGACCGCCCACGTGGCGGTCCTTTCGTTTCCCCGCACACTGCCGTTTCATAGCGCGTAGGGGCGGATCAGGCCCGTCAGGGCCGTGAATCCGCCCGTTCCCCGGCACGCGGTAAACCCAAACCCGGTCGCCCCAACGTCATTCCGAACGCACCCTTG
>Ga0180215_1005598_pt1 | contig 10656 bp, 10 predicted proteins | sample eDN3rd37CBELigBY_FD_128871 | JGI IMG/M metagenome (GOLD analysis project Ga0180215, IMG submission 128871) | Enriched backyard soil microbial communities from Emeryville, California, USA - eDNA 3rd pass 37_C BE-Lig BY (version 2) (version 2) | ecosystem: Environmental > Terrestrial > Soil >...
CGTACCGCACCCACCGTCATGGATCCGGCTTCACCGTAGAACGCGTCCAGGTCGGGGTGGGCTGTGAGGATCCGCTCGGAGGCCTCGACGGCCTCGTCCACGAGCAACCCCTGCTGATTGGCGACGATCTCGGCGGCGGGCACCAAACTCGTCAGAGCTTGCTCGAATCCCTGTCGACGCTGGATGCACACCTCGAACTGCTCGCAGTTGATCACTGCAACCTTGGGGTGGGTGATGCCGTTCTCGATGAAGTAGTTGCCCATCTGCTCACCACCGATACGCCCGAACTCCTGCGGGGAGCCGAGAATCCAGGAGTCGACGTACTTGCGGGCATCAGACTCGGTGACGCACGTGTTGTAGCAGATCACCGGGATCCCACTGTCATGGGCAAGCCGGACAGCCGGCACCGAGGCGTCGGCAGATGTCGGCGACAAGATCAGCGCGTCGACCTGCACCGAGCTCACCGTATCGATGAAGGCGCTCTCCTGCGATGGATCGGACCGCGCGTTGGTCTCGATCAGCTGGGGAGCGTCGCCGGCGTCGGCGAAGGCCTTCTTCACCCCGACCTTGACCCCCGCATAGAAACCCTCGGCGTTCAGGTACACCACTGCGATGCGACCGTTCTCGCCGATGCGTGAGCAACCGGATACGGCCAGTGCCGCGACCAGCATCAGCGTCGCAAACCGGACCGCCCTCCGCCGCAGCGATCTCGGCATGTCAACCTCGATTCTCCTGTGTCGGCTTCCTCCCGACATCCGCAAAACCCTCTGCGTAACAACAGAAATCAACGATGCCCGCGGGCATCGGTTACGAATGCGGGTCACCGGCAAAACATCTCGAAGAGTTTGCCGACCACGTGAGCCGCTCAGGAGCGGATAGCACGTTTTCGATGAACACGAGTCGAAAGGTATCCCTCATTTGTGCTGTAGAGCATAGTCATAGCTATGAGCTCTATGGACGAATCAACGGCAGCATGGATCGCTGACGGCTTCGTCGGGCAGCGGATGCTCGCGGTACCGCGTCCGGTCGTGGACCACGCGCTGGGTGCGCCGGTCACCCGCAGGCTGCTCGTCACCGACGCCGGGTTCTTTCCGCGGGCCACCCGTCACGGGCGATCCCGGTCTCGCGGGGCCACCGAGCACGTGGTCATGGTGTGTACAGCCGGTGCCGGGTGGTGCCGCACAGAGGAGGGGGCGTTCGACGTCGGCGTAGGCGACGCGGTACTGCTACCGAAAGGGCGGGCGCACATGTACGGCGCAGCCGAGTCAGACCCGTGGACCTTGTGGTGGATGCACGTCACGGGCTCCGACAGTGCAGAATTGATCGCCGCGGCCAGGGTGTCACCAGTCAGCCCGGTGGTTCACCTCGTCGATCCGGCACCGGCGACGAGCCTGATCTCGCAGGTGATCGACATGCTCGCGGACGCCAGCACCACCGCCGGTCTCATCGGCGCAGCCGGCGCCGCCTGGCACGCCTTGACCGTCATCGCCGCCACCGGCCGCCAGCGTTCAACAGGTGAGGCAGACCCTGTGGACAGGGCCTTGGAGCATCTGCGCTCAACAAGTCCGCGACGCACCGATGTCGCGGCGTTGGCGGCCATCGTCGGCCTCAGTACCTCACACCTCAACGCGTTGTTTCGCCAGCGGACAGGTATCGGACCCTTGGAGTTTCAACAGCAGCTGCGCATGTCGCGCGCTCGCGAACTCCTCGATACCACCACACTCACCATCGCGGCGGTCGCTCGCGCCGCGGGCTTCAACGATCCGCTGTACTTCTCACGTCAATTCGCGAAGGTTCACGGCCAATCCCCGTCGGCGTATCGGCAGCGACACCAAAACTGACCGGTGAGTAGTCGGATGACGTCCACGGGGCGAGGCTGGTCGCGGTCCAGCGCAGCGAGGACTTCCATGTGCAGGAAACCTCTCTGTTCGAACGTGTTTCGGATGCGCATCGACTCATGGAAGTCGGGCACCTCCCGGGGCAAACTCGTCCTGACACTCTGATGCCACCGCGACTCTTCGGTCCACCTGTCACGACGACTCTCGGACAATGCGCAGAACCCACCAGGTCAACTGATCAGGCAGGCAGTAGACACAATTGCACCATCGCAAGAGAACGCGGGCTTCGCAGGCTGATGCCGGTGGCTTCCTCGAAGCGTCGAATCCGGTTCATGACCGTGTTGCGGTGGCAGTAGAGCACCGATGCCGTATCGGCCACCGATCCGTTGTCGGCGAACGTCTGGATGGTCTCCACGATCAGTTCCCGATCGTGTACCTTCCTCAGGGGATCCAGCACGTAGCCCCGCAGATCATCGATCACCTCCGACAACTGGGCCATCGACAGGTGGACCCACGAACGGAGCAGTGTGGTCGCGCCGCTCTTGCCCAGGTCAACCAACATGCGGACTGTCGCGGCGGCCCGATGCACGTCGGCCAGCGGTACCGATCGGGGTGCTACGGCGCCGTCGAGGCCGCTCATCACATCCGCCACCACTGCCTCGTCGTCGGCCCAGCGGCCATCGGCTGCCACCAAGATGAGTGCTATCCCGCGGTCGATGTACTCGAAGGGGGTGAGGAGCTTGTTGAGCAGACGCCTTGCCACCGAACGCCCAGCCTCCTCGCTGGGTGTGCCGATGATCCAATAGGTCGCTGTCTCTTCGAGTCCCAGGATCTGGGCGGCACGCCGGACTGTGGTCGGTGCGGGTTCACGGCAAAACAGGTCCGAAAGGGTGTGTTGCTGTTCCAGAGCGCTTGTGCGTGCCATCGCCAGTCGCTGGTCCAGGTACCCTCGCTGCACCTGAATCGTGAAGTCGTCGACCGTTTTCCAGAGCACGTCGACGTGCAACGCCAAGATGGCCATGTCGTCTTCACCGGCGAGGCGTAGGAGTGCAGACCAGGCGACCAGGAAGTCGGTGCGAACGGCTGCGGTGAGATTTTCCAGCGCTATGCCTTGTGTCGCGCGCAAAGAGCCGACCGTGGCGGGAAACTCGATGAGCCTGCGACTCATCGGCCGTTCCAGGAGGGTGTCGAGCAAATAGCGGAACGCAAGCCGGGCAGCGTCGCGCAGATCTTCCTCAGAGGGCACGTTGTCATAGAACCGAGCGCCGCTGTCCACTCGCATCAGGTAATCGTCGGCGAGATCGTCGAGCATGTCGCCGAGATTCTGCAGCAACGCCCGCCAACGGACCTTGGTATCGGCGCGACTACAGGCCAAACTGCGCATGACAGGGGAGGGTACTGCACTTTTCGGCGTAACGACGGGTGACCAGATCCGGCGATACTCGCTGCGGAGTTGACGCGGTGCCCAATCGGCGCCGCGAATCGCTCGACGGCACCCCGCATGAGATGTGCTCGTGCACAACGTCTGTGACAGAACGCGTTGCACCGTGAACATGGGCATGGTGACGTTGGCAGCCATACGATCTGTTCCCATGGCCACGACGTACATCCGCGGCGGCACCGTCGTTTCACCCACCGGTTGCCAGGACCTCGACGTGCTCATCGACGGTGAGCGCATAGCTGCTCTCGTCGATCCCGAACTGGCGCCCTTCGACGATCCCGACCGGACTTTCGACCACGTGCTCGAGGCGAAGGGTAAGTACGTCATTCCCGGCGGAGTCGATGCCCATACGCACATGGAGATGCCTTTTGGGGGCACTGTCGCGTCTGACACGTTCGAGACAGGCACTCGCGCTGCGGCATTCGGGGGCACCACCACGATCATCGATTTTGCGATCCAGCGGCAGGGGGAGAGGGTCCAGGACACCCTGGCGGCCTGGCACGCGAAGGCGCGGGGAAACTGCGCTGTCGACTACGGCTTTCACCAGATCCTGGGCGGTGTCGATACAGACGCCCTCAAGGCGATGGATGAACTGGTCGCTGAAGGTGTGACGAGTTTCAAACTCTTCATGGCGTATCCGGGGGTGTACTACTCCGACGACGGCCAGATCTTGCGTGCCATGCAGCAATGTGCCGGTAACGGCGCGTTAACAATGATGCACGCAGAGAATGGTATTGCCATCGATCAACTGGTCGCCCAGCACATCGAACGGGGTGAGACATCGCCCTACTATCACGGAGTATCGCGGCCTTGGGAGTTGGAAGAGGAAGCCACACACCGCGCCATCATGCTGGCAAAGGTCACCGGGGCGCCGTTGTACGTGGTTCACGTCTCAGCCAAGCAGGCGATGGAGCAAATCGCCGGCGCGCGTGGTAGCGGCGCCAATGTTTTCGCCGAGACATGTCCCCAGTACCTGTACCTGTCCCTGGAAGAGCAACTGGCGGCACCGGGATTCGAAGGCGCCAAGTGGGTGTGCTCCACACCGCTGCGCTCCCACGAGGAGGGGCATCAAGAGGAGCTGTGGCGCTACATCCGGACCGGAGATGTCGCGACAGTGTCGACCGACCATTGCCCGTTCTGCTTCAAGGGGCAGAAAGAGATGGGACTCGGTGACTTCTCCAAGATTCCGAACGGGATGTCAGGGGTCGAGCACCGAATCGATCTGATGTACCAGGGTGTCGTCAACGGCAAGTTGAGTCTTCAGCGGTGGGTTGACGTGTGTGCGACGACCCCCGCCCGCATGTTCGGACTCTACCCCCGAAAGGGCATCGTCTCACCGGGAGCGGACGCCGACGTGGTGATCTACGACCCTGACGGACATACGTCGATCGGATTCGAGAAGAACCACCATTCGAACGTCGACCACTCCACATGGGAGGGCTTCGAAGTCGAGGGCTGTGTGCAGACGGTTTTGTCGCGAGGCACGATCGTTGTCGACCGCGGACGATACCTGGGCCGCAAGGGTCACGGCGTCTTCCTCAAACGCGGGCTGTCTCAATACCTGATCTGAACCGCTCAGAAACCGATCTTTCATCGAGACCAGGAGACAAGTGATGACTGTGCCCGTCAACGCAACCAACCTGCGAATCCCGCTCGACACCGGCCGCGACCGCGAGTTCCTTGACTCCTGGGCCGAACTGGAGGCCATCGGAGCGACGCCGGCAGGAGGTGTCGAGCGTCAGGCGGGCACCGCCGAGGACGGTGAGATGCGGGATTGGTTGTCTCGTTGGTTGCGCAACCGAGGATTTTCGGTTGAAGTCGACCCGATCGGAAACCTCTTCGGGTTGTTGGAATTCAATCCGGGCGCGCCATATGTTCTCGTGGGTTCGCATCTCGACAGCCAACCGCGCGGTGGCCGGTTCGATGGAGCGTACGGAGTACTGGCCGGTGCCGTCGCCGCTGACCGGATCCGTCGATACGTCACCCGGTCCGGCTTCACGCCGCGGTACAACGTCGCGGTCGTCGATTGGTTCAATGAAGAGGGCTCACGATTCAAGCCGTCGATGATGGGCAGCGCGGTATTCACCGGAACTCTCGATCTCGAAGAGGCACTCGGCACCACTGACGACGACGGCGTATCCGTCCGTGACGCGCTCGCGGCGATCAACGGCATCGGTGATCGAGAAGTGTTCTCCTCCAGCGGGCCGCGGCAGTTGGCAGCGTACGCCGAGATTCACATCGAACAGGGTCGCGAGTTGGAGAAGAACAACGTGACCATCGGGTTGGTGGACCGCACCTGGGCAGCGAACAAGTACGAATTGAACGTCGTCGGCGTCCAGGGGCATACCGGTGCAACCGCCATCGAAGACCGTCAGGATGCGCTGTTGGGTGCGGCCCTGATCGTGGTGGCGTTGCGTGACATCGCGGATGAGTTCGGCGAAGAGTTGCACACCAGTTGCGGGCAGTTGACGGTATTGCCGAACTCGCCCGTCGTCGTGCCACGTGAAGTACACATGCACCTCGACTTACGTTCGGACAACGATGAACTGCTGGCGGCAGCCGATGCGGCATTGCGAAGGCGCATCGCAGAGGCCGAGATCCGCGCCGGAGTCAAGGTCGAACACCGCAAGGCTCATGTGTGGCCCGGCCACCATTACCAGCCTCAAGGAGTGGAGTTGGCCCGTGACGCCGCCAACGACCTCGGGATCAGCAGCATGTTGGTGCAGACCAGGGCCGGCCACGACTCGACCAACATGAAGGAGATCTTCCCGTCGGTGATGCTGTTCGTTCCCAGCGTGGAAGGAATTTCTCACGCCGAGGCCGAGTACACCTCCGACGAAGACCTCTGCAGCGGGGTGGATCTACTCACTGAGGCCGTGGCGCGAATGCTTGATGGTTCGCTTGATGCGGCCGGTGCTGGTCATCCGTGATGACGAAATTCGCAGTTTCCCAATTAGATACGACACTCAACAGGTAGGGAGAAGCCGTGGACCTGGGTTTGAAGGGCAAGCGGGCGTTGATCTCGGGTGCCAGCGATGGCATCGGCCTCGCTGCGGCCGAACTACTCGCAGAAGAGGGCGTCGATGTGGCCTTGGTGGCCCGCCGCGCGAATGTGCTCAAAGAGGGTTGCGACTCTATCGCGTCCAAGACAGGCGTCAAGGCCGTACCGCTTGCCGCCGACCTCAGCGACAAATCGGTGTTCGATGCGGTGGTGAACGACGCCGTCGATGAACTCGGCGGCCTGGACATCCTGATCAACAATGCCGGCGCATCATCCTTCGGCGGCTTTGGTGACATCACCGATGAGCAGTGGGTGGCAGACATCAATCTCAAGCTGTTCGGGTTCATTCGGATGACTCGCGCGGCTCTGCCACATCTGTTGAAGACAGGTAGTGGACGAATCGTCAACGTTGCGGGCAACTCCGGTAAGCAGGCGCTGGAATACCACATGCCGGGAGCCGCCGCGAACGCGGCGATCCTGAATTTCAGCAAGTCCCTGTCACTGCAGGTCGGGGCCCAAGGAGTCATCATCAACACGGTGTGCCCGGGACCGGTCCGGACAGCTCGCCTGGTCAAACAGTTCGCCGCAAACGCCCGGGACTGGAACTGCACTCCGGAGGAGGCCGAGGAACGGTTCCTGGCCGGCCTCCCTTTGCCGTACATCCCCAGCGCCCGCGACATCGCCTACTCGATCGCGTTTCTGGCATCGCCGCGGGCGGCATACCTCAACGGCACCACGATCACCAATGACGGCGGCATCACCCGTGCGGTCTGATGATTCGGACCCGAACGTGAGGAAGACGGCGCGCATCGGGATGATCGTGCCGTCCTCGAACACGTGCCTGGAGCCTCTGACCTACCGGATGCTCGACAATCGGTGCGACGTGACCGTCCACTTCACTCGTACGCCGGTAACACGGGTCGGTCTCGACGATACGTCAGACGCCCAGTTCGACACTGGGGCAATGCAGGCGGCCGCTACTCTGCTCGCCACCGCCGACGTCGACCTGATCGCCTGGAACGGCACGGCCGGGTCCTGGTTGGGCACCTCTCACGACCGCGCGATCACTGATGCGATCTCTCGGGCGACAGGAGTGCGGGCCGTCACCAGCACCCTGGCGTTCATGGCGGTGTTCGGCGCCCTTGGTGTCCACCGGCTCGGCATTGTCACGCCATACCCCGACTACATGAATGCCAGGATCGGTGAGTCCTACCGTGCAGAAGGCGTGACGGTTATCTCAACGCAGGGCTTCGGCCTCACCGAGACGACCGACATCGCCCGAATACAACCGCACGAGTTGGGCAGCCCCACTCGCCACGTCGCCGCAGCCGCCCCTGACGCGATTGCGTACGTCTGCACCAATCTGCGTGGCGCCGACGCGGTCGAGGCGCTCGAAGCCGAACTCGGTGTCCCCGTGCTGGATTCAGTCGCGGTCACACTCGCGGTGTGCCTGGCGATGGTGGGGGCAGCCCCCTTGGACGCGCGCTGGGGATCTCGACTGTCTCATGGTGCAGGTCTGGCCGGCGAGACGCTAGCAAGGACGTGATTCGGAGCGCCAGAAAGATCTGCGCATCAGTGGCGGTGACGAATACGCACGCACACACCTCACGAGACCGTTCTCGTGACACTCAGACCATGGGGCGGTGCCATATTGCGACCCCGTGATTTCCGGCATTACGAACAACTATCGAGGACAACATGAGCCCTTCAGTTCCTGATGCACCGACTGACACCTCCGCCCGAGGATCGGGCCGTCGGCGCACGGTCATCGCGAGCATGGTCGGTACCACGATCGAGTGGTACGACTTCAACATCTACGGATCCGTAGCCGCGCTGGTGTTCGGCAAATTGTTCTTTCCGGACATGGCGCCGGCGGTGGGTACGTTATTGGCACTGGCAACATTTGGTGTGGGGTTCTTCGCCCGGCCGGTCGGCGGCATCATCTTCGGTCACATCGGTGACCGAGTGGGACGCAAGGCGGCGCTTGTCACGACCATCTTGCTGATGGGCGCGGCGACAGTGGCAATCGGGCTTCTGCCCACCTACAGCACGATCGGTATTCTCGCGCCCATCCTGTTGGTGTTGTGCCGGCTGATTCAAGGCATAGGCATCGGCGGTGAATGGGGCGGCGCCGTATTGATGGTGGTCGAACAGGACGGAGCTGAACACACGCGAGGTTCTGCTGGTAGTTGGACACAATCGGCCTCGCCGATCGGATTCCTGCTGTCGACTGCCACCCTGTCAGCGGTGAGCGCTCTCATGACCGAAGAACAGTTCTTGGCATGGGGTTGGCGAGTTCCATTCTTGCTCAGTGCACCCCTGGTGTTGGTGGGCCTGTTGATTCGGGTGAAGATCATGGAGTCATCTGTATTCACCCGGAGCCGCCGGCACGGAACTCAGGAGGCCAAGGCCCCCATCTTGCAGGTGCTGCGATACGCGCCCAAAATGATTCTGCTCGTGGTGCTTCTCGGACTTGGCCAACAGGTCGCGTATTTCGTGATCAATGTGTTCTCACTGTCGTACGTGACTCAGCACACCGACATCTCCAGGTCTGCCGTACTGAACGCGATATCGGTCGGTGCGGTTGTCCAGTTGCTGTCAATTCTCTGCTTCGGACGACTCAGTGACCGGCTCGGGCGCCGTGTCCCATTCCTTGTGGGCGGTGTGGGGATGGCAGTGTGGGCGTTTGCGGTGTATCCGTTGATGGGAACCGGAAACTTCGCTCTGATGGTTCTGGCGGTATCCGTGGCCATGGTGTTCCAGGGTGCGATGTACGGTGTGCTCGCGGCGTTCATCGCCGAACTGTTCGACACCCGCTTCCGTTACACCGGAGTGTCGTTGGGCTACATGCTCATCGGAGTCGTCGGCGGCGGCTTTGCCCCCATGATCGCATCAACCCTCCTGGACACCACCGGTTCGGTGACTGCTGTCGCGATGTACATCTCGTTGGCAAGCGTGCTGACGGTCATCGCCGCATACCTCGCTCCGGAAACCTCAGAGCGCGATCTCGACAACGTTGAACGCGCATCAGATTCCGCGCCGGAACCCAGCGAGCCTGTGACGAAGACGGTGTAGGGCCCCTCATGTCTGTCCACCGCTACCAACGTGCTGCTCTTCCACCAGCGCGAGCGGTCGGATCGGTGCGCCGGTCGCCCCGACGACCGGCAGGGGAGCGCCGACGAACACGAACTCCCGCGCACCGGTGTGTGCCAGCGCTTCGAGGTTCATTGCCTCGATGATGTTCATCCCACTGTCCTGCAGAAGGATCCGATGTACCGGGAGGTTGGCGAAGCCGGCTCCGGGGGGAATGTGCTCAAGTGCGAGGGTGTCGGCCCCGACCACGCGGACACCCGCCGCGACCAGGTGGCGCGCACCGTCGGTGGTGAGACCGGGCACGCCGCTGTCGGTGCCGATGTAAGCACCCGCTCCTGCGTGCGCGGCAGGTTCAGGCCGACCTCGGGTTCCTGATGCAGGGCGCGGCGGAGGTGGACGAGTTCGTCGGCCATCTCCCGAGCCTGCGTGACCAGCAATTTTTCTTGCTTCCTCTCACTGGCGGACACTGCGGGTAGTTTTACGGTCACCACGTGATGCGAGCGAGAATTGCTGTGATTTGTGCAGAGAAATCTGTTTGAGGAGTGTGTTCGTGCATTCCGATGTGGTGGCCGAATCGGAATTGGAGTTGTTGCACGGTCTGCATGTGGACGAGTTCGCTGGCCGATATCACCCGGCTGGAACGGCCGATAGGCGAGCGGTTGCCGTGGCTGTCGATCCGCGACAGCGGCGTCAACCTGCGTACCCGCAAGCGCATGGGCTGGATGCTCGACCCGACAGGTAGGGCCACGGGAGTCGTGGTCCCTCCCGTGTGACCACGGCGTCGAGTGAGGATTGACAGGGAGCGACACACCCCCCAAGGCCGCGATCGGCCCAGTTAGCGTGGCGACCGTGAAGGAAACTGGGAATCGCGATGCTACTGCCCCATGACGAATCAGGCACCGGCCCAACGGTCGTCCTGTTGCACGCCAGGCCAACTGACCGCAGGATGTGGCGAGAACATCTGCCGCTCCTGGCAGCTGCCGGCCACCGGGCGATCGCTTTGGATCTCCCCGGCTACGGTGAGGCGGTACTTCCCGAGGGACACGACACGACGCCCGCAGACGATGTCCTTGCGACGCTCGACGCCCTGGACGTAGACCGCTTCACGCTGGTGGGTAATTCGCTCGGCGCGCTCGTCGGACTGCAGACAGCGGTGGCCGCGCCGGCTCGCGTCGACGGGCTGCTGTCGATCGGGTACCGGCGCCACGATCAACCTCCTTCTGTCGAATTGAACCGGGCATGGCAGCGCGAACGGGACGCCCTCGACGCGGACGACCTCGACG
>Ga0180215_1005599_pt1 | contig 10656 bp, 10 predicted proteins | sample eDN3rd37CBELigBY_FD_128871 | JGI IMG/M metagenome (GOLD analysis project Ga0180215, IMG submission 128871) | Enriched backyard soil microbial communities from Emeryville, California, USA - eDNA 3rd pass 37_C BE-Lig BY (version 2) (version 2) | ecosystem: Environmental > Terrestrial > Soil >...
TTGTTCGTGTTTTAGTTAATACAAGGATGGACAAAAAAGGCCTGAATTTAAACATCAAATGCTACATTATTTAGTTGGACTTATATATATATATCCAACTTATTAAATCGACATAGGAATTCCTTTTCTCTCATGTGCGGGTAGTAAACATGGCTCTTACGCCAGATATTTGACTCATCCGTGTGAAAAGTCCTTTTCACACGCCTTTCAGCTCCGCTGAAAGGTTGCGATATGGTCATGAAACGGAAGGAGAGAACGAGTTTTCTCCTCCCGTTTCATGACCATATCGCTTAGATGAGTCAAATATCTACTAGTATATGTCGAAATATTAAAAAGGACATATATATAGATTGGATTGAGGGATATTGTTTTGAAGGCAAAGACAAACGCTTTAAATGAAAGCAGAGATTCTTGTATGTAACCTTGGAGTTTGTAACAAACTAAACATGCTTCTTTTGGTGAGTACCTTTTTTCTTTTGGACGGTGTATAAATGTCAAATTTAATAGAGCAAAATTGTCCTGTTTGTCAGTCTATTGTGTTTTGTAAGAAAAGCGGTTGGTTCTCTAAAGTAATAAAGTTTCCAAACTTTTGCGGCAGTTGTGGTACTAAGCTTTTTCATGAATGTCCTTCATGTCATCAAAACTTACCTTATTTAACTAATAATTGTATACACTGTAGTGAACGGTTATATGTGCCAGAATATAAAGGGGTATATACGAGTGTATCGCAAAAAACGATATCCGAAAAAGCCCAAAAGCAATTAGAGCAATTAAAACAGGACTTATATGACGTTAATCTTTATGTGGAGGAAATGTTTAGGCTTGTTGTAAGATTAAATCCAATTAGCCAGCAAATATTTCATTTTGATACGATTTTAGAAGAAATAGAAACTAAAAATAGTAGTAACGAAATTTCTAGTGTCATCGATGAAGCGGTTAACAGTATTCATCTGGATTATCTTTATGAACAATTTGATGAATTTAACAGGTCAGTGATTTCTTCGATTGAAGGGCTTTTTGATGAACGTACCTTATTTGAAAAGGAACTATCACATTATCGGATATATGTAAATATAACAAACATTTCAACTGAGGTTGATATCATTAAACAAAAAATGCAAGATGCTATTCAATTTTATAATGAGAGGGATTTTAGACAAATTAAGAACCACTTTGAACGTATCAAAGAAAATGCACCGAAATACCAATCAATAATTACAAGAACAGGTTTTGCGGATTTTGCAATTGGTTTTACTAGTGGCCTTCTAGGGACACTATTGGCTGGTCCACTGGGGTATGCGGCCAGTGATCAAGGACTGAGGTACTGGGAAAATTGGAGAGATGCATCAGATAAAGAATTCATTGATTGGTTTAGCAGTTTGATTAAAACTTTCATCGATTATGGATATGACCTTGCTGATTATATGGAATCTTCTTGTCAGCCTGTCATTAATGAAGCTATCCATTTATATAGTGAACAGACTCTAGCTATCATAGAAGGATTAAATAATGCTGCTTTAGATGGAATCAATATTGATCAGGCCTATCAAGCAATTCGTACCTTTGGCAGGAATGATAGTGTGAATCTTGACCAAGACCACTTTAGCAAAATAATTCTTTATAATCTAAGAGAAAAAGGGCTTAGCATTCAATCTGAAGAAAATTTAGTGTATTTATTAAATCTAAGGTAAGAGGTTTCTAATCAACGGGTTTTCCTATTTAGCTGATTTTTTTAGTATCTGACCTTTTTCACTATACATCCACTTTGCAGTATTAAGAACCCTTTTTCTTACATAGTAATAATAGTTCTAACCGAAGGTCAACTGAGGTGAAATCAGCTGCCCTTCGGTTTTTGGCTCATGTGTTTTATTTTCATCAGAAAAAAGTCAATGTAAAAAACTTTTATATCAAACCTATGGTAGAATTACCTGCTCTAGTCGAGTATAACTATCTTTTGCATGGCACGTCTTTCACAGGAGCGGACGGTTGTTAAGTTCATCTTTTCTATTTCAGCTATTTCCCTATTTGACAGACCATGGTAGAAGTGCTGAAGGACCCACTTTTCTTCACGTTCTGTTAAGTGGTGGAAGTAGCTTAACAGTGTTTCTTTCTCTAGAAGCATTGTGTCACAGTTTAATAGATTCCAATACTCTTCATCTGGATAGAAAGAGTGATCATCGTGCTTTTTCTCACTTTTCAGCGCTGTGAGGATTCTTCCTTTAATGAAGCTATAGGCATATGTGGAAAACTTCCCCTTTTGTTCATCAAAATTCTTGCTTGCATCCCAGAGAGCGATTAGGCCAATTTGATAAAAATCATCCTGATTTTTGTAAATATACAGTGAGTGAATAATAGAGTGAATCATGTTCGAATACTCAGCGGCTAGTTGTTCAAAGTCCATGCTTGGACACCTTTCGGAACGTGCACCATTCCTTGTATTCCCGGGTACCATTAAAATACCGTGAAATAGAAAAGAGTTCGAATCTCCAAAAATGCGGATTTCAGCCAGAAAATATACTAATTCAGCCGGAATTTATATCTTTTCAGCTGGAAAAAGGGTCAATTGAGCCGGAAATTGGGAAAAAGAGTAGAACTTTTATGAAAAACAAAAAATCAAAGAAACGTTTTTTCTGTATTAATTGGCTTTGTCCGTATGGCAAATTAGGTATCCTGTATTCGAACGAAATTTGCTTTGCTTGAGGAACGAAAGGCAGATCTCCATGTTTGGAATTTGTTAAACGTTCCCGTATGTTGTTATCTGTTTGTTGTTGTTTAAAAAATGCGGAACAAACAGCGGATGTATATATATCCTTTTTAATGTTTCGACATACACTAGTGGATATTTGACCATATCGCAACCTTTCAGCGGAGCTGAAAGGCGTGTGAAAAGGACTTTTCACACGGATGAGTCAACTATCTAGCGGAAGAACCATATTGACTATCCGTACATGATAGAAAAAGAATTCCTATGTTGATTTAATAAGTTGGACGTATATATTTTCTGAGTTAGAGAGGAATTCGGAAGTCATATCTGATGTTTGTGCGAGTGGACGATTTCAGCGGACAGACCATCGGAAATCAATTCAGATGGTTGCAGGGATGCTGTATCAGTCTCAGAATATGACAAAAGTAGGGAAAACCATATTTTATTAGAGGAAAGTGTAAAAGTATGTTACTCTAGATATAGGAACAATTTATACTGTTCTCTTATATAATACAAGTATAAATTCATAGGTTTTAATAGGTGGAGTCTGTCACAGTGGGGTAAGTGTGTCCTTTTGTAACAGTCCTTTTTATGTTATTTTCCGAAATTTTAAAAATAATACAAAGAAGTCATCCGTTCAATAAGGAAAGATAAAGATAGATGAACAAAGGAATGGAATGAACCTTATTCAAGATGTAAATAAAACGCATGGATGATACCAGTCATCCACCTATATATATTGCGATTCTGTTTGGATTATCCTAGTGCTTATTAGAATATAAAGGGGGCAGTCATAACAATGAATATTGATGTTTCTGTTGCTGTTATAACCATCGCTTATTTTATCATATTAGTATTTACTTATGCTGTTACTGTTCTAAGAAGTTCAGAGGATGTGAAAGGACAGGAAATTATTAATAAAGCTTTTGATCATGCCTATATGATTCTAATGTTTGGACTTGTTATTGTTTACTTCTTAGTTATATTTCCGCACATCCCAATAGATTCCCAAACTACCTCGTATTTATTATTGGCAAGCAAATTTATATCCGTGCTCACACTTGGCGGCAGCCTGTTTGTCTTAAACAGAAAAAGAAGGTATAGACATTAGTGGCAGAAGGAGGAATCTCCTGCTTGGAAGCAGAGTATTAATTCTTCTGCTTCCTTTTTTCGTTGATCATTGCTGATGAAACAAACGTGAGTCTAAGTCTGAGTGCTCAAACAAGGTGAAACTAAAAGAGTTTCTGTTTCGTAGATGAACAAGAGGTGAAAGTGTTAAAGGCGGTGAATTCATTGAAATTAGTAATTAGTATGCTGTTTTTAATTGCTCTTGTATATTATACTTATCGATTTATTCAACTGTTATTAAAAATGAATCAAGCGGTCCTGCTGCCGATAACGGATAGTGAAAAGAATGCGATTAGAATTTTTCCTCAAAAAGTAATTGACTCCCCGACATATTCTAAACAAAAATGGGGCATCATACTTTATTCCTTTATACTGCTCTTTGTCATAACGATGTTTTTTATCGGATTTGATTTAAATTGGTCCTATCAGTTATTGTTACTTCTTCCTTTAATTAATTCACAAAATTCTTTTAATGTATTCGCGGTAATTGAAGATGGAATCCTTTGTGGAAACAGGTATATCTCTTGGGAAAAAATAAAATCATTTCATGTTGTTTCGATAGACCAAAATCATAAGTACTATGGATATGCATATGAAGTGAACGGAGGATATGAATTCATCATAAAGGCAAAAGGTCATTCGTGCAGTGTAATCATGACATCAAATGAAATGAAAGATAAGCTTACTAGCATGATAAAGGAGCAGGGGATTTCTCCTGCAAAGTGAAAAAAACATTTATCTGCTTTCTTTTATTGATATCCTATCAAATAGACTAAAGTAAAAGCAGCAAGGTCAGCCTTGCTGTTTTTTTCTGTTTCTTTTGTAATAGTCTGAATGTATCGCAGGCACTGCACCTTGCTTCCTTCCTTGTGATATTATGATCATATCTATGGTTAAAGGATGAGATTTTATGAGTAATGAGGCTTTTGTAATAATGAGAGATGTTTCTTTTCAATTCGGAGAACAGCTTATTCTAAATCATATTGAGCTGTCCTTGAAGAAGGGAACGTCTTATGCTTTGATTGGTAAGTCTGGTGTTGGCAAGAGTACGTTGTTGAATTTAATTGCGGGATTTATTCAGCCAAGTCAGGGTAGTATGACAATCGGGGGCGGGCCGGTAAAGAAGTCAAAAGAAAATACAGCCTTTTTATTTCAGGATTTAGGTCTTTTTCCGTGGCAGACCGTCATGGAAGCGATTATGATGCCGTTATTGCTGAAGAAGGAGAAAAATATAGAAGGGGCTAAAGAACAGATTTTAGCTTTATTAAAAGAAATGGAGCTCGAGAGTCTAAAGGATAAGTATCCTCACGAACTGAGCGGTGGACAAAGGCAGCGGGTAGCCATTGCGAGAGCGTTAATCAGCAAACCAGAGCTGCTGTTAATGGACGAGCCGACTTCTTCCTTAGATTCGATGACAAAGGAACATATTCAGCAGCTGATATTAGCACAGCAGCAAAAACTAAAAACGACACTGCTGTTTGTCACGCATGATATTGAAGAGGCAGTCTTCTTAGGAGAAATTATTTTAATCCTAAATAAAAATGGCACCATACAAGAGGTGAAGAACCCATACTTTGCACAAAAGAATGCAAAGGATCAACTTGGGTTCTATGAGGCTTGTATAGAAATTAGAAAATCAATGAATATGGAGCTGCCGATGAAATGAATATTATACGAAAAATCGTTGGCAATCAGCTGATTGTCGGGTTCTTTAGTTTTATTGTTTTTTGGGAAATCATCTATCTCTTTGTCCAAACGCATACCATCCCATCACCGCTGGAGACATTCTCCTATTTCTTTACTGTCTTAGATATTCTGGGTCTTCATTCGCTTGGAAGTATTCTAAGGGTGCTGGCAGCTCTGAGCATATCCATACTGATTGGAATTCCAGCCGGCATTTTTCTTGGAGTAAATAAAAAGGTCAATCGTCTTTTTTCTCCATTCTTATATTATATTTATCCGATTCCAAAGGTTGCTTTTCTGCCAGTGTTTATGCTTTTATTTGGTCTTGGGAATGTATCAAAGGTTATGCTGATTATCTGGATTGTTGTTTTTCAGATGATTCTATCCGTCCGGGATGGGGTGATGAGGATTCCCGTTTCACACTTTAAGGTGATGGAAAGCTATTCAGCAACAATTAAACAGCAGTATCGCTTTCTTATCATCCCATCCATTCTACCGCAAGTATTTTCAGCTCTAAGGATTAGCATTGGCATTTCGCTCGCATCGTTATTCTTTGCGGAAAACTATGCAACAACGTATGGAGTTGGCTATTTTATTATGAGTGCTTGGACGAAAATGAATTATGAGGAGATGTTTTGCGGGATTATTGTTCTAGGTTTTATCGGACTTCTCTTCTTTAAACTAATCGATTTATTAGAAATTCATTTTACACCGTGGGCTGCAAAATAAAAGGCATAGCAAAAAGACAAATGGAATTCATTTGTCTTTTTGTTATGCTTAACACCGTACTTATTCTTCAATAAAGCTGAAATCAGTTAATTCCTCGTAAGAATAATCTTTCTTAATTTGGCCTTTTTCCTTTGTCCACTTGATAATGTTATCAAATTGTTGTTTGTCAATCTTGCCTGCATGAGCGAAGTCATCCTTCATGCTGGATAAGTATGCGCTCATTTGCTCAGGAAATTGATATTTCGATAGAATGTCACTGTATTCGGCAGCTTCTGTTTCATTCATATAATCTACTGCTTTATTATAGGCTGTATAAAAGGCTTTAATATCACCTGGTTTTGAGTCAATCATCTCATCCGTAAATTGAATGGTACCGCCCTTGATGCCAGCTTCCTTTGAACTGCCTAGAAGATGGGCTCCTTGCTTGACTAGCATACCTGCTTGCGGCTCCGTAAAAACAACACCGTCAATTTGATTAGACAATAAGGCTTCTGCTCTACCGGAGAAGGAAGGGATTTCAACAATCTCATAGTCAAAGTTATCTTTCTTCGCAAATTCATCCATTATGTACTCTAAAATAAAGTTTGGGACAAGGGACACCTTTTTGCCGCTTAATCCGCTCATTTCTGTGATACCGGAATCCGGTGATGAAAGAATTTTGAAATCCTCACTAATATCAGAGGTGATTTTCATATCTATTCCATTCTCTTTAAATGTAGCTTCTGTCATAACATCGCCAATGGCAGCATCCAGTTCTTTTGCTTGCACAGCCACATTCCGATCATTAGGAGAGGAGAAACTTTTAATCGAAACATTGACGCCTTCCTCTTCAAAGAAGCCTTGCTCTTTTGCTAAAATAATGGGAATGGCTGATTCAGCAGGCAGTACGCCGATTGTCATTTCCTCGCCGCTAGGAGTCCCTGCGTTCGCCTCTGTTTTTGGTTTATCCTGTGTTTCTTTAGCCTTTTCAGCTGTTTTATCTTCACTTCCGTTTCCGCATGCTGATATAAGTAATAAAAAGATAAGTAAGAGTGAAGCGAGTAATCCTTTTTTCATCACTGCATTTCTCCAATCGTTTACTAAATTATTCTTTTGAAGGCATCTAAATTGAGAAGATAAGGAACTGCATTTCTTTTAAGAAGAAGCGGGTCGGTCTGCCTGTCATTTTTTCCGGTTTCTGTTGTAAAGGCTAATAAAAACCCTTTTTTTCTTAAAAGCGATACGTTTCGTTCATTATATAAACCGAAAGGATAAGCAAAGACATCCTTTACTTCTACAAATTCATTACATCTATCAAGGTCCTGCGCGAATTCCTCATCGTTTGCTTCCATCATCTTGCTTTTTGCAGCATCTGTCCTTTGATGAAAGGAGTGGGTGTGATTAGCGTACTGGAAAACATCTGAGATATCTGCCAAATCCTTTTTCGTCATACAGACAGATTTTTCGGGAGTAAACTCCTTTGCTATGTCGTGCAGCCAGCTTGTCACAACAAAAGCTACTGCATGAAAGCTGTATTTTTTTAAAATGGGGTAGGCATACTCTTTGACCGATTGAAAGCAATCATCAAAGGTAAGCAGTACCGACTTTTCAGGAATTGCTTTTCCAAAATAATAATCTTTTACTTCAGCTAATGTTAATGAGTGGTAATTTTGTTCATGTAAATAAGCCATTTGTTCTTCAAAGTGTTCAAGAGTTACAAAGAGCGGCGATGGAAGAAAATCATGATAATCCTGCTTTACATCAATCGGTGACGGCTGCTCTGGGTTAAACTCTTGTTCTTTTCTTATTTCATGATACATTAGGACGGAAAATGACATAAAGACCTCCTTGTTCACTATTTCACTATATTATAGAGCTTCGGTTTTTTATTAGTCAAACCATTTTTGGAAAAAGCAGGTTACAAAATGGTCTTTGTTGTTTATTGGCTTTTATAATCGTATAATTTAAAATAGAGAGATTTTACATTCGATTTGTATTATCTAACAAATTTTCTCCAACTATTATTTTTTAATGCGTAAAATTTTGCTTTTACAGGAAAGTAAGGAGGCCGTACTGAGTGAGCGAAACAAAGTATTTAAATAAAAATGCTAGAGACACGCTAAAGGCGACGAGCAGGACATTCTATATCCCCATCAGTCATCTGGCAAAAGGATTACAGGAAGCTGTTGCATCTGCTTACTTATGTATGAGGGCAATTGATGAAATTGAAGATCATCCCGAACTTCAGTCAAAAGATAAAAGCCATCTTTTATTTTCTATTAGTAGGATTCTCCAGAAATCTTTTCATGAGAATGAGTTAAAAGCTCTTTTCCAGCCGTATCAGTCACAGCTGCCAAAGGTCACTTTACAGCTTGCTGAGTGGATTCAGGTTTGTCCAGAAACAATCGTAGACAAGGTGTTGGAATCAACATCGATTATGGCAAAAGGGATGGCTGAATGGGTAAATAAAGACTGGCAAATACAAAACGAAGAAGATTTAGATGAATATACGTATTATGTAGCGGGGCTGGTAGGCGTGATGCTGACGGATATATGGAAGTGGTATGACCAGACAGATGCTGATGAACATTTAGCTATTGCGTTTGGCCGCGGTCTGCAGGCGGTTAATATTCTTCGTAATCATCATGAGGACAAGGAACGCGGTGTCAGCTTCTTTCCTGATGGATGGAAGTTAGAAGATATGTTTGCCTATGCCGGCAGAAATCTTGAGCTAGCTGATCTTTACGTAAAGGACATCCAAAATGATTCGATTCTAAAATTCTGCAAGATTCCTTTAGCTTTGGCACATGGTACGCTTCAGGCTTTAATGAATGGAAAAGAAAAAATGAGCAGATTAGAAGTAATAAAAGCAGTAGGAAAAGTAGTAGGAAATGTATAAGTAGAAAAAGAGTACGAAGCAGGGTGAATGGTTCTAAACTGTCCCCCTGCTCTTAGAATCCCTTGCTTTGAGAACTGGTATCAGCGGATATGCCGGCTTCCCTTCCTTAGTAAGTAAAAAGCGATGACAAAGCTGATGGCTGAGCTATAGAAAAGGGCAGGGTGTGTGAATAAATCCATCATGAGTCCTAATAGGCTAGGGGCAATAATGGCCGCGGCCATGGAAAATAAGTAATATAAGCCAGTGAAAAAGCCAATTTTATCTTTCCCTCCTAGGTCAGCTACGAGGGGATAGGCTTGAACATTCACAAGTGCCGATGTGATTCCGCCGCTAAAGAGGATAATTTGTAACCATACGACTTCATTTAGTATAGGGAAGTGTGACACGAAGAATGGCAGGAGTGGAATGCTGATAAAGAAGATAGGCTGGAGCATGAGTCCCACACGCATGAGAGGTAGTTTTCCCCATTTATTTCCTAATATTCCCGCGGGAATCGCGAATAGAACAAAGGCAAGGCTGAAAAAACCAAGTGTTACCCCGGCTGCGCTTTCCTTCATATTTAAATATTCAACTGCATAAACCGTAAATAACGCCTCTACCCCGGCATACCCGATAAAGTAAACAAAAATAGCCAGTAAAATAAGTAACGGCCCTTTAAATTCAGGCTTTGTCAGCTGCCGAAAATCAGTAATAAAGGAATGGGACACTTTCGTTTCTTCCAAATCAACTGCTGTACTGCCGCTATAAGGCGGATTATGGTCAACGGTTATAAAGAGCAGGATAAAGGTCAACAGCAGCAGAAGACCTGCAGCTAGAAAGGGATACGTACGATCCCAGTCATATAGCAAAGATAAGCCGAACAAGGAGATAATCGCTCCGATGCCACCCATAAAGTTGATGACCCCGTTAGCAGATGATCTTTTGTCTGTCGGTGTGTGGTCAGGCATGAGGGCAATCACAGGTGCCCGGAATAACGTCATCGCAAGTAAGAAGATAATATCAATAGTGATGAGCATCCAGAAAGACACCGCGGCACCGTAAGGAATTAATATAAAGAAAAGAGCGGCAATTGGCATCCCGACAACAAGGAAAGGAAGCCGCTTTCCTATTCTTGTTTCCACTTTATCTGACCAAGCTCCAATAATGGGAATGAGAAGAACGGCAAGTAAATTATCCAGTCCCATAATCGCACCGCGGATGGCCCTGCTTTCAATAAATCCTCCTAGAATAAGCGGCATATATGCATTATAAAAGGTCCAAACAAGCATTAACGTTAAGAAACCACTGCCAATAACAAAAATCTTGCTGTAGGAAAAAGTCTTATTTGATTTCAGTATGATGACCCCCGTTTTTTATCCATCAGCAATTCACCTAAATTCTATATATATCCAACTTATTAAATCGACATAGGAATTCTTTTTCTCTCATGTGCGGGTAGTAAACATGGCCCTTACGCCAGATATTTGACTCATCCGTGTGAAAAGTCCTTTTCACACGCCTTTAAGCGGAGCTGAAAGGTTGCGATATGGTCAAA
>Ga0180215_1005600_pt1 | contig 10654 bp, 17 predicted proteins | sample eDN3rd37CBELigBY_FD_128871 | JGI IMG/M metagenome (GOLD analysis project Ga0180215, IMG submission 128871) | Enriched backyard soil microbial communities from Emeryville, California, USA - eDNA 3rd pass 37_C BE-Lig BY (version 2) (version 2) | ecosystem: Environmental > Terrestrial > Soil >...
ATACCGGCGCATGGCGTCGCGCCCGAGCACGAGAAAGAACAGGGTCGCGAAGAACAGGACGAATTGCAGCATTGCGGGCGTGATGACGCCGACCACGCTGCCGATCGTTTCGGCCGGCTGCGATACCTCCACGCTGAGACTGGATTGGCCCGCAAGCGCCGACTGTAATTCCTTCAGGGCCGCGAGCGGCCGCTCCATGAAACGGAATTTCTCCTTGATCGTCGCGCCGATTTCGGCGGATCGTCCGATCAGGTCGGAGACCGGATCCGCAAGCAGGACGACGGCAAGGTAGAGTGCGCCTGCGAACAGCGCGACGATGACAAGCGCCGGCACGAAGGCGGGAAAGCCGCGCCTGACCGCATATCCGGTCAGCGGTCCGATCGTTAAGGCCACGATCAGCGCCGCGGCGAGCGGCATCAGCAACGGGCGCGCCACATAGAGCAAAGCCCCGAACATGATGGCCGCCATCAGGATGGTCGCGAGTTGCGCCATGATCCGCCAGAAGGCTGCGGAATCAGCAAAGGGCGTCGGATCCTGGGCGCCGATCAGGAAGCGGCGCGTGCGCCCGACGCGAGCGTGGACCGGCTCCTCCGAAGCACCGCGCCCGGACGTGTCCGCAGACTCGACCATTCGCCTGGCTCGCGCGTTCTGCGCCCCGTTCACGTGATTGACCCTGTCCCAGAATGCCATCGCCCGGCGCGCGGCACGGGACAATTGCCAAGACCGCGGCCCGGTTCCATTGTTGCAAAATCGGACACCGGGGCGCCGTGCCGTGCCGGATCGGCACGCAAAGTCATGGCACCCGGCTTGCAATTCCGAAGGGGGACATACCCGGCCGCCGAGCTGGCCGGAACGGGAGGTTGCGCCATGAAGATTGGACCGGCCTTGGCTGTTGCACTGGTCGCGGTCGCTTCTGCCGGCGTGCATGCGGCACCCGCGGCGGCGCAGCGGGGCGCTCCGCCGTCATTCACCGATACGGTGGTTGGCAGCTGCGTGTTTCATCGCGGCGCCGGACATTGCGTGCGCCAGTACCGCTACGGCGATCGCGGCACCAATGGCGTCCAGAGCCTGCGCGAGCCCAGCGCGGAAGAAACCGCGCAAGCGCGTGAGCGCGAGCGCCGCTGGGTCGCGCGCTGCCGGCCGCATCTGCGTGCGGACGAATATGGCGTCAACCGCTACGTCTATGCCGCGCGCGGCTGCGAATACGGCCAGGACAGGGACTGAACGGGCGCGCCGCTATCGCCGTCGCGTCTCAGTAGCGTCTCAGTAGCGGCCCGGGCGCGCGGTGACCATCGGCGCGACCAGAAAGGCGATCAGCAGCAGTCCCAGCAGATCCATCGCGGTCATTTGCATCTCCCCACCATGCCGGCGGCGTGCAATCGCCACTTGCGGCCGCCGCTTGCACGTCGGTTTGCGCGTTGCCGGACCGCCCTCCCACCCGGCGGGTCCGCAACCATGGTGGGGCCGGTCGGCTAACGCCGCTTAAAGAAACAGGGTTAACCCGTACGGCGCGGCTGCGAGACAATGCGGGCGGTGGCCTGTATGATGGCGTCCATGAAATCCTTCGCGTCGATCGCACTGATCGCCCTGCTTGGGGCCGGGCATGCCGTTGCGCAGAGCCATGCTCCGGCGCTGCCGCAGCTTGATCGGGCTGCGAAGCCTGCGTCTGCCAAGTCCGCGCCCGCGAAAATTGTCAAGGACTGCTCGGAATATGGCGCGGGCTTCGTGCGTGTCGAAGGAACCGGGACGTGCGTGAAGATCGGCGGCTATATGCGCGTCGAGGGATCGCGCTAGGCCTTCAGCGCTTCGGCGACGTGTCTCGCCGGGCGGGGACGCTCACTTGAACACCAGTCCGATGCTGCGGGCGCGCCGCCATTTCACCTTCGCCCTGCGCTGAAAGTTGAGCTCCGGAATGACGAGCACAACCGTTTCCGGAAGATAGCTGGTGTGACCGACCATGATCAGAGCGCCGCTATCCGACAGGTTGCGCACGATGCAATCCGCGGCGCTGGTTTGGTCGATCAAAAGGCGCGCGGGCTTGTCGATGCGCCGACGCAGCGAATTGCGCCGTTCGACAGTCTGGATTGCAGCGTCCGCCATCGGTTGCTCTCCGCCGGTGCTCTCAAATCGCACGCAAATGCTAGGCCGTCAGCCAAATGCGGGACAAGCGAAAAAATGCGCCACCCGGTGATTCGAATGCCGGTTGGCGGTGCCGCCGCGGAGCCTCCGCCGCGACTTGCCATCAACCGGCATGGTCTGCCAGCGCCTCGCGGCCGGCCGGCCCGAGGATGTACATCATGTCTCTTTCGATGATGGCGTCGGCGTAGGTGTTGAAGGTATTCACCGCATACATCGCCAGCCGCGCTTCCTCCCGCTCGCCGCGATCCATCGCATGCATGATCGCGCGGCTCAAAGTGGCTTTCACGATCGACAGGTTTTCGGCGCACAGACGGCCGTTGCTCATGAACAGCCGGTAGGCGCGATGCAGCGCACGCTCCATGCAGTCGCAATCAATCTCATCGAATACCATGGCTGCCTCGCGTGCGCGATGGCTTGCGGCCGACAAGCCACCATTCCAGACCAATGAACACCCCGACGCCCACGACGGCGCCAATCAGCATCTCTATCATTGGCCCTCCTGGGTCGACGGATGGAGCAATGCTGCAACGCAGTGAAACAGGCGGCGGGCGAGAGGCGCTGCCGGACTGCGTGCATTGAACGTGGATGCGGAAACGATCGATGCGCGCTCAAGACGATGAGCGCAACGATAACTGGTCATCATGGATTGCGAGCCCCCACTCGAATCGATGTTTTCATTTGGGGCAGGCAATGGGGCAGTGATGTGGCCTGTCGGCGCACCCTGTTACTGATTTGGATCGCGTGCGGTGCAATGATGTAGCAATGGTGCACGAGCAGCCATGACAATCTCACATGCGGCACGGTGCAGCGGAACATGGGGCGCTGCACAACAGTTGAGCTGGCATGGATCCGCAGTCTCACCAGCCTGGTGCGCCTTATCCCGCAGAAAAGGCGAGGGGCGCCGAAATCATCCTTAAGCGGCGCTGGCAGAAATATGTATTCTTCGGCGGGCTGATCGGAATCGTGCTGCTCGTTCTGATTCTGCGGCTTGTATCGCTGGCGTCCTCTTGAGCGCGGAGCGTTATGCATCGCAGATTCGTGCGTCGACGCACGGAGCCGTCAGGCGGCGGGTGAGCCCAATCGATTGCCTTGCATTGCCGTCAAGAGCGGTCTGCGAGTTGATCAAAGTGCGATGCGACGAGCGCATGTGAACAGCGGGGAAAATGGAGAACCGGCGAGGAGTCACGGCGGCTCGCGTCGCACCGATAAAGGATGGTGCCGGCTGAGGGGATTGAACCCCCGACCTTCGGTTTACAAAACCGCTGCTCTACCGCTGAGCTAAGCCGGCAAGGTCAGGAATTCCCGTGACATAGCAACGTGGTGCGGCCCGTCAATGGCTTTTTGCCGGCCGGCGACGACGAGGCGGATCAGCTGCGGGACCACGGCGCGACAGGCCGCTCGAGCAACGCGCCATATTGCTGTTCGAGCTGGGCCTTGACGATCTGCGCACCTTCGGCGGGCGAGTTCGGGGCGGCCTGGAAAGCGCGGTCGAGCAGGTCGGTAAAAGAGCGGTCGCCGATGGTGCGCCGGACGGTGGCCACGTGATAACCCGCAGCGCTGAGCGCCCGGATGACGGACAGTTTCCACTGGCGGCGGTGCGCGTTGCGCATGACGTGAGGGTCCGGCTCTACGATCGGGCCTGGTCGGCGTCATTCCGGCGTTTCAAAAAAGCGGCTGGGTCCGCTTCGCAAAGGATCAACACCTCAGCACGCCTTCGCGTCCGCGGAGCCATTCCGGTCGAGGCCAGACCCGGCGTTTGATTGAGCATGTCCCGGCAACCGCGAACAGCGTTGCGACGATCTCCATTCGATCATTTTTGCGCGACCGAAATCGCCGGACCGCCCTGTCAGCGCGTCGGCCAAGGCGCCGCCAACGAAAACTATCCCGGATGTCTGGCGCGTAACCATATGCCCCCCGTCGCCGATTGGTGGGGGCGTTACCAAAGAAGGTTCAAGCACAGGATCAGATTATTAAGAAAACCGCCGCTGCGGATGTGGCAGGTGCCCACGTTATGAGCGGCCGGGATTTCGAATGATGTGAGCAGCGGTGACGCGCCGTCCGCGTCGCGGCGCATGCGAGAAGCCATCGATCTATACGCAAGGGCTCGTATGCAAACCCCGTGTGCAGGGCTGCGAACAAACCGAGGCAGACAGACTAGACGCTGCGTTCCTTCGACGCGATCACCGAATAGTAGGTCTTCGGCTCAACCGGCTGAAGCCCGAGCGCGGTCGCAACCGCAACGACCTTCACCTCGATCACGTGAACAATCGCGCCGTTCTTGTTGACCTCGGCGACTTTCTCGCCTGGGACAAAGCCGATCGTCGCGACCACGCAGGCATGCGCGGTGCCGGCTTCGCGGTTGACCGCGAGCAGCGTCTTTTCGACATTATCCTCCATCAGCGAGACAAAGCGCTCGGCCTGCTCCTTGGTATCGCAGACGAGGCCCGAGCCGGTCATTATGTTGTCGGTCGTCTCCTCAACCGCGTGCGCGGCCCCGGCGAAACCCAACACGGCAGCAGTCACCATTGCGCACATAGATCGCATTACAGCCTCCAGAGGTGCCGCCGCTTGCGGCGGACTAAGTCCCGCCCGTGTGTCATCGCGGCAACGCCGCGCGGTAAGGGAGGTTCCGGGACAGGAGGCTGGTGTGGTGCGGTTCTTCGGCCTCAGGCGATGCGGTCCTTGGTCGGCACGACCGAGTAATAGACCTTCGGTTCGATCATCTGCAGACCGCTCGTGGTGGCGACCGCCAGCACGCGGACTTCGATGACGTTGACGATTGCGCCGTTGCGCTCGACCTCTGACACGGTCTGTCCGGGTACGAAGCCGTAGGTCGCGATCATGCAGGCGTCCGGCGTTCCGGCTTCGGTGTTCACCGTGCCGATCGCCTTTTCGACGTTGTCGCGCAGCAGCAGCACGAAGCGCTCCGCCTGTTCGCGGGTGTCGCAGATCAGACCGGACACGAAGCGGGGGCTCGGATCCGCGGACTGAGCCACGGCAGGCGAGGCGGCCGCGATGCCGATCAGCACAAGGCCGGACAGGACGATGCCGCAGATGTGTCGCACGAGACCTCCTCGCGCGGCTTGTCGATGAAGGCCGCGCCTTGCGAAATTCCTTCGCCTTATTGGTATCGCGGCGGGTCGCGAAGGTTCATGCGCGGCAACGGCGTGCAGGATGCGGCCGCGCGGCTCGGTCACGCTGAGTTAAGGCTAACCGGTGATTTGCGCGCGCCGTTAACCGCGGTACATGCGTACGTTGTCATAGAATGCGCGCGGCTGAGGAAGGCGCGCCAATGCGCCTGCGCTGGAGTTCGTGCGTATGCGTTGGGCGTTGCTTGCGCTCGGGATCGCGCCTGCATTGGCAGGTCTTGCGGATGCGCGCGCTGATCATGGACCGGTGCTGGTTGTGCCCGGACGTCCGAACGTTCCGGTGCCGATCAACGGCTACAATGCCGCCTGGGGCGTGGCCGAAGGCGACTGGGGCCTGTACCGGCCGGGGGCCGCGCCGGGCGTGACAATCTATCCCTCGCCATTCGTGCCGCCGCTGCAGCCGGAAAAGCCGGTGCGGTACCGTCCGGCCGCCCGCTATTTCCCCTCGCTCGGCACCAAGCCGGCCATGGGACGTCTGGAGATCGAGCCGCCGGCCAACCGGCCGCTGCCGAAGCCGGCAGAAGCCTACAGCCGCTCGTGGTCGGCGGAATCTCCCGACGTGCCGCCGACGCAATACGCGCCATCGCCGCCGATGATGATCAGCCCGGAAGTCAATTTCAACGACGATCCGGACCGTCGAAGGCGCGATCACCCGCAACCGCCACGTCGTCGCTAACTCCAACCCCTCGAGAAGGACGTAACATGTCTCGCGTAACGCTCTCGCTCTTTGCCGCCGCCGCCATGAGTCTGGCGGGCGCCGGCACCGCCAATGCGCAATGCTGCAATTCCGGATTTGCTTTCGCCGGTTCAGGCTGCTGCGGCGGCGGCTATGCGCTTCAAGCTGCGCCGGTGGTCGTGCAGGCCGCGCCGGTGGTGATGCAGGCGGCTCCGGTGGTCGTGCAGCAGCCGGTCATTGTGAAGCAGCCGGTGGTCGTGCAACAGCCCGTCTTCGTGCAGCCGCAGCCGGTCGTGCAGCAATATGTGGTCAATCAAGGCCCCGTTTATTCCGGCCCGGCCTTGAGCGATCCGCGCTACGGCACCTATTACGCGCCGCGCGCCGTCGGCGCCTATCCGTATGTCGCAGGTCTCGGCGGCCGCTGGGGCTATCGCCGCGCCTATTACGGCCCGCGGCCGTATCACCGGCATCACCACCACCATCATCACCGGCATCACGGCCCGATCAGCGTCTACAACTGATCGTGCTGTTCGTTGCCCAGCCCATGACGGCGCAGCGCAACGGACTGTGAGACTTCAGGAGCGCAGCCGCGTCGTCGCGATATAGAGCGCGAGCGCGGCCGCGTTCGACACATTGAGACTCTTGATCGCGCCCGGCAGATCGAGCCGCGCCGTGTGGTCGCAGGTTTCGCGCGTCAATTGCCGCAAGCCCTTCCCCTCGGCGCCGAGCACCAGCGCGAGCGGGCTGCGCAGCGCCGTGGCGGCGAGATCGGCGTCGCCCTCGCTGTCCAGTCCGACCAGGAGGAAACCGCGCTCGCGCAGCGCATTCAGCCCGCGTGCGAGATTTTGCACCGTGACGATCGGCACATGGTCGAGTGCGCCGGATGCCGATTTCGCCAGCACCCCGGTGGCTTCTGGCGAGTGGCGGGCCGTGGTCACCAGCGCCTTCACTGCGAACGCCGCGGCGCTGCGCAGGATTGCGCCGACATTGTGCGGGTCGGTGATCTGATCGAGCACCAGCACGATGCCTTCGGCCGGCAGTTCGGACAGATCCGGCGCTTCGAGCGGGTCGGCCTCGGCGAGGAGGCCGTTATGCACGGCGTCGGGGCCGAGCCGCCGCGCGATCTCGTCCGGCCGCACGATCTGCGGCGTCACCTTCGGCGCAATTCCCTCGGCCGCGAGCCGCTTCGCCGCATTCTCGGTCGCGTAGAGCGCGCGGATGCGTCGGTTGGGATTGGCCAGCGCGGCTTCGACCGTGTGCCAGCCATAGAGGATCGCGGCGTCACCGGCGCCGCGCGGGCCTTCGGGCGCGCTCCGGCGCGCCGCGCGCTCGAAGCGGCGCGGGGCAGGGCGGCCTTTCCCGAACCTGCCGGGCTGCCTCTTGTCGCGATCGCGCATGGGAAAATCCGTGATTTTGGATTGACTTAACCGGCGTCCGCCACCATAACCCGGCGCGCGTCCGGCGCCTGCGGGGCCTTTCCCGCACGCTGTGACGTTTTACATAATGCCGATCCGGGTTAAACCATTTGTCGGCTTGGTGCGACCAAGGATCGGTCGCACAGACTGATCCCGTGGAGGGGTGCCCGAGTGGCTAAAGGGGACGGACTGTAAATCCGTTGGCTATGCCTACGTTGGTTCGAATCCAACCCCCTCCACCAATCGTCTTCCTCATGTCGCCTCGAAGCTGACCCCGCCGCAATTCGGTGTAGACTTGCCCCCGATCAGCATCAGGGGCCTCCACCATGCATCATGCGTCGCGCCGTAACGTCCTGACTGCAATCGCCGGCCTTGCAGCCGCTCAGGCCATTCCCGTTCTCCCGCTAATGAGGTCCGCCATGGCGCAAACGGCTCCGCAGAGCGCGGCGGCGATCGTCGCCGCCATTCGCGAAAAGCGCATGACGGCAACCGAGGCGGTGAAGGCCGCTTTGGCCCGGGCCGAGGTGACGAAGCATTTGAATGCGTTCATAACGATCGATGCCGATGGCGCGCTCGCCGCCGCGAAGAAGGTCGACGAGGCGGTTGCCGCCGGCCGGCCGCTGCCGCCGCTCGCCGGCCTTCCGATCGTGGTGAAGGACAACATCAATACCGCGGACATGCCGACCACCGGCGGGACGATGGCGCTGCGCAATGCACGGCCGAGGGCCAACGCGCCGTCGCTCCAGAAGCTGATCGATGCCGGCGCCATCATGATCGGCAAGACCAACCTGCACGAACTTGCCTTTGGCATCACCTCCACCAACACGGCGTCGTTCGCTGGACCCGTCAAGAACCCCTATGACATCACCCGGATTCCGGGCGGCTCCTCCGGCGGGACCGCGGCCGCGATCGCTGCCGGCGTCGCGCCCGCCGGCCTTGGCAGCGATACCGGCGGGTCGACCCGCATTCCCGCGGCGCTGACCGGGACCGCGGGCTTGCGCCCTTCGGTCGGCAATGGCGGGGCGGAGCGGCGCTATCACGACACCAATGCGGTGGTGCCGATCAGCCGCACCCGCGATACCGTCGGCCCGATGGGCCGGAGCGTTGCCGATGTGGCGCTGCTGGACGCCGTCATCACCGGAACGCCGGTCGCGACCGCGGCGCAACTCAAGGGCAAGCGGATCGGCATCCCGGCCTCGTTCTGGGCCGGGCTCGATCCGGAACTGGAAGCCATCGCCAAGGCTGCGCGCGGCAAGCTCGAAGGCGCGGGCGTCGTGTTTGTGGACGCCGACCTTTCGGGCCTCGCCGACCTGAATGCCAAGGTCTCGTTCCCGGTCGCGCTGCACGAGCCGGTCGAAGACATTCCGGCCTATCTCAAGGCGTCCGGGATCGCAGACGTGACCCTCGCCGACATCGCCGGCAAGATCGCGAGCCCCGACGTGCAGGGCGCTTTCGGGGCGATCATGAAGGACGCCTTCGGCAAGGATTATCCGGACGCGATGAAGGTGCACCGGCCCGCCCTGCAGAAGCTCTATGCCGATTATTTCAAGGCGAACAATCTGGACGCCATGCTGTTTCCGACCACGCCCGCGCCGGCGGTTGTGATCGACGCGCAGAACGGCTCGGGCGAAATGTCGATCGCGGGCGGCAAGCCGGCGCCGACCTTCTTCACAATGATCCGCAACACCGATCCGGGGAGCAATGCCGGCATTCCGGGGCTGTCGCTCTATGCGGGGATGACCAAAGGCGGGCTGCCGGTCGGGATCGAGATCGACGGGCCGGTCGGCAGCGACCGGACGCTGCTGTCGCTCGGCCTTGCGATGGAGGCGCTGCTCGGCGCCGCCCCCGTGCCCCCGGACAAGTGAGAAACGCCGCAAGGCGTGGCAAGGCGTTGGCGCGACCCTATATCTGCCCGCAAGGTCTTGTTTCCGGCGGCATTTTATGAAACCAAACGGGCCGCCGCTCCGGCAAGACGCGGATCGGAACGCGGGTGTAGCTCAATGGTAGAGCAACAGCCTTCCAAGCTGATGACGAGGGTTCGATTCCCTTCACCCGCTCCACCACGTGCCAGTCGCTGCAAGGATGGGCTGCAGGCCGGCTCTAAGTCTTGCAGCAGGTCTTGCAACAGGTTTTGCAACGCGTTTCGTCGAACACCGTCTCTCGCCCTCTGCGGCGATTGAGCCGCGCTACCGGGCGGCGGCGTCCAGTCGCCGTTGCAGGAGGTCGCGGTCCACGAACAGCCGCGCCTGCAAATCCTCGAACTGGCGCAGCAGCGCGATCGCTGCGGTTGCGTCGTAACCTTCACGCAACAGCTCGGCGACAATCTCGCGCTGCTTCGTCAGATCCTCTTCGACCACCGCAAGATGGCGATCGAGCTTTTCCGACTGATCGAGGATCGCCGTACGGTCCATGAGCGCAAGTCTAGCAGTCTGCACAGGTGGCGAAAGAAGTTTCGCGCGATGGCGGCGTTTTGCCCTCGCTGCCGCAGCTTGGCCATTGTGTCATGCATCAATGGCCACTGTTGCGTTGCGTAAACGGTAAGGTCGTAACTGTGTATCCAAATCCGCTTGTCGCCGATCTGATCGCTGCCGCTATCGCCGATCGGATCGCGCTCTTTCATGACCATCGTGTCGAGCCGAGCGCGGACATTCTGGCCGCTTTGGGACGGCTGGAAAGCGAGTTGAAAGAGCTCGAAAGCGCGGTGGACACCGCAATCAACTTCCTGGAAGGCCGCAGCTTGGGAGCGCCGGGCAGTGTCTCCCAGGGCGACTGCGCCCCCGCAAGGGCAGCGCGCGCATAAACCGCGCGGTCGCGGAACACGCTGTCTCGGCCATCGTTTGTTCGAGTGGAAACCGGCGAATGCACGCTTTCAGGCGCGCGACGATTCCGTGTAATCTTCCGCGCGCGGGCCGGCCGTGACGATGCCGTCCACGCTCGCGTCAGCCCCGGCGAGGATCGCCGGAGCTTTGGGCTCGCAGCAGGGCTTGAACATGCCACTTGCGACCACAGCGCTATCGATCGGCGGGGCCGCCGCGGCGGTATTGCTTTATCTGCGGTATCGCCGCGCGCGCAGCGCCACGCCGCGTCAGCTTTCGGAAACGCCAAGCGAGCGCGCCGTGCGCGCTCCGGCCAGGGATAGCGTGGTCGACCTGTTTCTGTTCGAGAAGAGCTTCGGCTGGGAATTCGCGCGCCTGCTGCTGGCCGCCTTGCCCGTCGCCGCCGGCCTGCTGACCGTGTTGTGGTTCATTCGCAGCATACCGTAACCTCGACCCGTA
>Ga0180215_1005602_pt1 | contig 10652 bp, 10 predicted proteins | sample eDN3rd37CBELigBY_FD_128871 | JGI IMG/M metagenome (GOLD analysis project Ga0180215, IMG submission 128871) | Enriched backyard soil microbial communities from Emeryville, California, USA - eDNA 3rd pass 37_C BE-Lig BY (version 2) (version 2) | ecosystem: Environmental > Terrestrial > Soil >...
CGGGGCGCTGCGGCCGACGACCAAGCCCACCGCCTTCGTGAGCCTTCAGACCGAAGGGGGCCGCGAGCTTCCCTTCAGCGTCATCGACTCGATCACCTCGATCCTGACCGGCAACGAGGCCGGACTGACGCCCGAGGCGATCACCGTCATGGACCGCGACGGCCGGAAATACCTCGACGCCGGCAACCCCGCCCTAAGCGCCCTGTCCACCAACCGGGCGCGCGAGGAGGACGTGAGTCGGCAGATCCTCGAAAAGCTTGACTGGATCACCGGCGTTCGCGTTTCCGTGCAACTGGCCACGCCTTCGCCAACGCCCGCCGAGCCTCGACCCGTCGCGCGGCCCGAGCCCCAGGCGCCGCCCTCTCCGCCGCCGGCGTTGGTCGTCGGGGTCAATCAGGCGATGTCGATCGACCCCGAACCGGCCGACGAGCTTCCCGAGCCCGCGCCCGAGCTTGCCCTGGAGCCCGCTCCCGGCGAGCCCGAGCCCGCTCCCCCACCCCGGCCGACGGGACGGGTTTGGGTCAGCATTCCGCGCAGCTTTTACTACAACGCGAGCTTCTTGCCGGGCCGGGGCGAGCCCTCGCAAGACGACCTTCGGGGGCTGGTCGACCGCACCGAGACCCAGGCGCGCAACGTCGTGCGGATGGTCTGCTCGGAGGTGGAGTCGACCGACTGGGAGCCGCCGATCATCGACGTGATCCCCGACGAGGTTCCCGCCCTCCCCGCGCCGATCGTCGCCGAGGCGGCCCGGTCGCGCCGGATGGTCAAGGACTGGGCGACCGCCGGCGCCGCGGGCGCGACGGCCGCCGCGCTCGTCGCGCTTGGGACCTGGATTTTCGGGAGCCGTCGCTCAACCAGGCGCCACGAGCCGAGCTTCGGCCGGATTCGCCGTCACCGGGGCTCGACCGGAGCGCCGCCCCCCACCGAGCGGGTCCTGGAGTTCGTCCGGCGCAATCCCGAATCCGCCTTCGGCGTCTTGAACCGCTGGACCAACCCGGGAGGGGGCAAGCCGTGAATTCCGCGATGACGTCCGAGCGAACCACCCGGCCCCTCCACGAGGTCGACGACGAGTCGCGCCACGATGATTCGACCGCGGGCGGCGCGACCTCGCGGCCTTCGCCTGGTTCGATCGCCCCTTTGCGCAAGGCGGCGATCGTGCTGGTGAGCCTGGAGCAATCGCTCTCGTCGCAACTGCTGGCGCATCTCGATCGCGACGCGGTCGAGGCCGTCACCTGGGAGATCGCCCGAATCGACCGCGTTGATCCCGAGGAGCAGGCCGTCGTCCTCGAGGAGTTTCTGGCGATGGGCCTGCGGCGGCTCTGCTTCGCCTTCGACGATCTGGCCCGGATGGACGACCGCGAGATCCGCGCCGGGTTTCGGGCCGAGGACGTCGACGCCTGGGCGCTGGCCTTGGCCGGCGCCGCCCCTCCGCTGCGCGCCAAGGCGCTTGGCGCCTTGAGCGGCCCGGCGGCCCGAACGCTTCAGCTTCACCTGGAGAACCTCGGCCCGTTCCGACTCTCCGACACCGAGGTCGCCCAGGCCGAGATCGTCGAGAGATTCCGCGACCTCCACGACCAGGGAAAAATCGACCTGCCCGACCCCAACGGGCGCGAGGAAGTGCTCGTTTAAGCGCGCCTCGATCCGAGAGGGAGCACCGAATGTTTGGAGATCAAGCGATCCGCCGCCAATCCTCCCTCTCCCCCCGGGACGGGACGGCCGTGGGCCGGATGAGGGACGTTGGGTTTACGGAGGAGGCTCGGGAACGGGGCCGGGAGGGCGAGGCGCCCGCCGAGCCGGGGCCACGCGCGGGCCTCGGCGGGAGCCTCGCCCCCCCGAAATCGGCCGCGCCCACCTCGAGATCCGATGACCATCACCCGGCCCTTCGGGCCCGACCCCACAAGTGGGGTTCCCCCCGCTCCCGGGGGGAGAGGGGATTTCAGGCCGCGCTCCTTGTCTTTTTTTTGCTCGTTGGCTCAACCCACGCGCAAGAGGCGCCCAATTCGTCCCGCCCCCCGCTGGCCCGGCAGCGGAGCGACGCCACGGCCCAAACCTCCGGCTCGCAAGGCTGGTGGCTGGGGACGGCCGCGGCGCTCGTGATTCTGGCCGGCGCGGGGGCGCTCTGCCTGGCGGCCCGGGGCAAGGCCGCCGGCGCGGCGGCCGCTCGGCTCCAGGTTCTCGGACGTGTTCATCTGCCTCCCAAACACGCGCTGTACATGGTGCGGGCCGGTCGGCGAACGCTCTTGATCGGCACCGGCCCCCAGGGCGCGCCCTCGCTCCTGGGTGAGTTGGACGACGATCCCGAGCCCGCCGCCGAGCCCGTCGGCGCCCGGCTCGACGCCGCGGCCCTCAATCGCGGCGCGCGAGCGCCCGCGCGGTTCGACGTCAGCCTGGGAGACGAATCGTGAGCCATCGTCTAACGCTCCTGCTGGCGCTTGGGCTCTCGCTCGCGGCGACCCCGGGCGCGGCGCAGACGGCCAAGGCCCCGGCCGCCGCCGTTTCGCGCGTCAATCAGCCGGCCTCGGTCCCTCCGGGCGAGACCGAGACCGAACCCGAGACAGAGCCCGAGCCGAACGCCGACCCGCCGAAGGTCGAGGCGAGCCCGGCGGCCGGCGGCCTCTTCGGCTCGGCCGACGCGGCGCGGACGGCGCAATCGGTGGTCCTCTTCGGGGCGATCTCGCTCGCGCCGGTCGCGTTCTTGATGATCACTCCATTTGTTCGGATCAACATCGTCTTGATTCTGCTCCGCCAGGCGCTCGGGAGCCCGCAGGTGCCGGGGAATCAGGTGCTCATGGCCCTGGCCCTCCTGCTCAGCGCCCTGGTGATGCGGCCGGTGGGCGAGAAGGTTTACGTCGAGGCGATCGAACCCTACATGGCCGGACGCGCCAGCGCCGGCGAAGCCTGGAGCGCCGGGACGAAGCCCTTGAAGACGTTCATGGTCGATCAGATCACCCGAACCAATCATCAAGAGTACCTCTGGACCCTGTACGACCGAGCGGGGGGCGCCTCGTCCGGCCAGCCCGAGCCCCAGACGGCCGAGGATTTCCCGCTGGGCGTCGTCGCCCCGGCGTTCATCCTCAGCGAGCTGACCACGGCCCTGCTTATGGGGTTTTATTTGTACTTGCCGTTCCTGATCATCGACCTGGTCGTCTCGGCGGCGCTGGCGGCGATGGGGCTGTTCATGCTGCCGCCGACCCTGATCTCGGCCCCCGTGAAGCTGGTCGTCTTCGTCCTGGCCGACGGGTGGCTTTTGGTCTCCGACATGCTGCTGTCCAGCTTCGCGTAGGCGCGCATTGGGAGGGCGAGGCTCCCGCCGAGCCGATGCATAGCCCCGGCTCGGCGGGAGCCTCGCCCTCCCGAAGACCGAGGACTGAAGACGGAAAGGACGCCGGGAAACATGAACATTGACCACGCGGTGGATTGGACGCGCGAGGCGCTTCGGATGACGCTTCTCCTCGGCGGGCCGATCCTGGCCGCGGCGCTTCTGGTTGGTCTGGCGGTCAACATCATTCAGACGCTCACGCAACTGAACGAGCCGGTCGTGGGCCTGGTCCCCCGGTTGCTGGCGGTGGTGGCGGCCGTTTTGGTGTTGCTCCCCTGGCTCCTGGGCCGTTGGTTGAGCTTCACCGTCGATTTGATCGGCTCGATTCCCGACTTGCTCTGAGCGAGGGAAAGGAACGCCTCGCCATGCGGGCGACGCCCTTGGACGCCGTTTGGTCCTCCGGACTGGGTCTGGTCTGGGCCCTGATCGCCGCGCGGTCGGCGGGGGTCTGCCTCACGGCCCCGGTCCTGGCCGCGCCCGGGTTCGCCTGGAGGTTCCGAATCGTCCTGGCCGTGGTTTTGGCCGCCTGGCTGGCGCCGATCGTCGCGCCCGGGATCGCCGCGCCAAGCGCGGGGGACGCCGCGGTTTGGCTGTTCGTCAACGAGCTTTTAATCGGCGGGTTGATCGGCTGGTCGGCCTCGCTGGTGGTGGCCGGGGCGAGGCAAGCGGGCGACGTGGTGGCCGCGCAGGCGGGGCTTTCCGTCTCGACCCTCTTCGACCCCGAGACCGGCGGCGAATCCACGGCGCTCGGACATCTTTACGGCTTGATCGCGCTGGCGGTCTTTCTGGCGATGGACGGTCCGCTGGTGATGGTCGAAGCCTTGATCCAGAGCTTCCAGGCCATGCCGGCCGGTCGGCTCGTCTTCGACCAGGGCGCCGCGGCGCTGATCTTCGCCCAGATCGCCGAAGCCCTGAGCCTGGCCGTCCGCGCCGCCGCGCCGCCGGCCGTCGCCTTGATCGTGGCCGGAATCGCCATGGGCTGGCTGGGCCGCCTCGCCCCCAGCGTCCCACTCGTGGCGCTCTCGCTGCCGGTTCGCGCGTTCCTGGGCGTGCTCCTCGTCCTGGCGAGCCTCGCCGCCTTGATGCTTCTCTTGAGCGAAGCTTGGAGCGGCTGGATTTTCGGAGGAGGGTGAGCGAGTTCGACGGGTTCACGGAGGGGGCTTCGGACCGAGTCCGGGTGGGCAATACCCTCCCAATGACTGCTTGCCGCGCTTGACCCAAAATCCGATATCCCTCACCCGGCCTTCGGGCCACCCTCTCCCAGAGGAAGAGGGGATAATATTGACATGATTTTATTTAAAGAGTGGTCATGTCCGAAGATCGCACCCAACCCGCGTCGAAGCACCGCCGGCAAATGGCCCGCGAGCGAGGCCAGGCCGCGCATAGTCCGGAGCTGACGGCGGCGGCTGGCTGGCTGGTCGCGGTCGTGGCTTTGGGGGTTTGGGGAGAGGGCTTGACCGCCGCTCTGATCGCGCTGGTCCGTTCGCCGCTTGAGGGCGGGATGGCGATCGCGACCAACCCGGCCGACGCGGTCTCGCGAATCCGAACCGCGGCTCTGACGGTCTCGGCGCCACTGGGGATGATCCTCGGCGGCTTCCTGCTCGGCGCCCTCGCGGCGCACCAGGCGCAGGTTCGGGGCCTGTGGGCGCCGTCGCTGATTGCTCCCGACGCCTCCCGGCTCTGGCGACCGGGGCGGGGCGGGGGGCTCTCGGCTCAGCTTGAGCGGAGCGCCTGGGCGATCGTCAAGGCTCTGATCCTCGTGGCCGCGGCCGTTTGGGGCATCCGGTCGCAATGGAGCGCCTTGATGGATCTCGGCGCCCTGGAGCCGGGCCCCGCGGCGAGCGCGGCGCTTGAGGCCATTCTCGCCCCGGCGCGGGTTTTGGCAGTGCTCTTGCTGGTCGTCGGTTTGGTCGATTACGCGCTTCGGTTCGCTCGGTTCGAGGCGATGTTGCGGACGACTCCCCAGGAACAGCGCGAGGACCGCAAGATGATCGAGGGCGATCCGGTGGCGCGGGCCTCGCGGCGGCGGCTCGCCCAATCGTGGCGCGACCCGACGCCCGAATTGCTCGCCGGCGCCTCGCTGGTCTTGCTCGGTGACGCCGGCTTGGCCGTCGTTCTGGGCGGTGGTCCCCCGCCGCGCAAGGTCTCGATTCGGCTCGTCGCCCGGGGCGCTTCGGGGACGTCGATCCGCAAGGCCGCCCTTCGCGCCAAGCTGCCGCGGCTGGAGGCTCGCGCCTTGGCCCAGGCCATCGCCGCGCTCCCTCGCGAATCGTCGGCGAAAGCGGCGGTGCGCGATCCGTTGATCCTGTCGCGACTTCGGAGCGTTTGGCCGGCGGATTGAGCCGGGCGGAGCGGCGTTGCCACCCGAACCGCACTGGACAATTTCGGCCTCCGGACGTATCGTCCCCGCACACGTCACGTCATACGGGCCGGGTCGAGGCCCACCGAAAAGGTTGGTTGGATTGGATTGGATTGGATTGGGGAGGAAGGGATGCCCGCCTCAATGTTGGACGCCTCCGCTTCCGGTTGGCGACGCGCTTCGGGACTGGTCCTGCCGATCACCATCGTCGGGGCCGTTCTGGTGTTCGTCGCGCCGGTGCCCCCCGAGCTGCTCGACCTGCTCCTGGCGGCCAACCTGACGCTCGCCGTTCTGGTGCTCTTGACCACCCTGGCCATCCGGACCCCCCAGGAATTCAGCGCCTTTCCGACGATCCTTTTGACCACGACCCTGACCCGGCTGGTCCTCAACGTCGCCACCACGCGGTTGATTCTCCTCCGCGGGGGCGAGCACGGCGTCGAGGCGGCCGGCCGCGTGATCCGGGCGTTCGGCGAGTTCGTCGCCGGCGATCAGGTGCTCGTCGGCGTGATCCTGTTCTTGATCCTGGTCGTCATCCAGTTCGTCGTCATCACCCGGGGCGCCACCCGGATCAGCGAGGTCGCCGCCCGGTTCATGCTCGACGGCCTTCCCGGCCGCCAGATGGCCATCGACGCCGACCTGCACGCCGGCCTGATCGACCAGCGCCAGGCGCACGCCAGACGCGAAGAGGTTTACCGCCAGGCCGACTTCTTCGGCGCGATGGACGGCGCCGGCAAGTTCGTCCGGGGAGACGCCGTGGCGGGCCTGGTCATCCTGGTGGTCAACATCGCCGGCGGCCTGTTTCTGGGGATCGTCAACCACGGGATGAGTCCGGCCGACGCGATCAACGTCTACACCAAGTTGACCATCGGCGACGGCCTGGTGAGCCAGGTCCCCGCGTTCCTGATCTCGCTGGCGGCGGGCTTGATCGTCACCCGGTCGTCGACGGCCACCGACATCGGCCGCGACGTCGTCGGCCAACTGACTCGAAACCCGGGCGTCATGGGCGTCTCGGCCGGCTTCCTCGCCCTGCTGGCCCTCACGCCACTGCCGAAGCTCCCCCTCCTGGTCCTCGCCGCCGCTCTGGGGGGCCGGGCCTATTATTTGAGAAACACGGGCGCGACGGTCGAGGAGCCCCGCCCCGAAACCGACGCCCGGGACACGGACGAGCGACGCGCCCCGGCGCGAGCCGAGGAGCCGCGCCGAGCGGCCGAACCCAGGACCGACGCTCCCCAGGCAGCCGCGAAGCCGGCCCCGGTCGCGCCCAAGCGGGTCGAGGCGGACCCGGCCTCCGAGGACATGGAGGACCTGTTGCACGTCGATCCGCTGGAGCTTGAGATCGGCTATCGACTCATCAGCCTGGCCGATTCGACCCGCGGCGGAAATCTGCTCGACCGGCTTCGAACCGTCCGGCAAAACGTGGCCCGCGAGCTGGGCCTGATCGTGCCGCGGGTCCGGATTCATGACGAGATTGGGCTGTCGGCGGAGGAGTACCGCGTGAAGATCCGCGGGACGGTCGTCGGTTCGGCGACCGCCCACGCCGGACGGCTGCTGGCGGTCCCGCCGGCCGGCTTGACCGAGGTTCCCGACGGCCGCGACGCCGTCAATCCAGCCACCGGCGAGACGGCCGTCTGGATCCACGCCGAGGGGCGCGAGGTCGCCGAGCTGGCCGGCTGCAAGGTGCTCGACGCCGCCGCGGTCGTCGCCGCGCACTTCGGCGAGATCGTCCGCGGCCACGCCGATGAGCTGCTGACCCGCGACCAGATCGAGCGGTTGCTCGACCGCGTCCGGAGCGCGTCGCCGGCCCTGGTCTCCGAGGTCGTTCCCGGCCTCCTGCGACCCGGCGAGCTGCAACGACTTTTGCAAAACCTTTTGCGCGAACAGGTGAGCATTCGCGACCTGGAGACGATCCTCGAAACCCTGGCCGTCCACGCCGGGCGGACGAAGGACGTGGCCGCCTTGACCGAACAGGTTCGCCAAAGCCTGGCCCGGCAAATCACCGAAAGCTACCGCTCGGCCGACGGACGGCTGCGGGTGGTGACGCTCTCGCGGGCGCTGAACTCTCGGCTCTCGATCGCCGCGGGAGATTCCGACGTTCATCCGGCCGAAGCGCTCGGCGACGAGATGGTCAAGAGCATCGTTCGGGCCGTCGCGATGGGCGTTGGAACCCTGGTCGACGCGGGCCTGCCGCCCATCGTTTTGACCTCGGCCTCGGCCCGCGCCGTGCTCAAGGACCTGACCCGGGCCGACTTGCCCCGGCTCGTCGTCCTCAGCCAGCGCGAGATTCCCCGCGACACTCCCGTCGAGGCGCTGGGGACCATCGTCGAAGACTCGGCCGAGGAGGAGGCGCCGCGCGCTCTCTCCACCGCCGCCGACGCCTTCTCCACGACCGAGGCCTTCGCGTGAGTCGGGCTGGACGATTTTTGAGAAAATGATATCGTGAATTTGTGAGTGGTTGAACAAGGTTTCTTCGGTTTGCAAGGAGGCGGGGCGACGGCGATGGACGCGAGGACGTACCGAGGGGGCACGATGAGGGAGGCGCTGGCGCGGGTGCGTCGGGACCTTGGCGGCGACGCCGTGATCCTGGCCGCGCGCGAAGTGCGCCGCCGTCGCCTCTTCGGACTGAGCCTCGGCTCGCGACCGATCATCGAGGTTGAAGCCTCGTCGGCGATGCCCTCGGACTCGGAGCCGATCGCCGCGCCCGCGTCGAGTCCGGGCCGCCCCCCGGTCGCCCTGGGCGCCGAGTTGGGCCGGTTGCACGCGACGGTTGAGCGGCTGAGCCGAGGGGGCCGGTTCGACCACTGGTTGATCGACCTGCCCGGCGAACTGGCCCCGATCTACGGGCGGTTGCTGGAGGCCGAGGCCCCCGAACCGCTGGCCCGGGCCCTGGTTCGCCTGGCCGCCGAGTTCTCGTCTCCCGAAGAGTTGGAGACCGCCGGAGGCGCCGCGCGGGCCGTTCGCCGGACCCTGGCCGACTCGCTGGCCGTGGCGCCGCCGGTCGGCCCGGTGGCCGGAACGCGCCGGGTCGCGGCCCTGGTCGGCCCGACCGGGGTCGGCAAGACAACCACCATCGCCAAGCTGGCCGCCAATCTGAAGCTCCAAAAGGGAGCGCGCGTCGGCCTGCTGACAATCGACACATACCGAATCGCGGCGGTTGAACAATTGAAGACCTACGCCGACATCATCGACGTTCCCCTGGCCGTCGGGACCGACGCCCCCTCGGCGCTTCGGGCGATCGACGAATTGGGGGCGGTTGATTTGATCTTGGTCGACACGGCCGGACGGAGCCCCCGAGACGAGGCCGGACTTCGCGAACTGACCGAGTTGTTGGCCGAGCTTCGGCCCGACGAGGTTCACCTGGTTCTGAGCGCCGCGGCGTCGCCCCGGAGCCTTCGGGCGGCCGTCGATCGGTTCGGCCCGGCGCGTCCCGATCGTCTGATCTTGACCAAACTCGACGAGGCCGAAACCTTCGGGCCGCTTCTGGCGGTCGTGGGTCGAACCGACCGACCCGTCGCGCATCTGACGACGGGGCAGTCGGTCCCCGACGCCATCGAGGCCGCCGCGGCCGATCGCCTGGCCGGTCTGATCCTGGGAGAGGAGGCGGTCGCGTGATCCTGATCCAAACCGTGATGGAGCGAGTCGAATCATCCTTTTTCCGGGGGGCGTTATGGCGGACCAGGCCGAGAACCTGAGACGGCTGGCGCGAGCCCAGCTCGCCTGGCGGGAGATGACGGACAAGCCGCCCGAGCCCGACGACGAGGCGGCTTGCCGACAAAAAAAGCGTGACGGGCCGATTATTCGGGTTTTTTTGATGGCGAGGCTCAAGCCGGCCGCCCGGGCGATCCGATAAACCTTAGGGATCAAGTTCCTTGATTGGCGAGAGGCAAGGAGCGGAGACCGCCGCTGAAGACGAATCCGGGGCTTTGCTCCGGACGCCTGAGAGCGACGGTCGAAGCGTCCAAGAGCGGTCACCAACGAGGTCATCTTCTTCTCCGAACGCGCAGGGACGCGCGTTCTCTCGCGCAGCCGACACGGAGGTCAGGATGTCAACCAAAGTGGATGTGGATGTAACCGAACTCTGGCGGGAGTTCAAGGAACAGCCCACCACGGAGATGCGGAACCAGTTGGTCGAGCGGTACTTGCCCTTGGTCAAGTACAACGCCGATCGCATCTGGCAGCGGCTGCCCGAGGGGGTCGATCTCGACGACCTGATCTCCGCGGGGGTCTTCGGCCTGATGGACGCGATCGACGCCTTCGACTTGTCGCGCGGCGTCAAGTTCGAGACCTACTGCGTGCCGCGAATCCGAGGCGCCATGCTCGACGAGCTGCGGACCATGGACTGGGTCCCCCGCCTCGTCCGCTCCAAGGCCACCAAGGTCGAAGAGGCCCGCAAGGAGCTTGAGGCCAAACACGGCCGGCCCCCCACTCCCACCGAGATGGCCGAACAGCTCGGCCTGCCGATGGAGGAGTACGAGAAGATGGCCGCCGACGCCAACGCGGTCGGCCTCATCAGCCTCAACAAGAAGTGGTATGAGACCGACAGTTATAAGGATGTCTCCGAAATCGACATCCTCGAAGACAAAAAGGGTGAAGACCCCACCCGCAGGCTCCAGCGCAAGGACCTCATGCGCATGGTGACCAAGGGGCTCAACCGCAACGAGCGCCTTATCATCATCCTCTATTATTATGAAGAGCTGACCATGAAGGAGATCGGCGCCACGCTCGACTTGAGCGAGTCGCGCGTCTCCCAGATGCACTCGTCGATCATCCAGCGGCTTCAGTCTCAACTGTCGCTCCGTCGGCCCGAGTTTGGAACCTGATCGCCCCCAATCTCTCTTGACCTCGCGACGGCTGGTCCGCCCACCCGCCAAGTCGGCGGACTTGATCGCGTCCCAACGGAACCCGCCCACTCGGCCCTCGAACCTCTTCGACGACCGAGTGGGCGGGTTCCCGCGCGTTTGGAGAGGGTTTCCCGGA
>Ga0180215_1005603_pt1 | contig 10652 bp, 7 predicted proteins | sample eDN3rd37CBELigBY_FD_128871 | JGI IMG/M metagenome (GOLD analysis project Ga0180215, IMG submission 128871) | Enriched backyard soil microbial communities from Emeryville, California, USA - eDNA 3rd pass 37_C BE-Lig BY (version 2) (version 2) | ecosystem: Environmental > Terrestrial > Soil >...
CAGCGCGATTGAAGGCCGGAGCGATATGCAGCTTCAAGTATTTCAGACGATGGCCAAACACCATATTAGCGTTGACTTTATCAACGTAACGCCAAGCGGGGCGCTGTTTACCGTATACGACAGCGACGCGGAGCAGGCTTTGAAGCTGCTGCGCGTCAGCGGCTATTCGCCTTCAGCCATACAAGGCTGTGCAAAAGTATCGGTTATAGGCGGGGGCATGAACGGCGTTCCAGGCATAATGGCTCGTATTGTTGAAGCGTTAACCGAGCAGGGCATTTCCATCCTGCAGTCGGCTGACTCTAACACAACTATATGGGTGCTGGTGGCTGAGCGGGATATGCAAGCCGCTTTACGCGCTTTACATGCAAAATTCGAGCTTCATCGATGATGTTTTTAGCAATATAATAGAAAATAAGCACAAAACGCATTTTTTACTTTACATGCTGCATTCATGGCAATCGAGCTACTACCGCTGCGGCTCGGCCGCAGGCGTTTGGGAGGAAAAGAAATGGATTTCGGCAGGCTAATGACAGCAATGGTTACACCTTTCGATGGCGATGGAAATATCGATTGGCCGAGTACGGCCAAACTCATCGATTATTTGATTGACGTACAGAAAAGCGACAGCCTTGTCGTATCTGGCACGACAGGCGAATCTCCGACGTTATCCGACGAGGAGAAAATCGAATTGTTCAAATTTACAGTAAAGCATGTGAACGGTCGCTGCAAAATTATTGCAGGGACGGGAAGCAACAATACGGCACACTCGATTCATTTGACTCAAGAGGCCGAGGCGTGCGGCGTTGACGGCATATTGCTCGTAGCGCCTTATTACAATAAGCCTTCGCAGGAAGGCTTGTATCAGCATTTCAAGGCTATCGCGGAGTCGACGAAGCTGCCTGTTATTTTGTATAATGTGGAAGGACGCACAGGCGTCAATATTTCCGTACAAACGACATTGCGCTTGGCGCAAATCGACAATATCGTCGCGACGAAGGATTGCGCGAATTCGGATCAGTTGACCGAAATCAGTGCTAAAGCACCGTCGAGCTTCAGAGTGTATACCGGCGATGACAGCGTAACATTGCCTTCGCTTGCGGTGGGCGCTTACGGGGTCATTAGCGTAGCCGCTCATATTATCGGCGCTGAGATGAAACAAATGATCGAGGCTTATTTGAACGGGAACGTGCAGGAGGCTGCGAAAATGAACGGTCGCTTGCATCCGATTTTCAAAGGCCTGTTCTTCTGTCCGCATCCCGTGCCTAATCCGGTGGCGGTTAAGCATGCGCTTGCTTTGAAAGGCATGCCTGTAGGAGGCGTCCGATTGCCGCTAATACCGGTAAATGAGGTTGAAGACCAGTTTCTTCGCAACCTTCTTATATCCTAAAATGAGAGAATATTACTCCGCTTCTGTCGGAGTTTTTCACATAAGTTTACAGCCGATGAAACGTTGATTGCAGCCGGTGCATCCAGCATCGGTTTTATTTTTTTGGGGAAACTAATTTCCATTCCAGGCAAGGATGACTTGTATTCCTACTTTTTCATCATGTATAATAAATGCAAGTGACTGGGTGCGGCAAATATTTGAAATGAGAGCAAAGCATCGGAACGGCGTCCGATTCTTTTACTTTATATGATTATCGTTAACGGCTGATGCCGTCTTTAGCGGCATACATACGTAGCGGGGCAAAGTGCGGATTGGCATAAAGAAAGCGTATCCGTTTTTGCATTTTGAACAATTAAGAACAATTATGAATGGTTAACCAATACCAATAGGAGGTAAAGATACACTTGTCAAAAAAGAACAACCAAGATAAGCTACTCGTATTTGCGCTGGGCGGAGTAGGCGAAATCGGAAAAAATATGTACGTTATCCAATACAACAATGATATCGTCGTTGTGGATTCGGGTCTGAAGTTTCCTGAAGAGGACATGCTGGGCATCGATATTGTCATACCTGACATTTCATATCTGACAGACAACCGCGATAAGGTTCGCGCAATCGTAATTACACACGGCCATGAGGATCACATCGGCGGTTTGCCGTATGTGCTAAAGCACCTCAACGTCCCTGTATATGCAACGAAGCTTACGCTGGGCCTGATCGAAGGCAAATTGAAGGAAGCGGGACTGCTGGGCGAGACGAAGCGCATTCTCATCAATGCGGATTCGGAAGTTCAACTTGGCTCGATCCGCACAACTTTCTTCAAAACGAATCACAGCATACCGGACTCAGTCGGCGTATGTCTGGAAACGCCTGAGGGTACGATCGTTCATACAGGCGACTTTAAATTTGACCATACACCTGTCAACAACCAGTTCGCCGACCTGCAGCGCATAGCCGAAATCGGCAAAAGAGGCGTTCTTGCGCTTCTCTCAGACAGCACGAATGCCGAGCGCCCGGGCTTTACGCCTTCGGAAAGCGTAGTAGGCAACAATTTGGAAGACATTTTCCGCAAATCGTCACAGCGCGTAGTCGTAGCGACATTCGCTTCGAACGTGCACAGGATTCAACAAATTATCGACGCCTCGATAGCAACACGCCGAAAAATTGCTGTCGTAGGCCGCAGTATGGTCAACGTCGTCGGAATCGCATCCGAGCTTGGTTACTTGAATATTCCGGAAGGAATGATCATTGAGCCGGAAGAAGTGAACAAGCTTGCCGCCGACCGCGTCGTCATTTTATGCACAGGCAGTCAGGGCGAGCCGATGTCTGCGCTTACACGTATGGCGCGCTCCACGCACCGGAAAGTTGACATTTTGCCGGGCGATACAGTTATTATCGCCGCTACGCCAATCCCAGGCAATGAGCGCTATGTCGGCCGCACAGTAGACGAGCTATACCGTTTGGGAGCTAACGTTATTTACGGAAGCGGCTCTGTATCAGGCGTGCACGTATCAGGTCACGGCAGCCAAGAAGAATTGAAGCTGATGCTTAATCTCGTAAAGCCTAAATACTTCATTCCGATTCATGGCGAGTATCGCATGCTTCGTCAACATGCCAAGCTGGGCGAGGATATCGGCATCGAGAAAGAAAATATTTTCATTATCGACAATGGCGATACCGTCGAGTTCCAGAACGGCGTAGGCCGCAAAGGCTCGAAGGTGCAAGCAGGCAACGTTCTTATTGACGGTCTGGGCGTAGGCGATGTGGGCAATATCGTCCTTCGTGACCGCAAACTGTTGTCGCAGGACGGCATTCTAGTCGTCGTTGTTACGCTCAGCAAGCAGGACGGCACGATTTTGTCCGGTCCTGACATCATCTCGCGCGGCTTCGTCTATGTCCGCGAATCAGAAGGCCTGCTGGATGAGGCTAACCGAATTGTAACCGCAACTTTGAATAGGCTAATGAACGATAAAGTCAATGAATGGGCATCGCTTAAGACGAACGTTAAAGATGCACTCGGCCGTTTCCTTTATGAGCAAACCCGCCGCCGTCCGATGATTTTGCCGATCATTATGGAAGTGTAACAATAAATCACGAATATGACAGGGCTGTCCCGCGCGCCGTATGGCGACGAGGGGCAGCCTTATTTTATTAGATTTCGAGGATATAGGAGAAAGTCTATCGGAATAACAATTTTTGCCCGATTATATCCGTTCCAATAAATTGTCGTTTTCCCGCTGGTTAAAATGCGGCTCTCTTCCCATACTATGTTGAGCTTTACATTAGAAGAGGAGGAGTCTATATATGCAGGATGCTCCAAACGGATTTTTGTCTGAACAGCCCGATACGGGCAATGAGGAGAAGAAAAAAACGAGTGCGGTCGTCGAAACGATTCAACAGCTTGGCCAAACGGCTGTCCCGGCTCCCGCGGAATCGAATATTTTTTGCATGACGATAATCGGGCAGATCGAAGGGCATATTGTTCTGCCGCCGCAAAATAAAACGACAAAGTACGAGCATATTATTCCGCAGCTTGTAGCCGCTGAGCAAAATCATAAAATCGAAGGCGTGCTGATCGTGCTGAATACAGTTGGCGGGGATGTGGAAGCGGGGTTGGCCATAGCAGAGATGATTTCAACGCTGAGCAAGCCGACCGTTACGCTTGTGCTGGGAGGCGGTCATTCGATCGGCGTCCCAATCGCCGTAGCCGGCAATAAATCGTTTATCGCAGAGACGGCGACGATGACCATTCATCCGATCCGTATGAACGGACTCGTTATCGGCGTCCCCCAAACGTTTGAATATTTGGATAAAATGCAGGAGCGGGTCACTCGTTTTGTCACTTCGCACTCCAATATTTCGGAAGAAACGTTCAAGGAGCTGATGTTCAAGACGGGCGAGCTGACGCGCGATATCGGCACAACCATTATCGGTTCTGATGCCGTCAAGAGAGGGCTAATCGATGCTGTCGGCGGATTGGGAGACGCGCTTAAGGAGCTGAATCGCCGCATTGAGGAAGCGAAGAACGGCAATAAGGAGGGAAGGGTATGATCCTTTATACGAGCATGCCGCTCGAGGTTGTGCTGGAGGGCGTCAATGAGGAACGAGAACCTTATCTGGAAGTATGGGCCGGCGGGGTAAAGATGCAGGTAGAGCCGATAGCGCCTGGAGCCGGGCGTGTAGTCCGTCTGCTGCAATGCTCTTTGGACGATTATCTCAACCCGAGTTACAATCCGGGAAGCATTATACAATACAACAAGCCGTAAGCGGAATGTCGCTACGATTGGAGCATAGGAACATTTGTCCACCTATGGTATAATGGTGAACCAGAGGTGACGGAATTGGCTAAAAAAAGGAAACGGAAAAAATCGATTGGTGCTAGTCTTAAATATGAAGTTTATGGCATATTGCTCATTACCATATCGATCATAGCGCTGTCTGGCGAAGCTACCGTAGGCCGATCGCTTTCCAAGCTGTTCGGCCTCATGCTTGGCAAGTTTTATTTTGTCATCGCATTAGTCGGCATCTACGTCGGGCTGACCGTTATGGTGAAACGGGCTTGGCCGAAGGGATGGTCGCAGCGCAAGACGGGCATTGCTATCTTTGTGCTGGCGCTGACGCTTATGAGCTCCATATCGGAAATTGATAAAAGGCTGGCGATACTGCCGCAATCGGATGTTAGCGGCGGATACATACTGACGACGCTCGGCGGCACGCTGAGGGAAGAGCTTATCGATTCCGCGACGTCGAACATAAGGCCTATTCAGGACAAGCCTATTAGCGGCGGCTATATCGGCGCGCTGCAATATTCCATGTATTATATGCTGTTCGGCTATTATGCAACAAAACTCATTTTAATCGTTATGTTCGCTATATCATTAATGCTGATGACCGGCAAATCGTATGTAGAGCTTGCGCGAATCGTGAAGCGGCGCGGCGAGCGCATGATGAAGCTCATCGCGACGAAATGGAAAACCCGCAGCAGCAAACCTAAAGCCCCCGTAGCAAACGGAGCTGCCGGAAGCAATGCCGCGCAATCCGGCTACGAGGACGAGGCGATCGAGGATGACGAAATTTACGTGCCTACGCCTAGGAAGCCGCGGAAATCGCTGTTTTTCGCTTGGAAGGAAGAGCGAAGGGACGAGCCTCAGATTGCTGACGATTCCCACGACGAATGGACGGTTGACGATCATGACGACCGCTATGAAAGCAATAAGCCGTCGTGGCAGCAGGAGCAGCAATGGGAGAAGAGCGGCGATCCGCTCGATGCCGTCGTTCAAGCTGAGAAAGAATCATCTGAGCTGGACGCAGGCATGCATAAGACGCATGCCGTTTCTAGCGTGCCGGCTGAAGAGCAGGCGTCAGCTATCGAAGAGGAGCCGGCGTTATATGCCGGCGAAGTGAATGCTGAAGAAGAGCTTCACGCAGACGTCGGGTATGCCGTGCAAGGCGACGAGGACGATTTCCCGGATCCGGTAATCGGGCGGCCTGAGCTGTCGGAAGCGCTTGTCGGAGGCGACGGAGAAATGGATCCGGTTGAGAAAAGTCCGGCGTCAGCGGTCCGGCCGGCGCAGGACAAGCCGTATCTGCTGCCGCCGTTTACGCTGCTCTCCAAGCCAAGCGGACTTGGAAAGGTAGGCGAGACGACCGATATGTTCGATTCCAGGCGTAAGCTGGAGGCTACGCTTGAAAGCTTCGGCGTGCGCGCGAAGGTGCTTGATGTCGTTCGGGGGCCTGCTGTCACCCGTTATGAGGTTCAGCCGGCGACAGGCGTCAAGGTGAGCAAAATCGTCGGACTGACGGACGATATCGCGCTTGCGCTTGCGGCTAAGGATATTCGGATGGAGGCGCCGATTCCGGGCAAATCCGCGATTGGCATTGAGGTTCCCAATTCCGAGGTGTCTGTCGTAACGATGCGCGAAGTCATGGAAACGGCAGCGTTCCAAAATGCGCCTTCCAAGCTGTCAATCGCATTTGGCCGCGATATTTCCGGCCAGTCGATCGTCGGCAACTTGGCAAAAATGCCGCATCTGCTCGTAGCAGGCGCAACCGGCTCAGGAAAATCCGTCTGCATCAACGGCATTATCACGAGCATTCTGTACAAGGCTAACCCTGACGAAGTCAAATTTCTTATGGTTGACCCGAAGATGGTCGAGCTGAACGTATACAACGGCATTCCGCATTTGCTGGCGCCGGTTGTAACCGATCCGCGCAGAGCCTCGCTCGCGCTCAAAAAAATCGTCGTGGAGATGGAAAAGCGCTATGAGCTGTTCTCTAAGTCATCCACGCGCAATATAGAAGGATACAATACGCTGATGGCAGATAATCCGGCTGCCGTGCTCCCTTATATCGTCGTCATCGTGGACGAGCTGGCCGACTTGATGATGGTTGCCGCCAATGATGTCGAGGATTCGATAGCAAGGCTGGCGCAAATGGCTCGTGCCGCGGGTATCCATTTGATTATCGCGACACAGCGTCCGTCCGTTGACGTCATCACCGGCGTCATTAAGGCGAATATTCCTTCGCGGATCGCATTCGGCGTATCCTCGCAGGTAGACTCGCGGACGATACTCGATATGGCCGGAGCGGAGAAGCTGCTTGGCCGGGGCGATATGCTGTTCCTGCCAGTCGGCATGTCCAAACCGATTCGGGTGCAGGGCGCTTTCTTGTCCGATCAAGAGGTTGAGGCGCTCGTCACTTACGCAAGAGATCAAGCGGAAGCGGAATACAAAGAGGATCTTGTTCCGGAAATTGAAGAAACGGCCGAAGAGGATGACGAGCAGTTGGATGAGCTTTACGATCAGGCGGTCGGTATCGTCGTCGAGGCGAAGCAGGCTTCCGTATCGCTGCTGCAGCGGCGTATGCGGATCGGCTATACGCGTGCCGCGCGGCTAATCGATCAGATGGAAGCGCGCTCTATCGTCGGGCCGTATGAGGGCAGCAAGCCAAGAGAGGTGCTTATTTCTCCTGAAGCGCTCAGCAGCGGAAAAATGAGCTCATGATGGCAGCAATTAGCCCTCCTCGCAACTTTTGTGCATAGAAGCAAGGAACCCTTCTCATACTATAGTCAGGTATCGCTACCTTAAGCGAACTAACTTGTAAGAGAAAGGCAGATTGCTACATGAAAAAACGTTTGATCGCGGTCACTACAGTAATCGTCCTTTTGCTGTTCGGCTCCTTCTCGTTTATGCATAGCGGACAAAACAAAGCTGCCGAAACGTTCAGCAATGCAACGCTAAGACAAGGCTCGACAGGCAGCGATGTCTATGAGCTGCAAGGCCGTTTAACTTATTTGGGCTATTTTAACGGCAAAATTGACGGGATATTCGGTTCCGAGACGAGAAATGCCGTTACGTGGTTCCAATGGAAGTTCGGGCTTAAGTCTGACGGCATTGTAGGAGCGAAGACGAAGCTGAAGCTTTGGGAAGCAACGAAAAATTGGAAGCCGGGCGGCGCCGGAACCGGAGGCGCTCCGTCGGGAGGCACAAGCGGCGGAGGCGGAGGCAACCAAGGCTTGCCCCAATCCAACCGTCTCAATTTGACGGAGAACGATTTGAAAATTATGGCCAACGCCGTATACGGAGAGGCGCGCGGCGAACCGTACGAGGGGCAAGTCGCAGTGGCGGCCGTCATCCTGAACAGGCTGAAGTCGCCAAGCTTTCCGAACACAATTTATGGCGTTATTTTCGAGGAGCGCGCCTTTACCGCCGTTGCGGACGGCCAAATATGGCTGACGCCTAATGAAACGGCAAGAAAGGCAGTTCTCGAAGCCGTAAACGGCAATGATCCTACTGACGGCTGCCTGTATTATTTCAATCCGGTAACGGCAACATCGGCTTGGATATGGACAAGGCCGCAGTATAAGACGATCGGTAAGCATATTTTCTGCAGATAGCAATAGCGCATTAACAAATTGGAAGCAGCCGCTGCCCGCATTTTGCGGCTCGGTTGCTTCTTGCTTTTCAGATGCGTTAGAATGGTATAGGAAGTCGAAATATGGAATAGATTTACTCTATGGAAGCTATGAAGCGGACATTAAATAAGGTGAGGCAAAGATTGTGCCTATGAAAGGAGCAGGTACCGTGTCCCAATTCGAAAGAGGCCAGCTGCAGAGAATCCGGCTGCATGTGCTGCCTACGAAACGATTCAAAACGTTTGCCATATCCTTGTATGCGGGCATTCCGCTTCAAGAGGACACTGTTACCGAGACCGCGCTTATTCCGTTCGTGTTAAGAAGGGGAACGGCGCAAACGCCCGAGACGATCGCCTTTCGCGAAAAGCTGGACGATCTGTATGGAGCGGGTTTCGGTTTTGATGTATATAAAAGAGGAGATTCGCAAATTATCCAGTTCCGCATGGATGTTATAAATGACCAGTTCGTATCCTCCGAGTCGTCGCTGCTTGAAGCTTCATTGAAGTTTGTAGGCGAAGTGCTAACGGATCCATGCCTGGATAACGACGGCTTCCGCCAGAAATATGTGGATGCAGAGAAGGTAACGCTGAAGAAGCGGCTTGAGGCTATCGTCAACGATAAGATCAGATACGCGGCGGAACGATGCCTGGAGGAAATGTGCGAAGGCGATCCGTATCGTCTTCATCCGCTAGGCAAGCTGGACGATATCGGACCGATAACGCCGTTGTCGCTGCATAATCGTTATGAGCAGTGGCTCGAGGAAGCGGTATTCGACCTTTACGTCGTCGGCGACACGTCGCTCGAAGAAGTGACTGCACTAGTCTCGAACTCTTTCCGTTTGAAGCCGGGCGAGCCTTCCGCATACGAATTGGCTCTAAGCCATAAGAAGGTGCAGGAAGTGAAGACGGTTGTCGAGCGGATGGATGTCGGCCAAGGCAAGCTGAATATGGGGCTGCGCACGGGCGTGAGCTATGAGGATGACGATTACGCCGCCGCGCTTATGTACAATGGCATCTTGGGGGGCTACCCGCATTCCAAGCTGTTCATTAACGTCCGGGAGAAAGAGAGCCTGGCCTATTATGCCGCCTCTCGCCTTGACGGCCATAAAGGGCTGTGCACCATACAGTCCGGCATAGAAATCGCCAATTATGACAAGGCTGTCGCCATCATTAAGGAGCAGCTGGAAAGCATGGAGAAGGGCGAGCTTTCCGAGCTGGAGATGAGTCAGACGAAGGCGATGATTTCCAATCATTTGCGCGAGCTTCAAGATTCCGCGTATGAAATGATTGCATACGATTTCAACGGCGTCCTTTCCGGCAACAAGCGAAGCGCCGCGGAGCTTCTGGATCAGGTTCAGGCCGTCAGTGCGGCCGATATTGTCCGGATTGCAAAAGGCGTACAGCTGGACACCATTTACTTCCTGCGCGATCGAAAGGAGGCCTGAGGCATGCAAACGTTAAACTATCCGCAAGTGCAAGAAACGCTTTACCGCGAAGTGCTTGACAACGGCCTCGAAGTTATCGTGCTGCCGAAGAAAGGCTTTAATAAAACCTACGCTACATTTTCAACGAAATACGGCTCCATCGACAACAATTTCGCTGTCGGGGGCGAGCAGCCTGTCAAGGTGCCTGACGGCATAGCGCATTTTTTAGAGCATAAGATGTTTGAGGAGCCGACGGGCGACATTTTCGCCAAGTTCGCATCCCAAGGCGCTTCGGCTAATGCTTATACAACTTTCGACCGTACCGTATATTTATTTTCGGCGACGGAGCAAATCAACGCCAATATCGAGACACTGATTGATTTCGTTCAAAACCCTTATTTTACTGACGCAAATGTCAATAAAGAGAAGGGCATTATCGAACAGGAAATCAATATGTATAAGGATAATGCCGATTGGCGCGTTTATTTCGGCTTAATCGATGCGCTGTATCACAATCATCCCGTTCATATAGACATCGCCGGCACGGTGGAGTCGATCTATCAAATCGACAAGGAAACGCTGTATAAATGCTATGAGACGTTCTACCATCCTTCCAATATGCTGCTGTTCGTCGTAGGCGGCGTCGACGCCGAAGAAGTATTCCGTCTCGTGAAAGCTAATCAAAGCGCCAAAACCTTTAAGCCGCAAGGCCATATAAGCCGTTATTTCGAGGATGAGCCGATTACGGTTAAGCAGGAACGAAGAGTCGTTCAGCTGCCCGTGTCGCTCCCGAAATGCATGATCGGCTTTAAAGAGAAGGAAGTCGGATTGACCGGCGACGATTTGCTGCGCCGCGAAGTGACGACGAAGCTTATGCTGGAAGCGATTATTGGACCGAGCTCGCCTCTGTATCAAAAGCTTTATGAGCA
>Ga0180215_1005604_pt1 | contig 10651 bp, 6 predicted proteins | sample eDN3rd37CBELigBY_FD_128871 | JGI IMG/M metagenome (GOLD analysis project Ga0180215, IMG submission 128871) | Enriched backyard soil microbial communities from Emeryville, California, USA - eDNA 3rd pass 37_C BE-Lig BY (version 2) (version 2) | ecosystem: Environmental > Terrestrial > Soil >...
CTCGGCGTCGCCGACGCCATGGACACCGCGCAGCGCAACATGGGCCTCGACGCCCGGGCCACGCGCGAACTCATCTCCCGCAGCGCCGCCGAGGCGGCGACGGTGGGTGCCGACCTCGTCGTCGGCGTGAACACCGATCACGTCGACGACGAGTCGATCTCGATCGAGCAGGTCGTCGCCGCCTACACGGAGCAGCTGCACCACGCCGAGGACGCCGGCGCGGGCGTCGTGCTCATGGCGAGCCGGCACCTCGCGCGAGTGGCGCGCAGCGCCGACGATTACCGCCGTGTCTACCGCGAGGTGCTCGCCGCCGCGGGGGCCCCGGTCATCCTGCACTGGCTCGGCACGGCGTTCGATCCGGCGCTCGCGGGCTACTTCGGCTCCGACGACACGGATGCCGCGGCCGCGACGCTGCTCCAGATCATCGACTACAACCGCGACAAGGTGCGGGGCGTGAAGATGAGCCTGCTCGACGCCGACGCCGAGATCTCGGTGCGGGAACGCCTGCCCCGGACCGCTCGAATGTTCACGGGCGACGACTACCACTACGTGGGGCTCATCGAAGGAGATGAGCACGGTCACTCCGACGCGCTGCTCGGCGCGTTCGCGGCGCTCGCCCCGAACGCCTCGGCGGCGATCCAGGCGCTCGACCGCGGCGACGTCGACGGCTACCGCGCGATCCTCGCGCCCACCGAGCCGCTCTCGCAGCAGGTGTTCGCCGCGCCGACGTACTACTACAAGACGGGCGTCGCGTTCCTCTCCTGGCTCAACGGTCACCAGGCGGCGTTCCAGATGGTGGGCGGCCTGCACGCCGCGCGCAGCCTGCCGCACCTCTCCCGCATCGTCGAGCTCGCGAACGCGTCGGGCGCCCTCGAGCGCCCCGAGCTCGCGCGGGCGCGGTGGCACGAGCTGCTCACGATCAACGGCGTCGACGTCACGGCGGCCGGCCCCGCGGCATCCGCCGACGTCGAGGCTGCCGACGTGGAGGTGCTCGCGTGACCGGCCCTTCGACGAGCTCAGGGGGCGGCGCTTCGACGAGTGCAGGGGGCGGCACGCCGCATCCCCGGCTCTCGCTGAACCAGGCGACGATCAAGTACGCGAACCTCGACGAAGCGCTGCGTGCCACCGCCGACGGCGGGTACGAAGCGATCGGCCTCTGGCGCGAGCCCGTGCACGAGGTCGGCCTCGCCGCGGCCGCCCGCCGGCTCGCCGACAGCGGGCTGCGCCTCTCGACGTACTGCCGCGGCGGCTTCTTCACCGTGCCCGAGGGGCCCGAGCGCCGCGCGGCGATCGACGACAACCGGCGCGGCATCGAGGAGACGGCGACGCTCGCCGCCGCCGGCGCGCCCGGGTCCCGGGCGGTGTTCGTGCTGGTCGCGGGCGGCCTGCCCGAGGGTTCGAACGACCTCGTCGGCGCCCGTGCCCGGGTGGCCGAGGCACTCGCCGAGCTCGCGCCCGACGCCGAGGCGGCCGGGGTGACCCTCGCGATCGAGCCGCTGCATCCGATGTACGCGTCCGACCGCGCGGTCGTCTCGACGTTGCAGCAGGCGCTCGACCTCGCCGCGCCGTTCGACCCGTCGGTGGTCGGTGCGACCGTGGACACGTTCCACATCTGGTGGGACCCCGAGGTGCTGCCCCAGATCGCGCGCGCCGGCGCCGAGGGTCGCATCGCGACCTACCAGGTGTGCGACTGGAAGACCCCGCTGCCCGCCGACGTGCTGCTCAGCCGGCACCAGCCGGGCGACGGCGTGATCGACTTCGCGTCCCTGACGCAGGCGGTCGAGGCCACGGGTTATGCGGGCGACATCGAGGTCGAGATCTTCAACCAGCAGATCTGGGATGCCCCATATGCCGATGTGGCGGCCCGCACCGCCGCGGCCTTCGGGGCGGCGGTCGCGCCGCACCTCGCGGCATCCGTGCCCGTCGTCTGAGCCCCGCGGGTTGAGGAGGCGCGTCAGCGCCGTCTCGAAACCCGTGTGCGCGGGCGGGTTTCGAGACGCGTCCGGCTGCGCCGGGCGCTCCTCAACCCGCGGAGTCGCACGCAGGCGGGTTTCGTGACGCGTCCGGCTGCGCCGGGCGCTCCTCAACCCGCGGAGCAACCCGCGGAGCCGCTCAGTCGAGCCGCACGATGGGCGGCATCGTGAAGGTGCCGTCGATCATCTCGGGGCGCGGCTGGTAGACGCGCAGCATCGGCCGGAACGGACCCTCGGGCGTCGGCAGCCAGTTGGCCGCGGCGGCCTCGTCGTCGGGGCGGTCGTGCTGCATCCGGATGACGAGCGACCCGCCATCGCCGGTGACCAGCCCGGGCGTGCGGTCGCCGATCGAGTACCGCCCGATCGGGTTCTCGACGAGGTAGAAGTCGGGCACGTCGTACATCGTGATCGACCAGAACGCGTCGGCCGGCGGCAGCTCGTCGAGCCGCAGCTCGTACGCGTGCGCGCCGTCGAGCTGGCGCCCCTCCGAGTCGACGAAGATCTCGGCGTACACCGCCTCGTAGCCGTGGTTGCCCCAGAGCCCGTTCCGCGCGGCGCGGGCGCGCGTGCGGTACGCCTCGCCGCGGTCGGCGATTCGCCACTCGGGGGCGTCGATGGTGCCCGGCCCGAGGAAGTCGACGTTGTAGTCGAAGCCGTGCGGCCACGCCAGCCAGCCGTTCACCGCGGCGGCCGTGTCGGGCTTCGAGAGTTCCTCCACCCGGTTGCGCCCCTCGACGAACGCGTTCGCGAGGTGCTCCTCCTGGTCGCGCGCGATCACGCCGTAGGGGTTGCCCGGGGCGGTGAGGCCGTAGTCGGCGAAGCGGTGCAGGTAGTCGACGTCGGGCTTCGCCGGCGGGTACGCGAGGCTCCACGACCGCAGCAGCTCCCAGAAGCGCAGGTGCTCGGGGATCTCGCCGTGCGGCTGCGGGATGCCGCGCAGCGGCCCGTTGCCCTCGAGCGGGGTGAGCGTGAACTGCGGTTGCAGCGCGGCGACGGCGGGCATGTCGTCCTCGCCGTCGACGGCCAGCCGGCCCACGATCGCCGCGAGGTCGGTGGGCGACTCGATGACGGGCACGCCCTCGGGCGCCTCGCCCGCCCAACGGGGCGGCGCGATGAAGTAGGTCCCCTCGGCGGTTCCGGTGGCGCGTCGGCCCACGTAGGCGAAGTTGTTCGTCCAGGCGTCCACGAACTGCAGCACGTAGTAGCGCCCGTCGGTGTCGGGCACGTGCAGCAGCAGCGGCCCGCCCGAGAGGTCGAGCAGCGCGATGGCGTACACGGTGTCGTTGTTGATGCTCACGAAGGTGTCGGCCGGCGATCCCAGCTTGTCGGCGTGCGCGAAGCGGTTGATCCCCGCCGGCGGCAGCGAGCCGAGCCCGTGCGCCGCGATCGCCTGCATCGACGACACGTTGTACACCAGCGGATACCCGAAGACGTACGCGTCCACCAGGAACTCCTCGGTCCAGCCCATCGAAACCCCTCCCGCGCGCTCCGTCGACGCGTCTCGCCTCACACGCTACGCGCTCGGCGCTCCATCGCCCGGTAGAACACCGCGTACACGAGCGCCGACACCACGATGCCGGCCACGAAGAGCCACGAGCTCGGGCGGTCCCATTCGAAGTCGGCGAGGCGCACGACGATCGCGATCAGGATGAACGCGAGGCTCACGAGCTGCGCCTGGAACACGCGCCGGAACGCCGACCACCGGTCGTCCCAGAGCATCCAGACGTTCACCAGGCCGGGCAGGGTGAGCACGGCGCCGACGACGCGCGCGGTGAGCGGGGTGACCTCCCACGCCCACGTGTCGATGAGCAGCGCGGGCCAGATGAACAGCACGAGTCCGGTGACGGTGGATGCCACGCCGACGAGCGCGAGCACGTACCGCCACGGCGAGGCGATCTCGACGTCGTCGCCCTCGGGCATCCCGTCGTCCTCGCGCAGGTTGAGGATGAGCGCCACCAGCACGAGCACGGGGGTCGAGACATAGAGCGCCACCCAGGTGATGAACGAGATGTGCCCGAAGTGGAAGCGATCCCAGTGCAGGAACGTGGCGATGCCGAGCAGGGTGGCGAACACGAGCACGGCGGGGAACCCGTGGCGCACCCGGTGCCAGCGCCGCTGCACCGCGACCTGCACGAAGAACCAGATCCCGCCCGCGTACGCCGCCCCGAGGAGCATCGCAGTCACCGGCGGCTCGATCGTCCACGCGAAGGTGTGCTCGGTCGCGCCGGGCAGCACGAGCAGCAGGAACGCCGCCGCCACGAGGAACGGGATGATGATGAAGCCGAGCACGCGCGTGTAGGGCAGCACGCGGTCCTCGGGTCCGGCGCGGTGCCGGTCGGGGGCGTCGGTGCCGGGTGCCGTCTCGCTCATGGGGTGCCTCCTCGGTGGGGCGCGGATGCCGCGGGCTCTCGTTCAGGTGACGGATGCCGCGGCATCCGCCGGCTGCTGCTGCAGGGCGAAGGCCACCGCATCGTCGACGTGCATGCGCCGGCCACGGGCGCGGGCCGCCTCGAACACCTCGCGGCCCGGACCGTCGAGGATCGGGTCGACGAACTGCTGGTGGAACGAGAACGTCGGCGCGTTGTACAGGCCGGTGCGCTCGCGCACGATCTGCGCGGCCCCGAGCAGGGTGCCGGCGCGGGGCAGGTCGCCCGCGGCCGCCGCGACCGCGGTCAGTCCCTCGAGCCCGTAGGCGATCCCGTCGTCGTGGTGCAGCCGCACCGACTCGGCGAGCCCTTCCACGAAGCAGTCGCGCGCCACGTCGAAGTCGCCGACCAGCACCTCGGCCCAGCCCAGGTGGTGCAGGGCGATGGCCGCGCCGAGCGCGTCGCCCTGCCGCTGGGCCGCGGCGAGGCTCTGCTCGAACTGCGCGACCGCCGCGCGGATGTCGCGGCCGAGGAGCGAGACGCGACCCATGGTGACGAGGGCCATGGCTTCGCCCCAGTCGTCGTGGTCCTCGCGGAAGATGCCGAGGCTCCCGTGCAGCGTCTCGGCGGCGCGCACCACGTCGGGCTCGCGCGACGCCAGCAGCGCGAGGGCGAGCGAGATGAGCGCGAGGGCCTCGCCCGAGCGCTCGCCCTCGGACCGGAACAGCTCCGCGCTCTCGCGGAGCCCGGGCACGAGCAGCTCGTCGGGGTCCTGCCAGAACCCGATCGCGCGGGTGAAGTAGAGGGCACGGGCCCGCGTGGCCGTGTCGAGCTCGTCGCCGGAGTCGAGCACCTCCTGCATCCACCCGTGCACCTCGCCGAGGTGGCCGTCGACCCACCAGTAGACGTAGAGCGTCCAGGCGAACTGCGCCGCGACCGCCCACTGCCTGGTGTCGAGCAGATGTCGCACCGCGGCCCGCAGGTTGTCGGCCTCCTCGGAGAGCCGGGTGATCCAGGCCAGCTGCCGCGGGCCCTCGAGCTCGCGCTCGGCCTGCTGGCCGAGCCGGAGGTAGTACTGTGCGTGCCGGTCGCGCAGCGCGCCGAGGTCGTCGCGCCCGGCGAGGTGGTCGCGCGCGTACTCAAGCACGGTCGAGAGCATCGTGAACACGGCGCGGTCGCCGCGCTCCTCCTGCCGCACGAGGCTGCCGTCGACGAGGGCGGCGAGATCGTCGAGGGTGTCGGCGTCGGGGATGTCGTCGGCGATCCACTCCACGGCGTCGAGCGTGAACACGCCCGAGAACACGCCGAGCCGGGCGAGCAGCTCCTGCTGCGACGGGGTGAGCAGCTGCGTGCTCCACTCGATGGTGGAGCGGATGGTGCGCTGCCGTTCGGGCAGGTCGCGGGGGCCGCCGCCGAGCACGAGCAGGCGCTGGTCGAGCCGCGCGACGAGCTCCGCCGGGGTCAGCACGCGGCCGCGGGCGGCGGCGAGCTCGAGCGCGAGCGGCACGCCGTCGAGGGCGACCGCGATGCGCTCCACGTCCTCGACGTTCTCGGCCGTGAGCTCGAAGTCGGGCTTCGCCGCACGCACGCGCTCCACGAAGAGGGCGACCGACGGCGCCGACATCGCCCGCGCCACCGTCGCGCCGTGTCGCAGGTCGGGCAGGACGAGTGGGCCCACCTCGACGCCGTGCTCGCCGGTGATGCGCAGCAGGATGCGGCTGGTCGCGAGCACCGTGAGATGCGGGGCATCCGTCAGCAGCGCGCGGATCGCCGGCGCCGCATCCACGACCTGCTCCATGTTGTCGAGCAGGAGGAGCATGCGGCGATCGCGCACCGCCATCCGCAGCTTCTCGTCGAGCGTGCCGTCGCCGATGTCGATGATGCCCATGGCGTTCGCGATGGCGGCGGTGACGAGCGCCGGGTCGTTCACGGGCGTGAGATCGACGAAGCCGATGCCCCCGGGGAACCGGTCGCGCACCCGATCGGCCGCCTCGATCGACAGCCGGCTCTTGCCGATGCCGCCGGGGCCCGTGAGGGTCACGAGCCGCACGGCCTCGTCGGCGAGCAGGTCGGCGACCATCGCGACCTCGCGCTCGCGACCGATGAGCGGCGTGAGCATCGCCGGCAGGTCGACCGTGCCCGCCAGCGAGGTGAACGGCGCCTCGGTGTGCTCGGCCGCGCGCGCGAACCGCTCGGCCAGGAGCGTGGTGAGGTCTCCCCGCACGAGGGCGGCCAGCTCGTCGGCGTCGGAGAAGTGCACGTACGACGCGCGGTCGTCCTCCTTGATGCGGGCCAGCAGCTCGCGCAGCCGGGGCTCGCGTTCGCCGACGTCCTTCACGTAGACGAGCTTCGGCATCTCGGGCGGCGAGAGGCGGTACTCGTCCTCGAGCCCCGAGACCTCCTCGCCCGGCGCGATCCACCCGTACTGCTCCCCGTAGAGTCCGACGAAGATGTCGCTCTGCGCGAGGTAGGCGCGGTAGAGCTCCCGCGGCGGATGCGGCCGGGCCCCCAGCTCGAACATCACCGGGGCGAGGTTGAGCTGCTCGATCGCGGACCGCACGGCGCGCCGCTCCGGCGCGAGCTCGCGCAGTGTCGAGCTCACGAACACCCGCAGGCGCTGGTCGGGCGTGCGGATCGCCGGATCGGCGGGGCCCATGTGTCGAGTCTGTTCCCCGCGGCATCCGGCTGTAAATACCCAGCCCGGCCGGGGCGGCGGTACAGTGGCGCCGTGGCGGCCTTCCGCCGTCCGACGCGCCGCTGCGGGGGGAGTCGAATGGATGCCGCGATGCACGCCGAGAACCTGCCGGTGATCCTCGTCGTCTCGGCCGACGAGCGCGTGCGCGCCTCGCTGCTCGAGCCGTTGCACCGGCGATACGCCGACGACTACCGCGTGCTCGACGCCGACGGCCCGGCCGCCGCGGTCGCGCTGATCGAGGAGCTGGCGTCGATCGAGGGCAGCAGCATGGCCCTCGTGCTCTCCGATGACGCCTCGCCGATCGACGACCACGAGAGCGTCTTCGCCGCCGCCCGCCGCCGCTTCCCCGACGTGCGGCGCGGGCTCGTGATCGAGTGGGGCTCGTGGGCCGACCGCGAGACCTCCGAGGCCGTGCTGCAGCTCATGACGCACGTGCAGATCGACTACTACGTGGTGCGGCCGACGCACTCCCCCGACGAGTCGTTCCACCGGGCGATCACCGACTTCCTGCGGGAGCACGAGGCGGCGGCCGGCAAGCGGCATCGCGCCTACACCGTCATCGGCGACGACGCGCAACCGCGCACCCACGTGCTGCGCAACCGCCTCGCCCGTGCCGGCGTCCCGGCCGACCACCTCGACCCGTCGTCGCCCGACGCGGTGTCGATGCTGGATGCCGCGGGCGTCGCGTACACCGGCGTGCCGCTCGTGCGCACGGCCGACGGCCGGGTGCTGGTCGACCCCGACGACGCGGAGCTCGCCCGCGCCTACGGACTCACGACCTCGCTGCCCGACGAGATGGTCGACGTGGCGGTCATCGGGGCCGGCCCGTCGGGCCTGGCCGCCGCCGTGTACGCCTCCTCGGAGGGCCTCGACACGCTCGTGCTCGAGGCCGAGTCGATCGGAGGACAGGCGGGGTCCAGCTCGCTGATCCGCAACTACCTCGGCTTCTCCCGGGGGGTCTCGGGATCGGAGCTCGCCCAGCGCGCGTACCAGCAGGCGTGGGTCTTCGGCGCGCGGTTCGCGCACACGCGACGGGTCACCGGCGTGCGCCTGGTCGACGGCGGATTCGAGCTCGACGTCGCCGCCGCGGGGGTGAACGGGGCCGCCGCCGATGTCGTGCGGGCGCGGGCCGTGGTGCTCGCGTCGGGCGTCACGTACCGCCGGCTCGCGGCGCCCGGCCTGGTGCCCTTCGTCGGATCGTCGGTGTTCTACGGCGCGACCTCGGTCGAGGCGCGGGCGCAGACCGGACGCGACGTGCTGGTGGTGGGCGGCGGCAACTCGGCCGGACAGGCCGCCCTGCACCTCGCCCGCTACGCACGCTCGGTGTCGCTCGTCGTGCGCGGCTCGTCGCTCGCCGCCAGCATGTCGCAGTACCTCATCGACCAGCTGGATGCCGCGGGCGTCGGCCTCATCACCGGCGCCCACGTCGTGGACGCGGGAGCCGCCCACGACGTCGACCGGCTCGACCACGTCGTGCTCGAACGCTCGGACACGGGCGAGCGCGTCACGGTGCCCGCCGACGCGGTCTTCGTCACCATCGGCGCGCGGCCCCACACCGAGTGGCTGCCGCCCGAGGTGCTGCGCGACCAGTGGGGTTCGGTCATCACAGGCCCCGAGGTGCTCGAGGAGGGCGGACGCCGCGCCTGGCTCGGCACCGGCCGCGACCCGTACGCCCTGGAGTCGTCGATGCCCGGCTTCTTCGCGGTGGGCGACGTGCGCCGCGGCTCGATCAAGCGCGTCGCCTCCGCCGTCGGCGAGGGCTCGGTCGTCATCTCCGCCGTGCACCAGCACCTCGGCCCGCACGTCGGCGGCTGACCCCGCGCTCCCGCCGGCCTCCCTCCCCGCTCGGCCACCCCGGGCCCGCTCCCTCTCGGGGGAATCCGGTCCATGCGGTGGAATCCAGCTCGGGCGGGATTCCGGCGCGCGCCCGGGATTCCACCGTGAAGCCCGCACTCGCGAAGGCGCTCGGGAGGCCGCCACCGGCAGCCGTCGGTCAGGCTGGCTCGCTACGCTGGCACGATGTCGTTCGATCTCCGCAGCATCCCGGTCGACCCCGCCGCCACCGCCGCACTCGCACGACACGGCCTCGAGTACCGCCTGCTCGACCCCGCCGACCGGCCCGCGATGCTCGCGTGGATCGAGGCGGAGAACCGCGGATTCCACCACGGGCGCCCGCGCGACGTGGATCGCGACTACGACCTCTCGGTCGCATCGGAGCGCCGCGTGCACGGCGTCTACGACCTCGCTGCGGCGCATCCCGACGTGCCCGTCGCCACCGTCGACGGGTGGCCGACCGGCCTCAGCGTGCCGGGCGGACGCAGCGTCGACGCCTGGGCCGTGAGCGCCGTCACCGTCTCCCCCACGCACCGCCGACGGGGCATCGCCCGCGCGCTCATGCAGGGCGAGCTCGCGAACGCGCGGGCCGCGGGCGCGGCCGTGGCGATGCTCACGGTGACCGAGGCCACGATCTACGGGCGCTACGGCTACGCCCCCGCGGCGAAGGCCGCGACCATCACGGTCGACCGCCGCCGCACGCACTGGATCGGGCCGGATGCCCCGGGGCGCGTGCACTTCGTCGACGCCCGCGACCTCCGCGAGGCCGCGCCCGCGATCGCGCGTCGTGCCGTGGCGCGCACGCCCGGCGAGATCGACCGCTGGCCCGGCATCCTCGATCGTGCGCTGGGCCTCGTCGACGCCGACGGCGACGCCGCCCGGGCCGTGCGCACCGTGCGCTACGACGACGAGCACGGCCAGGCGCAGGGCTTCGCGTCCTACCGCATCACGCGCGAGCCGAACCAGCCCGGGTTCGTGGAGTTCGACTTCCTCGTCGCGGCGACCGACGACGCCGAGCGCGCGCTCTGGCGGTTCCTCATCGAGCAGGACTTCGTCACCGGCGTCCGGGCCCGCCTGCGCTCCGTCGACGAGCCGCTGCCCTGGCTCCTCGAAGACCCGCGCGCCGTCACGGTCTCCGAGGTCGACGATCACCTCTGGGTGCGCATCCTCGACCCGGTCGAGGCGCTGCGCGCCCGCCGCTACGGCACCGCCGGCACGCTCGAACTCGACGTCGCCGACGCCCTCGGCCACGCCCGCGGCCGGTTCCGGCTCACCGTCGACGACCGCGGCCGTGCCGAGGTCGACCGTCTCGACGACACGGATGCCACGGGCCCGGGCCTGCGACTCGGGGTGCAGGAGCTCGGCGCGATCTACCTCGGCGGCGTGCGGCCGTCGGTGCTCGCTCGCGCCGCCCGCATCACCGAGACGTCGCGGCGCTCGATCCCGCTCGCCGATCGGATGTTCGCCTCCGAGCGCACGCCGCACCTCAGCATCTGGTTCTGACCGGCGCGCGGCATCCGAGGACCCGCCGGGCGCCCGCGGGTTCGCGGCCGGTAAACGGATTCCTTCCGGCAGGCGACCGACCCCAATCCGGGGGCCCGGCGTGAGAGCGCTCCCCCGGCATTCCCGCGCGGGCGGCGCTCCCGGCGCTCAGGCCGGAGCCGCAGTTACTGAAGTGTTATCAACATTTTGTTCGGGCTCGCGACAATTGGGCGCATGATGGGCAATGCCGCCGCCGAGGACGACGGGGGCACCCGGAGGGGTCGACCTCTACCTTGAAGAAG
>Ga0180215_1005605_pt1 | contig 10651 bp, 8 predicted proteins | sample eDN3rd37CBELigBY_FD_128871 | JGI IMG/M metagenome (GOLD analysis project Ga0180215, IMG submission 128871) | Enriched backyard soil microbial communities from Emeryville, California, USA - eDNA 3rd pass 37_C BE-Lig BY (version 2) (version 2) | ecosystem: Environmental > Terrestrial > Soil >...
ATCAATCTTGAAATCTCTGACGAAGAGTTTGAACAAAGAAAAGCCAACTGGAAAGGCTTCGAACCATCTGTGAAGAAAGGCTACTTGGCTCGCTATTCAAAAATGGTGACCAACGCAAGCCAAGGTGGCGTATTAAAAATATAATGAAACCTAACAGCAACAGTGGAAGCATGCTACTGTTGCTGTTTTTTTTACGTGTTTATATTGACACACACAAAGAAAATATGATATTAAAATATTGGTATGGATTAGCACTCGTAATAATAGAGTGCTAAACTAGTGAATAGCTATCAAGGTTTTAGGTGGCCACATACAAAGAAAACTTCTATCAGTAAAAAAGGAGAGGTTGCAATGGAAAAGAAACAGTTTCAAGCAGAATCGAAACGACTATTAGAAATGATGATTAACTCGATCTATTCTCAAAAGGAAGTGTTTTTACGAGAGTTAATTTCAAATGCTAGTGATGCGATTGATAAAATCTATTATAAAGCATTAACAGATGACTCTTTAACGTTTGACAAAGATAGCTATTACATAAAAGTGAGCGCTGATAAGGATAGCCGCACACTAAAAATCTCTGATACAGGGATTGGAATGACAAAAGAAGAGCTCGAAAACAATCTTGGGGTAATCGCTAAGAGTGGTTCATTGGCGTTCAAAAAAGAAAATGAAGCCAAAGATGGTCATGATATCATTGGTCAATTTGGTGTCGGTTTTTATGCGGCGTTTATGGTCGCAGACGTTGTGACGGTTACAAGTAAAGCTCTCGGAAGTGACCAAGCCTATAAATGGCAGTCTGAAGGGGCAGATGGCTACACAATCGAAGAGGTTGAGAAGGACACTGTTGGAACAGAAATCATTCTAACCATCAAAGAAAATACCGAAGATGAAAACTACGATGAATACCTTGAAGAATATCGCTTAAAACAAATTATTAAAAAGTACTCTGACTTCATTCGCTACCCCATTAAGATGGATGTGACCCAGCGCAGCCCCAAAGAGGGTAGTGAAGGAGAGTATGATGAGTACACGGAAGAACAAACCATCAATAGCATGGTTCCAATCTGGAGAAAAAATAAAAGCGAGCTAACCGATGAAGATTATGCAAACTTTTATGCAGAAAAACATTATGGCTTTGATAAGCCGTTAAAACATATTCACGTCTCTGTGGATGGAAGCATTCGCTATAATGCCATTTTATTTATCCCTGAGAAAATGCCTTTTGATTACTACTCAAAAGAGTTTGAAAAAGGCTTGGAGCTTTATTCAAACGGGGTCTTGATCATGAATAAATGTGCAGATTTGCTTCCAGACCATTTCAGCTTTGTTAAAGGAATGGTGGATTCAGAGGATTTATCGTTAAATATCTCGAGGGAAATCTTGCAGCATGACCGCCAGTTGAAACTAATCGCGAAAAATATTAGCAAAAAGATCAAAAGTGAATTGCAAAGCTTGTTGAAAAACGAACGTGAAAAGTACGTAGAATTCTACAATTCTTTTGGTCGTCAGTTAAAATTCGGAGTCTACAATGAATTTGGAGCAAACAAGGAAGCCTTACAAGATTTATTAATGTTCTATTCTTCAAAGGAAAAGCAACTAGTTACGCTTGATGAATATGTTTCAAGAATGCCAGAAGACCAGAAATACATCTATTATGCTTCTGGAGACTCAAATGAAAGAATTGAAAAGCTACCACAAACTGAGTTAGTAGCAGACAAAGGCTATGAAATTTTATACTTCACAGAAGAAATCGATGAGTTCGCAATCAAGATGTTAATGAACTACAAAGAAAAAGAATTTAAATCGGTGTCTAGTGGTGACTTAGGCATTGAGGAAGAGAACAAGGAAACAGAAGAAGGCACTGAACAAGAAAGCAAGGAACTTTTTGACGCTATGAAGGAAGTTTTAGGTGAGAAAGTGAAGGATGTACGCGCATCAAAACGTCTAAAATCTCACCCAGTGTGTTTAACAACTGAAGGAGACATTTCGATTGAAATGGAAAAAATCCTTGCAGCAATGCCAGATAATCAAAATATTAAAGCAGATAAAGTACTTGAAATCAATATCAACCATGAAGTATTTGCGTCTTTAAAATCAGCACTTGAGAAGGATAAAGAAAAATTAAACCTTTATACAAACCTGTTATATAACCAGGCATTGCTAATTGAAGGCTTGCCAATTCAAGATCCTGTTGAGTTTACGAATGATATTTGTAAGGTAATGGTTTAATGATAGAAATAGCCTTGTATATTTTTACAGATACAAGGCTATTTTTCATTTATATGATTGGATAATAAGGTTCATAACGCGGATGCGCATAGTAAGGTGGTCTAGGCCCGATTTTTGGAAGTCGGTAAGGATGTTTATTTTGATTGTACAGCACATTTACTTTTTTATCTGAATGATTTACCAACAATAGCTTGACCTCAGGATTGTATATTAAATTTTGCATGAGATAGCCTCCTCAACATAGTTCTTTGTTAGTGTATTCAGGTTCCCTCTTGTTAGCGCCCGTACAACTACGGCTGTTCGATGCCTAGCCACCTCCTAAACAGGCACTAACGACGCCTAGATAACATAAAGTATTCAGAAAATGCTTCTGTAGGAGGATACTATGTCAGAACATCATCATAATCCCAAACATCAATTAAACAATGGAGATTATCCGATGCACCCGAATTACGGGAAAATCACGGAATATAAAGAAACCCCAATCACGGTTCCTGAACAAAGACAGCTTCGTCAACCAGGGGTAGAAAATCTGATGGTTCCTCGGCCGATTATCGAAAATCCTAATTATCATGGAAGTGGGAAGCTGAAAGGAAAAGTAGCGCTGATTACAGGTGGTGATAGTGGAATCGGTGCTGCCGCGGCCATTGCCTTTGCGAAAGAAGGCGCGGATGTGGCGATTTCCTATTTAGATGAACATGAGGATGCGAATCGAACGAAAAATAGAATTGAGGAACTAGGACAACGGTGTCTGCTACTACCAGGTGATCTTAGAAATAAACAGCAATGCATTGAGATTGTAAAAGCAACCGTTAGGACCTTCGGCAAGCTTGATGTGTTATGCAATCATGTTGGGATTCAGTTTCAGCAATCTAGCCTTCTTGATATTACCGATGAGCAGTTCGATGACACGTTTAAAGTAAACATTTATTCCCATTTCTACACCACAAGGGCAGCTCTCCCATACTTAAAAGCAGGCAGCAGCATTATCAATACAGCTTCAGTTGTCGCTTTCTACGGGCATGACCAATTGCTTGATTACAGTGCAACAAAGGCAGCGAATGTAGGGTTTACCCGTGCGCTTGCAAATAATTTGGTGGATAAAGGAATTCGTGTCAATGCCGTTGCACCAGGTCGCTTCTGGACGCCACTGATTCCAGCAAGTTTTTCCGCTGACCAAGTGCCACTACCTGGTAACCCGTTGGAACGACAAGGTCAGCCATTTGAAATTGCGCCAACTTTTGTATACCTCGCTTCAGATGATTCTCGATTTGTCACTGGCCAAACACTACACGTAAATGGTGGGCAAGTGATGTCTTCGTGAAAATATGTCATAATAGGAACAGCACTTATCCAATTAAGTGTTGTTTTTATTTTTTACTCAAATTTAGAAGGGGTTAACCATCTGAGCTTATACTGAAGCTCCATAAATTATGAGTAATAAGTTCACAAAGGAAAACTAGCTGTTTTCACATTAAAAATTCGGCTTAGTTACACGCTTTACAAAACAGCCTAATATAAAGAAGGAAGCCATCATGACGAATACAAAAACGTATATAAAGCAATGGCAGCAAGCGCTGCAAAATGAAATTTCCTATCTAAAAAAATACGGAGGAAGCAGGTATATCGTAAGCAATGGTCGCCTGTTATCCAAGGACGAACATACTACCTATTATTTTGATACAGCCAGTTCACTAAGGATTCCCGTGGGGTCTTCGATCAAGCTAGAGTGGGGTGGGCTAAAGGAGAGTGGGCGTATTCTTTCCTCAGAAGGCAAAGGCGTCATTCTTTCACTTGAGGGGAATTTCGGTGACTTGATCTCTGAAGCTTATCTCTTACATGACCCTTGGGAATTGCTCGAACAATTGATTGAGCGGTTTGATGAAATTAAAAAGAGCAAACAAAAGCGAGCACGAGTTTTAAAACTAATGGATCCTTCAATGGAAGCCAAGCACCCAACAGACAAGATAAAAAGTTTTGTCCATGAACTCTTGTTAAGGTCAAAGTATAACCCTGTTACTTATGTTTGGGGTCCACCTGGAACAGGAAAGACCTATACGCTAGCTCGAGTAGCAGCAAATAAATATTTACAAGATAAAAAGGTTCTTGTCTTGTCTCATAGCAATCAGGCTGTTGACGTCTTAATCGGAGAAATTACATCGTTTCTTAAAAAGAAAGGAAAATTTCAGGAAGGGGAAATCCTACGGTACGGTGCCAATACCGGTGAGGCTTTAACAAGCCACTCTGACATCACTTCAAGCCAGTTAATTGAGAAAATGGATCCTTTGCTTTCCAACGAAAGAGAAACATTATTTCTTGAGAGACGGAACTTAAAACAAGATTTGTATCGATCGTTTAGCAAACGTGACTCAAATGAGTTGCTAGAAATTGAAACAAAAATCGCAAGGGTTCTTGATAAAATGCGCCAAAAAGAACTTGAACTCCTTAAAGAGGCTTCCTTAATCGGAACAACCTTGGCAAAAGCAGCAACAGATAGCGCCATTTATGAGAAAGAGTTTGATTTGGTGATTCTTGATGAAGCAAGCATGGCTTATGTGCCGCAAGCTGCCTTTGCGGCTACATTGGCAAAACGTGTCATTATCTGTGGAGATTTCAAACAATTACCACCTATCGCCTCAAGTCGAGATTCACTTGTTACAGAATGGTTGAAAGAGGATGTGTTTCATAAAGCAGGTGTGGTCGATTCGGTCAGCGAAGGCAAACTGCACCCACATTTGTTTTTATTAAATGAACAAAGAAGGATGCACCCCGATATTTCTGCATTTACAAATCAGTACGTATATAAAGGGCTTGTCACGGATCATGAAACAGTGTTTAAAAATAGAAACCTAATTGTCGGTCAAGCTCCTTTTCCAAACCGTGCTTCGATCCTGTTAGACACAAGCTATACAGGGTTACACAGCATTAGTGAGACAGGATCCAACTCTCGATATAATCTCTGGCAACTGTTATTGTCTTTTCAACTTATTCACGAATCGTATTTAGCTGGAGCAACTTCGATTGGGTATGTCACGCCATACAGGGCTCAAGCTTATTTAATGGGGCTATTGCTTGAAGAATTTTCTGAGACATCGATGAAAGGTGCTGATATCATTGCGGCAACCGTTCATAAGTTTCAGGGGAGCGAACGAGATGTGATGATTTTCGACACTGTGGATGGTCCACCTCAATCCCGCGCTGGGATGCTGTTAATTGGCAAAGACAGTGAACGGCTTATTAATGTTGCGATAACCCGAACAAGAGGGAAATTCATCCATGTTAGCAACAATGAGTTTATTGCGAAAAATGTCTACAGAAGCAAAACACTTCGCCAGCTTGTCCAACATCAAATCAGTCATCAGCAAAAGGTCACCACAAAAGAAATTGGTACTTGGATAAAGAACCAACATGCGAAACTCAAGTGGATTCATGCCCGCAAGCTAGAGAGTGCCTTTAACGATTTGAATGGTGCCAAATCCTCAGTAGTGCTCTCTCTTCCCGCAGGGACCTCACTTTCTGCAGAGTGGAAAGTGCAGCTCAAAAACAGGGCACCACATGTACAGCTAACAGTAATTTCGGACGAAGATTGGACAGAGTTAGCTGTCAATACCTCTGTGGAGGAGCCTGTACCATTTCCTTTTATCCTCATTGATGAACAACTTTTTTGGCTTGGTCTTCCATTGGAAGATGCACGAGAGGTAGAACCACCATTCGTTGCTGCGCGGCTGGACTCTAAACTGATCGGGGAATATATCATAGGGCAAATGGTCAGAGAAAACCATTAGCAGAAAGTAACAAGCACACAAACCTTTTCTTATGAAGACGGTTTGTGTGCGTTTTTAAGTGAAATGATGAAAGAAACAAAAATATGACCTTTTTTAATTCCAATACCTCGCTGCTCTTATGCTAAGTTTGGCTACTATATTTTAGCAACATTCCTTACCAAAACAGCTTACCAATAGAATGGGTAACCGTATCCATAGCCATATGGATATGGATATGGGTATGGGTAGCCAAAGCCTCCTATTAAGCTACCAGCAAGGGCTCCTCCCAATAATCCACCAACAAATGGCGCGCCGAAACCAAAGCCAAACGGGCGACCAAAACCAAACGGTCTACCAAATCCGAATGGACGACCGAACCCCCATGGACGTCGACCGATAATTCTCGTGTCATAGGGATTCATAGGCATATCCTGTCTATATTGCATTTCCAAATTCCTCCTCCTTTTTGTACTCACTGAATTATATGCATGAAACTAGTCTAGGTCTTGGGTGTATGTCTTGCTTTTTAGGATACTTTTTATTGTTAAATTTCCTAAATATTTTGTTAAGTGTAGTAAAAAAAGCCATAGAGTTATAAAATGAAAGCAGGACAGTCTATTCTACATTAGAAGGAAACGATTATTTATTGAGGAGTGAATAGGATGAAAGCGGTTTATTTGGTTGAAGGTGCTCGTACACCATTTGGTAGTTTTGGAGGTTCGTTAAAATCTGTCACGGATATTGACCTAGGGGTTATTGCAAGTAAAGAAGCATTAAAGCGAAGCAATGTTCCAGCAAGTGATATTGACCATGTTTTTTTCGGAAATGTAATACATACGACTAAGGCTGCTTCTTACTTATCCCGGCATATTGCTCTGAAAGCAGGCATCCCAATAGAAGTTCCTGCCTTAACGTTAAATCGGCTTTGTGGCTCAGGTTTACAAGCTGTTGTCTCAGCTGCGCAAACGATTATGCTAGGCGATGCCGAAACAGCACTCGCTGGAGGTGCCGAGAATATGAGTCAGGCTCCACACACTTTACGCGATACCCGTTTTGGCACAGGGCTAAAACCGCCAGTAATTGATGATATGCTGACGTTAACACTGCAAGATCAATATACAGGCTGCGGCATGGGAATTACTGCGGAGAACTTGGCAGATCAATATGAGATTAGTAGAGAAGAACAAGACCAATTTGCGCTAATGTCCCAGCAAAGAGCAACCGCTGCCAGGGAATCAGGAAAATTCCAAAAAGAAATTGTTCAGGTTGGGGTATCAAGCAGAAAAGGTTCCACTTTCGTCACAGAAGATGAGCATATTAAGCCAAGTACTACCCTCGAAAAACTAGCAAGTTTGCGCCCGGCATTCAAAAAGGATGGTTCGGTAACAGCTGGAAATGCAAGTGGAATTAATGATGGTGCCGCAGCGGTGGTGTTAGTTTCTGAACAATACTTAGCAGAACATCCTGATGTAAAACCATTGGCGAAAATCACATCATGGGGAATCGCCGGCGTTGACCCAACGATTATGGGGATTGGACCTGTCCCAGCAAGTCAAATTGCTCTGTCAAAAGCAGGTTTATCAATTGACGACATCGATTTAGTGGAATTAAATGAAGCGTTTGCCGCTCAATCATTGGCAGTTATCAAAGCCCTAAATTTAAATCCGGAAAAAGTCAATGTAAATGGTGGAGCTATAGCCTTAGGTCACCCAGTTGGCGCAAGTGGAGCTAGAATTCTTCACTCATTAGCACTAGAATTGAAGGAAAGACAAGGGAAATATGGATTAGCAACATTATGTATTGGTGGCGGACAAGGAATCTCGGTTATTATTGAAAGTGTTTAAAATCCAGACCACCCGTTTATCGGTTTTGCATTTTAAATAGGTTCATAGAGTAAAACGTGCTCCCGTTGTTTTAATGGAGCACGTTTTCTTGGTCCTATCTTTATTTTTCCTTTTCCTAAATAAGGTAAAGGATATGAAATGGGGTCTGCGTGATGAATCATCCTTCTAGTGATTCTGCAGGTAGTAAAAAACAACCAGTTTGGTTGCAGGAGTATATGGATTCAGCTGAAAAACAACAGCAATTATACCGCCGGACACTACTTATTGTGGTGATTTCACAAATTTTCGGTGGAGCTGGACTAGCCGCGGGAATCACGGTTGGGGCGCTTCTCGCTCAAGACATGCTAGGAACAAGTAGCTTTGCGGGAGTTCCAACGGCGCTGTTCACCCTTGGTTCCGCTGGAGCAGCCTATTTTGTCGGGCGTCTTTCACAAAAGTTAGGACGCCGTGCTGGACTAGCTTCAGGCTTTTTGGTAGGCGGAATTGGTGCTGTCGGAGTTGTTTTAGCGGCAGTATTACACAGTGTGTTTCTTTTATTTGCATCATTAGTCTTATACGGAGCTGGGACGGCAACGAATCTATTAGCCCGATACGCAGGAACAGATTTAGCCAACGGGAAGCAACGAGCAACCGCTGTTAGCATCGCAATGGTTTTTACAACCTTTGGAGCTGTTGCTGGCCCAAATATGGTGGGTGTGATGGGGCGTTTTGCGACATTCATCGGAGTACCTTCATTGGCTGGTACCTTCATTCTTGCAGCAGCAGCTTATATCCTTGCGGGGATCGTGATCCTAGTTTTCCTTCGTCCTGATCCACTAGTCATTGCCAACGCCCTCGCGGTTGAGAAAAACAAAGTGGAAAGTTCATCTCAAGGGATGCCTTCTGATTCACGTCCTCTAAACCAAAAAGGTGTTACTGCCGGCGCTGTGGTTATGGTCTTGAGTCAATTTGTCATGATTGCGATCATGACGATGACACCTGTTCATATGGGGCATTTTGGGCATGACTTGAACATGGTTGGCCTTGTGATTGGTATTCATATCGGCGCGATGTTCCTACCTTCTTTACTAACAGGTATCCTTGCCGATAAAATTGGTACAACACTCATGGCCATTTCTTCAGCAATCACACTTTTGATAGCTGGTCTTATTGCTGCTTTTGCACCAGGAGATTCTTTGTTCGTCTTAATTATGGCTTTGGCATTACTTGGGCTAGGTTGGAACTTTGGGTTAATCAGTGGTACAACAATGATCGTCGAATCAACGAGCATTTCTACTCGTGCCAAAACGCAAGGCTCCGTTGATGTCTTAATCGCATTGTCGGGCGCATCTGGGGGAGCACTTTCGGGAATGGTAGTAGCACACTCTAGTTATGCGACACTCTCAATCGCTGGGGGAATTCTTTCCATTCTGCTCATTCCTGTAGTGATCTGGTCTCTAAGAAAGGAGCAAGTGTGACATCCTTGAGTGTTGGAGAACTAGCGATTAATATAAAGGCGAACGATGGAAATTTGATTTCTTGGAGGTAATACTATTGAGTTTTCCTAATAAAATTGTCATTGTGACTGGAGCAGCCAAAGGAATTGGCCGAGGAGTGTCGGAGCTGTACGCCGAGAAAGGCGCAAAAGTAGTGCTAGCAGATGTTGACCAGGAAGCCGGGGAAGAGACAGCTTCAGAGATCAGAGCAAAAGGTGGACAAGCTATATTTGTACAAACAGATGTCAGAAAGGAAGCTGACATTATCAATTTAATGAAAAGTACTTATGATACATATGGCCAAATAAATATTCTCATTAATAATGCAGGGAAAGGCTTATTCAAATCTCCCTATGAGGTAACGCTAGAAGAATGGGATGATATGATACATACCAATTTACGAAGTGTATTTTTAGCTTCACGTGAAGCTGGAAAATATATGAGAAAAAACGAGCAAGGTGGAGCGATTGTCAATCTTGCTTCCACAAGAGCGATTATGTCAGAATCCAACTCTGAATCTTATGCCGCTACGAAAGGAGGCATCGTCGCAATCACGCACGCACTTGCAGCATCTTTAAGTGAAGATCGCATCACAGTAAATGCCATCTCACCAGGATGGATTGAAACAGGGGACTATTCAACATTAACCAAACTAGATCATGAGCAGCATCTCTCCAAACGCGTCGGAAAACCAGACGATATCGCCCGCGCATGTCTTTATTTAACAGCCAGTGAAAATGATTTTGTGACCGGTGTTAACCTCGTTGTCGACGGCGGCATGACAAGAAAAATGATCTATGAAGAATAGACACAGGCCCACCTCCATCTGGATTTACGGATAGGTGGGCCTGTTCTATCAGGTCCCTACTAATCTAATGTATTGTAATTCTAGTAAAAATTGGTTAATCTATGATTAAGAATCTAATAGAATTAAGCGTTTACAATAGGTTTATTAAATACTTATTGGTTAGGATTTCTAGTTAAATAAAGGAAGTAGGCTTTTTAAAAAGAAAAGTTCTGTTACAAAGAGTGTTCTGTTTTAACCAACGTTGATTGGACCGAAGGCACTCGACACCTGCGGGATAGAGTGGGTCACTGGAAATCCCACAGGCGCGAAAAGCACCGAGGAACTGGCCAGGCTCCAGGAGCTCCCCGCGGTAAGAGAGTTCAGGGACCGGAAATTAACATCCTTGTGTATCGAAGGGACAAAAGAAAAAACTGCCTAGAAGGAGACGAATTTTATGGAAAAAATAAGACAAATCTCTAGTGAGCTTAGAGATTGGATTATTCATACCTTAAATAACGGTGTCAGTCCTGTGGCCATTGCTGATGCAATGAT
>Ga0180215_1005608_pt1 | contig 10643 bp, 10 predicted proteins | sample eDN3rd37CBELigBY_FD_128871 | JGI IMG/M metagenome (GOLD analysis project Ga0180215, IMG submission 128871) | Enriched backyard soil microbial communities from Emeryville, California, USA - eDNA 3rd pass 37_C BE-Lig BY (version 2) (version 2) | ecosystem: Environmental > Terrestrial > Soil >...
AGAATTTCTTCATACACAGCCAAAAAGCTTTTATACGTTAAGCGACGCTTCTCATGTCTTGTTTTAGGCCACGGATCTGAAAAATTCAAATAAACGCGGTCAACATCTCCCGGAGCAAAATAGTTGCTTAGCTCAGAAGCATCCACATTCATCAATTTACAATTAGGTAAATCGGCTTCAATCAGCCTATCAAGTGCAGAAACAATAACACTTTCCTGTAATTCAATCCCAATATAATTATAATTAGGATTCGCTTTTGCCATTTCAGTGATAAATCGTCCCTTCCCAGTACCAATTTCAATGTGAAGGGGCTGTGCTGTTGCAAATAGCTCATTCCATTTTCCACGATTCTGTTCAGGTTCATGAACCACAAACTGGGGATATTCCATGAGCTTGTCTTTAGCCCAGGGCTTATTTCTTAATCTCATTAAGACACCTCTGTAAAATTCATATCGTTCAAAACATATCATGGCTTGACCCTATTTTTCAAGCTAAATGAGGGATAAGTATAAAGAAAAAAGGAATCCACAAAATAGAAAGGTGGATTCCTTTTTCCATTACCTTATTTGAAAGGGTGATTTTTATGCCACTTAGTTATCAAGATCAAGTCAATCTTTTAACCGATATCCTGTCAAATCACCAAACAGATTGTTGCGGATCTGTTGCTGAATGTGAGCAATTGGAGCGGCTTGTCAAATCGTTAATGGTGAATTCCAATCTAGACAACAATGTGAAACCAGTACTACAAGAGATTTATCAATACAGCCAAAACGGGAAATACTCGGCCGATTTAGATGAGCACATCTTATCCAACCAGCAAAATTTAAACAGTTGGGTAGACGATATTGGCAATTCTCTTAGTTAGATTGCGTTTTCTAGAAATGTAATCCAACCTTCCATTTCTGTCAGGCGATTTTGGTTTTTATGCCATTGTATCGAGGATAAAGACTGAGCAATCACATACCATTTCATTCGTAGCTTAAGATTCTCCGTCATCGGAAGTCCATAGCGCTCTAGCCAATTTTCCCAATTCTCCCTTGGAATATAAGAATAGAGCAGTAAACCTAAATCAATTGCGGGATCTGCGATAATTGCACCATCCCAATCAATTAAATACAACTGGTTGTTTTCCGTGAGCAACCAGTTGTTATGATTCACATCACAATGGCAAACAACCTTCTCATGGTATTCAATATTTTCTATTTCGGTTGTTAAAAATTCAAGGGCTTCCGCAACGATCGGAAGACTAGTAACACCTTCATCCAATTCTCCTTTTAGGAGATGAAGGACGGTCTCAGGCTGAACTGGTGTTTTCCCTAGCCTAGTAAGCATATTCAGAAGCGGTTTTGAGCGATGTATTTTATTTAACAACTTGGCAACACTAATATCAGCCATATCAATTGACTTTAGCTCTCTCCCGTTCATCCATTGCTGGGCGGTAATCACATCACCGTTTTCCAGTCTTTTTGTCCATACTAGCTTAGGGACAATTCCTTCAGCAGATAAGACCGCAAGAAAAGGAGAAGAATTCCGTTTTAAAAACAAACGTTGTTTTTCATGTTGGGCAAAATAGGCGGTTCCAGTGGCCCCACCTGCAGGAATAATCTCCCAATCCTGTCCTAATAAATCTTCCAAAGTTGTTCACCTTCAATTTATGTCACTATCTCTAAAATGCGAGATTTATTTTGTAAAGTTCATATGAATAAAAAAGACAGCTATTGAAGAGGTTTACACAATAGCTATCTTAATAAATTTTATCTCCAATATGGTTACCCCGTCAAGCCTACCAACAGTTATTCTTTAATTAAATATCCAGATAGGTAAATATTTTTCGCTTACCTGGCAGCGATTAAAAGCGAACAAGGCTCGATATCAACGCATTTCTCGTGGATTTCACGGATCGGTACTTCAGATGCTTGTTGATGATCAGCTAATATTTTCCAGTCTCCCATTTCAGGAAAATGAACGATTTTTCTATCAATCGAAGGATTAATAAAGATGACAATTTCTTTCCATTTCCCATATTTTTCAACATTTAATAAGGTGTAGCCAATTAAAGGCGCTTGAAGCGGTAGAAATTGGACATGCTCCCGGATTAACGTAGCCTCTGGGAAACGAAAAGCCTTGTGAGAAGCTCTTATCGATATTAATCCCTTAATATAACGGACATTATCTAAATGAGTATCCCGAAGCTCCCAATCCAGCCAATTGACTTCATCAAGGGATTTGTAGCTATTTCCAATTCCTTTCTTGGTTCTGAAAAACTCTTGCCCACTATGGAGGAACGGAATCCCTTGAGCAAGAATCACCATGGACGAGGCTAATCTATGCCTTTTCTCCATATGATCTTGCTCACAGGCCGTTAGTTTATCCCAGAGTGTGTGATTATCGTGTGATTCTACATAATTAACCGACTGAATTGGCTCTAGGAATAAACCCGTTTTACGTCTCCCTACTCCAATACTTCCCGCTAAAACCTGCTTGGCCGCCTCTGTATACCGTTCATTCCCTAACGCATAGCCTCGATCATAAAGATTAAAGGTACTTCCCTTGATCGTATCTCGGAACCAATCATTGAACTGTCCGATATTCGGAATTTTTTCCTGATTACCAATGGTCGCTTTATTATCATGAGCAATGGGAGTATTCAAATCCCATCCCTCACCAATAATAATTGCAGAAGAATCAATTTCCGTAACCAGCTTTTTAACCGCTTGCATTGTTTCAATGTCAAGGATCCCCATTAAGTCGAATCGAAGCCCATCAATTTGAAATTCTTCCATCCAGTACCGGACGGAATCAAGGATAAACTTCCTTGCCATTAAACGCTCAGAAGCAAAATCATTCCCGACACCCGTTCCATTTGATGGGAGGCCATCCTCACCATGACGGAAATAATATCCGGGCACAAGCATTTCAAAAGGGGAATTTTCCCGGATATAAACATGATTATAAACCGCATCCATTATCACTCTGAGGCCCTGGCTGTGAATGGTTTCAATTAGGTATTTCAGCTCGAAGATTCGATTGTATGGATCACTTGGTTTTGAAGAATAACTCCCTTCAGGAACATTAAAGTGAACGGGATTATAGCCCCAATTGTATTCTTGCTGCGGATTCAGTTCATCCACACCTTCAAAATCATGGAATGGTAGAAATTCAATATGGGTGACTCCAAGGTCTTTCACATAGGATAATCCCGTTAATTCACCCGAAGGACTCTTTGTTCCAAGTTCTGCTGCACCGAGATACATCCCTTTATTGTTCACACCACTCGCAGCATGGATGGTGAAGTCGCGAATATGGGTTTCATAGATGATCGCATCACAGGGATTTTCTAATTCTGGTAATACCGCTTTGACCTTTTTGGTTTTCTTTACATCAACGACAACCCCCATCTCGCCGTTAACCGTTACAGCGTTCGCATAGGGATCGACCGCTTCCCGCCACTCGAGATTAATGCAAGCAAGATAGCTATACTGATATCGTTCCAAATTCTCCTCAATCTCAGCCGTCCAGACGCCTTTATCGCCGCGGTTCATGATTCGAAAAAACGGCTCACTTTCATCAGCTTTGTATAATTTAACTTTAACCTCTGTGGCAGTTGGAGCCCACAGCTTAAACACTGTCTTAGTCGGCAAGAGGGTGGCCCCCAAGTCGCTTTTTGAATAATAAAAAGTTTCATCAAATTCCTTCGTTCGGATAACAGCTCCTACTTGGAGGTCCGTTTCCCCTCCATACTCATCTTTGATCATGTATGACATACCTATTTGTGGTTTTATATTGCTGTAGCACACATATTTTAAAGACTCTGCCAGATGAATTTTCGCATGAATCTCAAGTGAAATATTCTCCACCCCATCTGATAAGGAAAATACAGATGATTCACCATTGTGATAAGAATAAGGAAGTAAAATGGTTATGATCTGCATTTCATCCAAATAGGCATAAAACGTTCGATTTTTAGCTTTCATGTGATTTTCAGCTCCTCAGCCTGTTCCTTCTTATTTACCAGCAAAGATGGAATGTGAATGACTAACCACCTGAATATTGATTGGTGTTTTACCGATTATTTCACCGTCAGCATGCACGTAAACAGGCTTTTCGGTTTCAATGGAAACCGTCTTTCCTTTTACCATATACACTTCATTAAATCCGGTATGTCCACCCCAAAAAACGGATATAAAAACGAATAATAATTTCCATCTAGATAAGTTATGGACAATAATGATATCAAGTAAACCATCGGCGGCTGACGCATTTGGAGCTATTTTCATTCCACCGCCAAAATAAATTTGATTTGCAACCGTTGCAAACCAAACCTGTTCAAACGACGATTCCTGTCCATCGATATTGATTTGCATATTTGTACACTCATATGTGAAAAGCCTTTTGATGACAATGAATGCATAAGCAAGACTTCCTAAGGACAAGAGATTTAATTTTGCTTTTAATTTTGATTGATTGGCGTCTTTACTAATTGAAGCATCAAAGCCAACTCCTAAGTTATTGATAAAATAGTGATCCTCGTTTTGCCAATAAATTTTTCCTATATCTACAACGGCTTTGGATTTTCCTTGAAGAATAAACTCTAACGCTTTATTTGGGTCCTTCGGGATCCCAAAGCCTCTTGAAAAATCATTGCCAGACCCACCGGGGATAAAACCGATTGTGATGTTTGAAAAGCCAACTGCCCCGTTTACGACTTCGTGAAGAGTTCCATCACCACCGACCGCTACAATGGTTTTAACTTCTTCTGGTTCATTTTGAGCAATCAATCTGGTTAGCTCCACAGCATGCCCCGAGTATTCAGTAAAACTAACTCGGAAAGGAATTTGCCTTTCCGTTAGTTGTTGTTCAATCTGTTTCCAAACCTTCCGGCACCTGCCATTTCTAGCCTGTAAATTCACAATAAAATCCATCTGTTCCATCTGTATCCGCCTTCAAAATTCATTTATTACTAAAATGTATGTTAGGATGCTAGAAAGAAGCATCCGTTTTTCTCCTTAAGATCACGATTATTAACGCTAAGAAATTGGAAATTTCAATACAGCCTCATATTTTGGTTCTTTCCCCAAATTGGTCTTGTATAAAACTATGTTCTCGGCTTTAAAGATCATTTCCTCTAATTTAAAGGGATCCTCCTGATCAAGCATTTGTTTCGTGAACGGACTGTCACCGGTCCATTTCCTCGCTAGCGTAATATGTGGTCTAAATGGCCTAGTTTCTAGTTTAAAGCCTGAATCTAAGCAGGCTTTAAAAACCCACTCCCTAGCTTTGTCCAGAAACGGATCTTGGTTAACTCCTGCCCAAAAAATTCTTGGGGAGTCATTTTTGCCGAATAAACCAAGATGGTCTATTTTCAAAGAAAAGCTAGCTACTTCCATATTTGTTTCTATTTTCTTAATAGAATCTGCAAGCATCCGATCATCTGCATTTCCAAGAAAAGCTAAGGTTATATGATAATCCTGCGGGTGAACCCAGCGTTTAAACAGCCATTTTTCTTGCATCCCCCGGCAAATTGCCCCTAACATCTCCTTCGTTTCCACTGGTAATTCTAACGCATAAAAATAGTGCTGACTTTGCTGCGACATTTTAGTAACTTCCTTTCTTACCCCATTTATTTTATCAAAGTAAGTCTCAAATGGGTCGGATTATCATGATTGATATTTGTATTATTTCATGGACAGTTCCCTTTATGTCTCTGGCAAACAAATAAGCAAAAAAAGGACTGCCTAAATCAGCAATCCCTTTTATTTTTACATATGATTATAATTTCCCACATTGTTGCTCGATTTCGAGCTTAAACCAATCTTGGAGTTTTTTTGTCAAAGGTCCGGGTTTTCCGTTTGCAACCGGCTTGCCCTCTAATTCAACTACTGGCATTACTTCAACTGTTGTACCTGTCAGAAAAATTTCATCTGCTTGTGATAATTCCTCTAACGTGAAAGGTTCCTCAATAACAGGTACTCCTTCTCGCTCACATATTTCTAACATCACACGCCTTGAAATCCCATTTAAAATAAAATTATTAGCTGGATGAGTATGAATTGTACCATCTTTAACAATCGATATATTCGAATGACTGCCTTCTGTTACTCTTCCTTCTCGATGTAAAACCGCTTCATCACAACCAGCCTCAGCTGCTTTTTGATTAGCAAGGAGGTTCCCAAGTAAATTTAAGCTCTTGATATCACAACGCAACCAGCGGATATCGTCGGTGATAATCGCCTTTACACCTGACTGCATCTTTTCAACAGGTCGTCCTACTTCCCTTGTGTAGGCTACAAAAGTTGGGGTCACCCCGTTAGGAGGAAAAGGATGTTTCCGTGGCGAAACACCACGAGAAAACTGTAAATAAACCGTTCCTACAGTCAACTGGTCTTTTTCAATCAACAGTTTTAGCTGATTTTGCAACTCTTCCTTTGAATAAGGAATCTCTATTTCAATACTTCCAGCACTTGCCCATAATCGCTCCAAATGTTCAGCTTCAGTATACATTTTTCCGTTATAGACTCGAATGACTTCGTAAACTCCATCCCCAAACTGATATCCACGATCTTCAATGTCAATGGACGCTTTCCCTCTTTCCATTAACTCCCCATTCAAAATAATAGAATGCATTATATTCTCCCCCTATTCGAATTTACTAGCCAACTCATAGATTGCCTGTGCATAGATTGCTGTTGCCTTAAGCATATCTTCAATAATGATATACTCATCCTTTTGATGTGCAATATCAGGCCTTCCTGGGAACAATGGACCAAAAGCAACTCCTGATTTTAGTGACCGGGCGTACGTGCCACCACCGATTGAAAGAAGCTCAGCTTTCTCTCGGATTTGCTCTTCATATACTTTTTTCAATGTTTTAACAAGAAAATCATTTTCATCAACATGATGCGGCTTCGAATCGTCAAAGTTTTCGATTGTAAATCCTTTGTCAGTAACAAGTCTTTGTAAAATGAACTTCACTTCTTCTAAGTTCGTTGTTACAGGATAGCGCATATTTAATCCAAGCTTTCCACCACTCTCTTTGGAATAGCTTAGCTTCCCAACATTAATAGTTAACTCTCCTGTAATATCATCTGAATAGGAAATACCCAACTCTTTCCCACGTGAGTCCTTCCCGAAATAGTTTTGCACGAACTGAAAATACTTGCTAGCATGATCATCTAGATTGAATTCCGCTAAGAAATGCGTCATGAACAGCCCAGCATTTTTCCCATTATCTGGTTCCATTCCGTGCGCAGATATACCTTCCATAGTGAGGACAAGCATTCCATTGTCCACATGACACTCTCCACCAAGGCCATGCTGCTGCTTAAATTCATCATAGCGCTGTATTAGTTCTGTCTGGATGGTTGGGACATGAAGAGAAACCGTGGCAAAATCAGGTACCATATTATATCTTCTACCTGAGGAAAACCGGAGGACCTTAACATCAGACCCATTTCCCTCTGCTTTCGTTCCACTGTAGACAAGATCAAAGTCGGCGATCCCCTTTTCAGCATAAATGATTGGAAAATCCGCATCTGGAGCAAATCCCATCGCTGGCATTTCTTCATGCTTGAAATAATGGTCCACACAACGCCAATTGCTTTCCTCATCTGTTCCAATAATCATTCGAACCCGTCTTTTTAACGGCAAACCGAGTTCTTTGACAATTTTCATAGCATAAAAAGCAGCCATCGTTGGTCCCTTGTCGTCAATCGCGCCGCGAGCAAATATTTTCCCATCTCGGATTTCAGCAGCATACGGATCACTTGTCCAGCCGTCCCCCTCTGGGACAACATCGACATGACAGAGAATCCCTACTATTTCCTCGCCTTCACCAAATTCAAGATGACCAGCTAAATTCCCCGTATTTTTAGGGGTAAATCCTTCCTCTTCTCCAAGCTTAAGCATGAAGTCTAATGCTTCCTTCACCCCTAGTCCAAGTGGGGCATCTGCGGTGCTATTCTCTTCATCAAGGACACTTTTAATTTGTAATAATCTTTGCGTATCCTGAATAAGATCATCTTTTCGTTTTTCAACTTCTTCGAACCAGTTCATGTTCGTCATGAATATTCCTCCATTAAAAATGCGTTATCGAGATATGTAGTAGCTAATATATATTTTACCTTATCTTACCGCTCTCCATCTTATTTTCAAACTTTTTTGCTAATCGCTTGTATATTTCTAAATTTTCAATTATTTTCATTCATAAAATACACCCCCTTTGCCATAAGGTAAAATAATAACAGCGGTGAAGGAGGGGAATTCCGAACATTTACCAGCAAATTATGATAAATTTTTTGTAAATTTGGTTAATTTGCTAGAATTTTAGCTTAATTAAGGGTAAAATAGTTTAAAAGTGGTCAAGTGAATTTTTGGCCTTAAAAAGGAGATGGCTGAAAAGAAGAAACTACATAAGTCGCGAGATTCATCTCATTGAACTGTCGGTTGTAGAAACTGCCAAGGGTTTAATTTAGGATAGGGAGTGGTTGTTTGAAACCTTCAACTAACCGGATGATAAACCGAATAAAGTCCATTTACATGTTCATTCACGAGAATGGAACTGTAACAACCCAGGACCTTGTAGAAGAATTTGGCATTACCCCACGAACAATTCAGAGGGATTTAAACGTCCTCGCCTATAACGACTTAGTAGAAAGCCCAAGCCGCGGAAAGTGGACCACCACTGAAAAAAAAGTAAAAATGACATCTTAGAGTAAATCATAAGTCGCTATACAAGATAATTAATGTTTAATAAAATAATAATAAAAATAGAACGAGCTAGCTGATAGCCCGTTCTATTTTTATCATAAAGATTACACCTCATACTTCATTAACGCTTCTATTTCTTCCTCGGTTAACTCACGGTACTCTCCAAGTTCGAGTGATTCATCTAACTCAAGTGGTCCCATCGTAAGACGCTGCAAATAAACCACTCTTTTGCCAACAGCCTGGAACATTCGCTTCACTTGATGAAACTTCCCTTCTGTAATCGTTAATTCAATATCTGAACGAATCCCTGATTTGATGATTTTTAGTTTCCCCGGTTTCGTTTCATAACCATCATCAAGAACGACTCCTCTTTTAAAAGCAAGGATATCCTCCTCCGTCACTTCGCCATCAATAACGGCAAAATAGGTTTTCGGAACATGCTTTTTAGGAGAAAGGAGTTTATGGGCAAGTTGACCATCATTGGTAATTAACAGCAGACCTTCTGTATCCTTATCGAGTCTCCCCACTGGAAAAGGGTCTAGAACACTGTCCTCTAGCTCAAGTAAATCAATGACAGTTTGATCCCGATTATCCTCGGTAGCCGAAATAACCCCTGGAGGTTTATTCATCATCAAGTAAATAAATTCACGGTACTGGACCTCTTCCCCATGCACTGTCACCGAATCTTTCTCATTGTCAATATGGTAACCTGAATCCTTTACCACCTTGTGATTGACCTGGACAGATCCATCCTTCAGTAATTTTTTTACTTCTTTACGGCTGCCAAAACCAAGATTTGACAGCATTTTATCAATTCGCATATGTATCACTCCAAATTCTAATAGGCACTAGCCCACTCCCTTTTACTCTCTCCACATAGACTATTATCATGCTTTACCTGCCAAACACAAAAGGAGATGAGAATGATGATGGATTATCGACAACAAGGTCAAGGACAATTTTTCCCAGGTTTCCCAGGTGGCGGTTTTCCTGGCGGTGGGTTCCCTGGTGGTGGGTTCCCCGGCGGTGGTAACGTAGACCGCCGACTTGAACAACTTGAACGTCAAATCCAAAGAACGGATAGAAGACTCGACCAGCTAGAGCAACGTGTTGACCGGATTGAGCGTCGTTTAGGTATTGGCTCTGGTCGTCCTGAAAATAATTATGGAACCTATTATTATTAATTCATATTAGTTTGTTGTGAAAAATGGTCCCTACCTGGCGCAGGGACCATTTTTTTAAATCGGTAACCGAAGCTTCTTTTTCAAGCGATCCACCTTATCACCAAATAAGTAATAAATTAATTTTGTTCTTAAACCGAGGTAGAAATAAATTCCTGCCCCTACGATAGCGCAAAGTACAACGATGATTATCGAACTAATTTTCGAAACTGGCGCAAGCCAAAGCGTAACACCTTGATAAACAATAAAGGTAGCTACTCCCATCACTCCAGAAAAAATCAGGATCAACAGTATTCTTCTTGTTATGAATTTAAATGAATAACCAGCATACTTCTTAATCACAAACAAATTAATTAAAATCGCAGCTAAATATCCAAGGGCTGTGGCTAAAACAGCTCCGTTTGTTTCAAATATCTTGATGAGTGGAATATTTAAACTAAGTTTTACAAGTAATCCTGTTAATAGGCTTAAAACCGTAAATCGCTGTTCATTAATCCCTTGCATGACCGCCGCCGTGACGGAAAACAGCGCAAATAAAATCGCAACGGGAGCATAAAACCTTAGCACCTCTGTTCCTAGCTCTTTATTCTCATAAAAAATGGTAAAAGCTGGCTCAGCTAACAAAGATAACCCTACCGTTGCTGGAACGGTTAAATACAATAATACTTGGAAGGTCTGGTCTAGTTGTTGCCTCAAACTTGTCCGGTCCTTTTCAACAAAAGCCTTCGTAATACTTGGTACAAGCGTCAAGGAAAA
>Ga0180215_1005610_pt1 | contig 10641 bp, 10 predicted proteins | sample eDN3rd37CBELigBY_FD_128871 | JGI IMG/M metagenome (GOLD analysis project Ga0180215, IMG submission 128871) | Enriched backyard soil microbial communities from Emeryville, California, USA - eDNA 3rd pass 37_C BE-Lig BY (version 2) (version 2) | ecosystem: Environmental > Terrestrial > Soil >...
CGCCCCAAGCACCATGGAAATGTTGGCATCATGTCCACAAGAGTGGTTCGCCTGCCAAACTCCATCAACTTCTTGCCAAAGTGCGTCGATATCCGCCCGCACAGCAATCACTTCATCCCCTTGTCCTATTTCTGCAATGAGCCCCGTGATATCTGTGAAACAGCGATATTCAACACCTAAATTATGTAAAATATTTGCGATCATTTTAGTCGTTTCATACTCTTTCCAGCTTACTTCCGGGTGTGTGTGAAAATGGTCGAACCATTGAAGAATTTGTTGTTCCGCATGTTGATTCACTTGAGACACTCCATTCCTGTCAAGAAGCTTAGCTTGTAACTGCTCTCTTCACTTGAAAATATAAGGGCTATCCCCAAATGCCATTTTTAGCTTTTGGGATGCCCTTCTTTATATTTAAACCCAGCCTCGAAAACGTGACGCTTCAGACATCCTGCGGGCGCCAACCATATAGGCAGCTAGACGCATGTTTACTCTTCTTTGCTGAGCTGTTTCATATACATTATTGAAAGCCTGAACGAGTGCTTTGCGAAGTTTTCCATTTACTTCTTCCTCTGTCCAATAATAACCTTGATTGTTTTGAACCCATTCAAAATAAGAAACGGTTACACCGCCTGAGCTTGCTAAAACATCAGGAACTAGAAGAATTCCGCGGTCCGTCAGGATTTTTGTTGCATCAATGGTTGTCGGACCATTAGCTGCTTCCACAACGATAGAAGCTTTAATATTTGCAGCATTCTCAGCTGTAATTTGATTGGATATAGCTGCAGGCACAAGAATATCGCAATCCAATTCAAGAAGCTCTATATTGGAAATTGTATTTTCAAATAATGTTGTGATCGTTCCAAAGCTGTCTCTTTTGTCTAATAGATAATTAATATCAAGGCCATTTGGATCGTGGAGAGCTCCATAGGCATCAGATATTCCGATTACCTTAGCTCCAGCATCATGCATGAATTTTGCCAAAAAGCTGCCAGCATTTCCAAATCCTTGAACAACTACACGGGCGCCTTCAATAGAAATCCCGCGTTTCTTTGCAGCTTCTTCTATGCAAATAACAACGCCCTGGGCTGTAGCCTTATCTCTTCCCTGTGAACCGCCAAGCACAACAGGCTTCCCAGTAATGAAGCCAGGTGAATCATGCTCACGCAAACGACTGTACTCATCCATCATCCACGCCATGATTTGAGAATTTGTATAAACATCCGGTGCTGGAATATCCTTCGTTGGTCCTACAATTTGGCTAATTGCTCTTACATATCCGCGGCTCAAACGTTCTAATTCGCCCATCGACATCTTACGCGGATCACAAATAATTCCGCCTTTACCGCCGCCGTACGGCAGATCAACGATCCCGCATTTTAAACTCATCCACATCGATAATGCCTTTACTTCATCTTCATTGACTTCCGGGTGGAATCTTACTCCCCCTTTGGTCGGCCCTACAGCATCGTTATGCTGTGAACGATAGCCTGTAAATATTTTTACCTCTCCGCTATCCATTCTTACAGGAATTCTAACTGTCAGCATTCTTAACGGCTCTTTAAGAAGCTCATACATTTCATCTGTATACCCCAGTTTTCTCAAAGCTTCTTGGATGACAACTTGAGTTGATGTAAATAGATTCAATGTTTCCTCCATTTTTTGATCCGTTTTATCTGCTACCACTGCAGTCCCCATAATGGCACCTCTTTATTAATTATATTAAACTACTTTTCCGTTTGAATTAACCTTATTAACCTAAGATTTTGCTAATACGTTCAATGGCCCAATCTAATTCTTCTTTGGTGATTACTAATGGCGGTGCAAATCGAATAACGGTATCGTGCGTTTCTTTACATAATAAACCTTCTTCTTTTAATGCTTCACAATATTTACGTGCAGGCTCAGTAAGCTCTACACCAATAAATAAACCGCGGCCGCGAACTTCTTTAATGATTGGATTGTTCATTTCTCTTAACTTTTCAACAAAGTATTCACCAAGCTCAAGAGAGCGGTCTGCCAATTTTTCTTCAACAAGCACATTCATAGAGGCAACCGAAACCGCACATGCCATTGGATTTCCTCCGAATGTCGATCCGTGTGATCCTGGATTAAATACACCAAGAACCTCTTTGCTGGCAACCACACAAGAAATTGGGAATACTCCGCCGCCTAGCGCTTTTCCCAAAATAAACATGTCAGGTTCTACCTCTTCCCAATCACAAGCAAACATTTTACCGGTACGGGCAAGTCCTGCCTGAATTTCATCAGCAATGAAAAGTACATTGTTTTCTTTACATAATTCAGAAGCTTTTTTCATGAAACCCTCTGGCGGAATCACAATCCCCGCTTCTCCTTGAATAGGCTCAATTAGAAAAGCAGCTGTATTCTCTGTAATGGCATTTTTCAAAGCTGCCAAATCTCCGTATGGGATTAATTTAATTCCAGGAAGCATCGGTCCAAACCCTCGCTGATACTCGGCTTCTGAAGAAAGCGATACCGCTGTCATCGTACGGCCATGGAAATTTCCTACACACGCAATAATTTGAGCTTGGTTTTCAGCTACACCTTTTACATCATAAGCCCAGCGGCGTGCTGCTTTAATGGCGGTTTCAACTGCTTCTGCTCCTGTGTTCATTGGAAGAGCCATTTCTTTATTTGTCAATTTGCAAATCATTTCGTACCATGGTCCAAGCTGGTCATTATGAAATGCGCGGGAAGTTAATGTCACACGATCTGCTTGTTCTTTTAATGCTTGAATAATTTTCGGATGGCGATGGCCCTGGTTAACTGCTGAGTAAGCACTTAACATATCCATATATTTATTGCCTTCAGGATCTTCAACCCATACACCCTCAGCTTTGGAAATAACAATTGGCAGTGGATTATAGTTGTGTGCCCCAAATTTATCAGATTGCTCAATTAGTTCCTGTGTCTTTGATGCTTGTGCCATCATATAAAAATTCCTCCTTGTAGTAATGGATATATGTTGTTTTAGAATGAAACCAGTTAATATATTCGGTCAATTTATATCTTTTGCAATATTCATGCCAATTTTAAAACCCAAGGTTAATCCTGTTTTAAATGCTTTTAGATGCAAATTATTTTTTCAGTGCAAATGATCCTTGCGTATTAAAGAGCAAATTTGTTTTGCACCCATGCCATTCTCTATTTAAAATAGGAATAAATAATTAAAAAGGAGATTTATCATGAACGAGAATGATGTGGTGCAGCTAAATGAAATGAATAAATTTTTCCAGCAAATTCTAGGTGAAATAGATGTCGGGGTTCATGTTGTAAATAACGAGGGAAAAACTATCATTTACAATAAAAAAATGGCCGAGATTGAGGGTATGAAGTTCGAAGATGTTTTAGATAAAAGCCTGCTGGATGTTTTCTCTTTTCACAAAAATGAAGATAGCACTCTTATAGGAGTGCTTCAAAAAGGAATTAAGATTGAGAACTCAAAACAGACTTATTTTAATAACCGAGGTCAGGAAATTACCACCATTAATAATACGATACCTATAATAGATAACGGAGTTTGTATTGGAGCAATGGAAATAGCTCGTGACGTCACAAAGTTAGAGAAATTGATCAGAGAAAATATGAATAAAAAAGGCGATACTCGCTATACCTTTGACAGCATTATCGGCAGCAGCGAGCAAATACAGGAGGTAATTGAGGCAAGTAAAAGGGCGACACGTACAACCTCATCCATTCTCATCACTGGTGAGACCGGGACAGGTAAAGAGCTTTTTGCACAAAGCATTCACAATGGAAGCTCCCGCTCAGAAAAACCCTTTATTTCTCAAAACTGCGCAGCATTGCCGGACAGCCTTATTGAAGGGCTGCTTTTCGGTACCAAAAAAGGCGCATTTACCGGCGCAATCGAGCGTCCTGGATTATTTGAACAGGCAGAGGGCGGAACACTGCTGCTGGATGAGCTAAATTCTCTCAATCCAGCCTTGCAGGCAAAGCTTTTACGGGTGTTGCAGGAAAAGACGGTACGCCGAATCGGTGATACGAAAGATAGAAGAGTAGATGTCAGAGTTATAGCTGCAATTAACGAAGATCCAATAGATGCTATCTCTGAAGGAAGGCTCCGAAAGGATTTATACTACAGGCTTAGTGTCGTTTCTCTCTATATCCCCCCTCTTAGAAAGAGAAGAAGGGATATTTGGGATCTTGTTCAAATTTTCATAGAAAAATATAATCAATTATTCGGTATGCATGTAAAGGGGATTGATGATGACGTGCTGAGGGCTTTCAATCATTATGACTGGCCTGGCAATGTCCGCGAATTAGAGCATATTATTGAAGGCGCCATGAACTTGATTGACCACGAAAACAAGATATCCTATATACACCTGCCGATTCATTTTCGCCAAAAGCCGCAATTCAAAACAGATAGAAAGGCACAGGAGACAGATGAGATGCCGCCCCTTCAAACCAGCAGGCATGCTGTACCTTTGGATCAATACATGGAGGAAACTGAAATTTACTATCTTACAAAAATATTAAAACAGCATGATTTCAATATAACGCAGGCGGCGAAAACCCTTGGCTTGAGCCGGCAAAACCTTCAGTATCGTGTGAAAAAGTACAATTTAAGCAAAAATTAAACAGGGCAGCTGCACTGCCCTGTTATTATTGCCCATTTTCTTCCTTATCAGGAGAAATAGCCCTAATGAATCGAACGATATTTTTGCGTATGTCGTTATGGATGGCCCGGAGAAATTAAGTACGTTACGTCAGAATAAACCACTCCCTACTGACAACGGGAGTGGTCTAAAGATTTCTCTTGAAGAAACTTGCGAATCTCCTCCTTTGAAATTCCCATATGTTTTGCTTGGAGGATTAAGTACACCCATTCTTCTTCTAATTTTCTCTCCATTTCCATTTCTCCTTACCTCATAATTATCTTCTAGATAACATTCCATTGAGAAATAGATGAACAATCTGCGATGCAATTTCTTCGGGTTCTTTTATACCTGAAAATAATTTGGAGAGTGTGAGACGCTCAATAGTACCAACTAAAATCTCAGCTATCAAGCACATGTCTATTTCAGGCTGAAAATAACCGTTCTTCACTTCTGAAATTAAGTTTTCTTTTATTTGCAGTGCTAACTGTCTTTTAATCTCTTCTGCCTCCAAAGAATGAAAGAATCCAATGCGTGTTAAATGCTGATTCTCCCCAAAAAAAGTAAAGATTCCCGTTAATCCTTTTGTAATCCTTGATGGTAATGAGTTAAGATCAATTCCAGGCTCTAAACGACTCTCCTTAGCAAGATCAAATAGCCCTTTCCTAAACAAATTTATTAATTCCTGATATATAGCCTCTTTGCTTTTAAAGTAAAGGTAAAATGTCGGTTGCGTTAAGCCCGCCCTTTGAACGATTGTGCTAATCTTTGTTTCATAATAACCCTTATGTGCAAACTCTTCTGCAGCGATCGTGAGCAATAGAGCTCTACTCTGTTCACCATTAGCTCCTTTTTTTCTGCCCCTTTTACTCATTTAAAATCTCCTTCAAAACTGCACACCATATATTACTCATTAGTATTATCTTATAGATTTAAACAAGGAGTCAATATTAAATTATAAATTTTCAGAAATATATATATATTCCTTTTACAGATTAACGAATTCCTATAACGAACTAGATATGGGTAATAAGTTTGTTTAATCGGCTTTCCAGCATGTCCTTCCATTCATCAGCCAATTCTTCAACAGTCAGCAGTTTCTTTATCCCTTCAATATCCTTTGGTCTATGAAAATAAATTTGATTCCCATAGAGAATGGTGACCTGTTTGGGATTTGTCTCCAATCTTTTAATCTGCGAATCTTTACGAACCTTCCCTTCTTCTAAAACACGGCACAGATAACCTGTAAAACCGGTTTGTACCATTCTTTTTAAAAGAAAAGGATTACTAGTTCTTTTTGTAATCGTACTGCATGGAACTCTTCCTTGAGTAACTTGAATAACAGCTTCTCCAAGAGAGAAAATATCTCCAATGTGAACGTCCTTTTCAAGCATGTTTGTTACGGTTATGTTCTCACCAAAGTTAGATGGCGGCAAAGGTTGCCTAAATTCCTTTTCCCAGAGTAAATAGTGTTCATAAGGATACACACAGACGGCACGGTCTGGCCCCCCATGATATCGCAGGTCCGCCACTCCATCTCCAAGGAATCCCTCCTTTTTTAAGAACGCCTCTTCAGTTGTTTGTTTACATATGCCCGTATTCATTTTTTCATTGTTCCCGTATTTCATCACTCTGGGTAAACCGATGGATAAATTTCTTAACTCAATCTCTTTGCTGCTATCCACTTATATGCACATCTCCTAATAAATCTTTGCTTAAAGAAATTACAAAATAAAAAACCGCCTGCAAGGCAGCTCTTTATTTATTATAGAATAGTGTTTTTCATTTTCGTATACATGGACTTTACTGACTCATCAATTTCATCTCGGGACATCCTCAACGCTTTTTCGGCACGCGCGTAGCCAATTTCCGCTTTTCCTTCTTTAAGACCTTTAAAAATTGCATCGGCAAATTCATCTACAGGAGTACCAAAGGTATGTAAGCCCGCTCCGCCTAAATTGGTATTAACGGCAGGCGGTGCAACTTCAATCACCTCAATGGCTGTATCTTCGAGCTGATGCCTTAAGCTCATGGTAAATGAATGAACGGCCGCTTTCGTAGCCGAATAAATCGGCGCAATTGCCATCGGGGTAAAGGCTAGACCAGATGATACATTAAGGATCGCACTATAGTCTTTATTGGCAAAGTACGGTGCAAATAGCATGGAAAGATGAAAGGGAGCCTCGATGTTAGAGACTATTTCTTGACTGTAATAGCTCCAATCTTCCTTTGCATTCGTTTTAAGAACATGATATCGCTGCTGTATGCCTGCATTGTTTACTAGAACATTCACATCGGGGTGCTGGCTCGTTACCCAGTCGAACAACTCAATCCGATCAGATTCTTTGGTGACATCACAAACACGTGTAATCAGTTCAGGATATTTTCCCTTAGCTTCCTGAAGCTTTGCTTCACGCCTGCCGCAGACAATGACTTTATTGCCTGCTCTGATGAATCTCTCGGCAAACGCAAACCCAATTCCTGCACCCCCGCCAGTAATAAGAACTGTATTTCCAGACAGTTTCATCCTATCACCTCTTTCGCTAAACATACTCTAATTCCTCATCGATCATATTTTAACCTTCTCTAATTATTTCAAACCCAGGTAAAATGTGTACTTGTCCTCCGTATATCGTTTAGGTCATCATCTGATAATCACATATGAATAATATAGAGCGTGTACACCTCTAAAACAAATGATTAGAAAGGAGTTTGATGTAATTGGTTGAAATACAACAGGGACAATCCGGCACCACACTAGATGCTACAGTAACTGCAGATGCTCATGTAAGACGCACCTTTAAATGGACAATCAATAAAACTGTCAGCCCAAGTATGATTGATCTATTTGTCGGTGACAGTGCTGCAGCCGATTATCTTATTTCAGTAACGAAGGATGAGGGAACCGACGAAATCTTTTTTAGCGGAGAGGTCTGTGTAACAAATGGGGGGGAGGTTCAACCAACACAAGATCTTCAGATTATTGTAAGACTGACGAATCCTAGCGGGAGTACTGAATATGGTACAAATATGGTGAATGTCAGCAGTAAACCTATCCTAAATCCAGGTGAAAGCTGGTGTTATCCTTATACAGTTACTTTTGGTAATCTCACAAATGCTGTTGCAGGGGAATATAAGGTAACAGCGGATGTTACGATTACTAATCACTCAGGGCACCCTGGAACACGGTTTGGGCCAAGCCCAAGTGCCACAGCAGAGCTAGACCCATCTGCACCTACAGAAACTGTCAACGACAGTATTAATGTAGATGATTCGTATGGCGGCACCTTCCCATTCTCCAATTCAGGTTCCGCCAGCTATCAAAGAACGTTCACTTGCGGTGACAGCGGGACCTTTCCTAACACAGCTACTATCCGGGAAACAAACCAGTCCTCTTCAGCATCAGTTACGGTTAACTGTTATAAGCTGCAGGTTTCAAAAACTGCACAAACACAGTATACAACCAAATATAACTGGTCGATCGACAAAACCGCAAATTATGATAGTCTAACCTTCCAAGTTGGCCAGGAAGCTGTTAACGTGAATTACACAGTGAAGGTTACTCCTGCGCTAACAAATTCAGATTTTATTGTTTCAGGTACAATCACAGTCACTAACCCAGCTCCAATACCTGCAACGATTAATTTTGTATCTGATATCGTTACTCCTGCAGGAGGATCTGATGTTGGAGCAATTGTCACATCACCTTCCCAATTCCCTATTACGATTCAAGCAAATTCCTTCGCCGAATTCCCTTATTCTGCGATAGTTCCTGGAGCTTCTCCTGCAACAACAGGTACCAATACAGCTACGGCTTATTTGCAAAATAATACCGGCGGAACTACAAGCTTCTCAGGCAGTACAACTTTTAACTTTGCACAGGCCACCGTTACTACGATAGATGAATGTGCAACCGTTACCGATACCTTTGCAGGGAAACTTGGTGATGTTTGTGGGGACGCAGAATTTTCATTCGGCTATACAAGAGCTATTGGTCCATATTCAGCTTGTGGACCTGTTCCTCCGGTTACCAATACAGCAACAGTCACCGCACAAGATACAGGAACTCCAAGTTCAGACAGCTGGACAATTGTCATTAATGTTCCATGTAGTGGATGTACGTTAACCATTGGTTATTGGAAAACACATCTTGGCAATGGACCACAGCCAGACAGAGTGTCAAGTAAGCTGCCAATTACGTTAGGCACTGTTGGGGGAGCGGAGACAGTTATTATTACTAAGGCCAATGCTCCTGAGCCTCTTGTTGTAGATGCAACAGGTATTTTCGACTTCCAAGGAACAACTAGCACTGCTGATGCTTCCAATGGTATTAATCGATTGTATGCTCAACTATTAGCTGCTAAGCTGAATATTGCCTATGGTGCAGATCCAAAAGCAATCGCAGCTACAATTGCCTCAGCAGATGCCTTTCTAGCTGATCATGATTCTTTAAGCTGGGCAGCACTGCCAAGACAGCAACGAAACCTGGTAAATTCCTGGCAGTCTGCACTGGATGCTTACAATAATGGTGTTCTTCCTGGCGGGCCTGCACACTGCGTTGAATTCAACCCAATTGGAGATATTGTTGATGACGGGCCAGTCCCTCCTGATCAAAACTGCTGCTGCCAGAGTGATAGAAGGTACAGGAAATATAAAAAAAGATACAGGGCTTATAAAAGAAGATATCTAGAATATAAAGAGAAATACGAGCAATGTATGGATGATGATGCAGGCGAGAACGAAAAGTGCTAAACAGGTGAAATGTGCCTGCTAATCTGAAGGTAAAAAGAGGGCCTTTTACAATCTTTTTGTAAAAGGCCCTCTTTTATAGGATCTGTTATTTATAATAACCAGCATATAAAGGTTCTTCACATTCCAAGTGAATTTTTTAGTAATGTTGTTAAATAGTTAACATTTGTTATTTTCTTATTGCATTCACTGCTGTCGGCACAAATAAGATTGCCGATAGCCTTGTAGTAATCTGGATTGTTAGATTTTTTCGCCTTTGTTACAGTAGAAAAATAGGCCACCTCACCAAAACTATTACAGATCGAACAAATATTTTTTTTACTAGCTGGTGTGAATTCACATTCAATGCCTGCCATTTTCCCCTCTAGCTCATAAATAATAAATTTTTTATTAGATCTTAAGTCGTTCCAGCTCAGATAGGTCAGTTTGCTGAAGTCTATATTTGATAAATCAGGCAGCTTCAGCTTTTTTTGTTTCGGAAACATTTTTTTCAGCTGCTGCTCAGTGACATTTGGGAAGGGCTGTAAACAGTCCTCCAGATGCTCAATATAGTGTTCATACTCTTTATCTGTCTTCAGTCTGGTAATATCCAGCATTTCTTGTTGTTCGGATGATGCAGCTGGAAAGAGTTCCAAGATCTTAGCATTAGCCAAGCCGATTACAGCAGCCAAAACGTTAGGGGGTACATTCTTCTTGGTGCTGTCCTTAATTAAAGCAATCTGTTTTTTAATAAAATTCAGCTGTTCATTTTTAATAAATTTTTCATTCATCGCATGTTTCTCCTAGCATTTCTAACGTCTTTTACCCTTATTATAAAAAATGCAGCCATTTTCTAAAATGGAAAGAATGACTTAGAAACGTTTTTTACATAAGAACGGCACTGATGAAGAATGTTCACCAGTGCCGTTCGCTACTTTTTATATGAATAAACAATTTTTTTAATCGTTTCTGTTGAAAGGTAATATTCCTCAGCCAGCTGATAGATACTGCTGCCACTATGAAAGGAATTTCTAATGGTATCATTTCGGCGATCAAGCTTTCGTCTCCCGCCGTTTGATGCTCCCCATTTCTGATACTCCATTTTTGGCTTAGGAATATAAAGGGTCTCCCCTTGAACATACTTTTGAATTTCTATGATTAGCTTTTCAGGTAAAACTTTATTTGCATTAATATATTTCAATTTTGCTCGCTCCTTATTTTGAATTAGAAAAATAAGGTGCAAAGCCAAAATATTAGAAAAGCTTATTTAGCG